>Ga0154020_10005066_pt1 | contig 15627 bp, 16 predicted proteins | sample Klosneuvirus_201_FD_109709 | JGI IMG/M metagenome (GOLD analysis project Ga0154020, IMG submission 109709) | Active sludge microbial communities from wastewater, Klosterneuburg, Austria - Klosneuvirus_20160825_MG | ecosystem: Engineered > WWTP > Aerobic digester > Activated sludge | place...
GAATCAGTAATAGAAATAGTGTTACTTTATACTATCAGCACCTTTTATTATGGACTCCTGCTAATACTCCCACTCCACATGGGATAACGGCATACGGTTCAACTCGTCGCGGAATTGACGCCATTGGGGCATGAATTTATCCATCAGAGCCACAAACCGTTGATTGTGTGTCGGCTCCAGTAGATGCATCAACTCATGCACGATGACATATTCCAGACATTCGGGTGATTTCTTGGCGAGTTCACTATTCAAGCGGATACTGTGTGTGCATGGATTGCAGCTACCCCATTTCGTTTTCATGCGCTGGACAAAGATACGATTGGATTTGACACCAATCAGAGCTTCCCATTTTGAAATAAGCGGGGTCATGACAAGCTTAAGCTGATCACGATACCACCTCGCCACTACCTCTTCCCTCTTTTCTCTCACGGCATCAGTACGGACCGTCAACACCATTTGATTGTGCTTCAATTCAACCGTTGGAATTTGATCCACCTTCAATACCTTGAGCAGATAACGCCGACCCCAAACGTAGTGACTTTCACGATCCAAATACTCGCGCGGAGTTTCACGCTCCTGACCTTGAAGTTTCTTCTGTTGTTTCTTAATCCAATCCAGTTTTGCAATCACATAGAGGCGGATAGTGTCGAGGCTCATGCGTGTGGGCGCAGCGATACGTACTCTTCCAGTGGGCGGGTAGACGCTCAAGTGGACATTTTTGATGTCCTTGAAGATCACATCCACTGAAATATCGCCAATCTTGATTTGATCAGTCATTAGTATTCGGTTTGCGCCATGATAATGTTGAAGATGCGCTCGACTTCACCGCGATCCTTCAAGATGTTAAACAGGGCGGCTTTGATAACTTGCTCACGAGATTGCACACCACGCCACCCATCAGGTCGAACCTTCTTAACAGCAGCATCGATCTCCAAAGCTTGCGTTAGCGCCATATCACCTTCCACAAGATAGACGCCTGCTTCATCTGCCATCGTCAAGGCTGACGGTTTCTTTAGGTTATTGTAGAGTGCGCGTTTGCCGGGGGTATTCAATTTCTCTGGCGTTTCATCCGAGTGTCCAGTTTCAACCTGACCAATAACATTGGCGATCTGTTTGAGATATTCTTCATACTCGATGGCTTTCGCCTTTCGGTCAGCGATGATCTCATCCAGCAGGGCGGACATCTTCTCGTAGAACGCGGGATCATTCAGGTGTTCCCTGATGATCTTGCGGCGGACGTTGTTCTCAATGGTTTCCGCAATGGCAGTCCTATCCCCTTTCAAACCGCCTAGGTGCTGATTGATGGCGTCGGCGATACCTGTCTTGACGATCAATTCAAGCAGCCCCATGTTATCGAAGGGAGAGATCTTGCGCGGCTCGTCGGCTTCGATGTAGGTATCGATCAGGTGGCGCATGTCGGCTTCGTAAGCCTTCAGATCCAATGTCTCACCGCTGGCTTTGCGGACGATCTCGCGCACGTTCAGGTAATGATCCAATTTCTGTTTGATGCGAGTGACGTCGACTGCGCTGTAGCCAGCCAGCTCAAGTTCATCGGCAATATTGGCGTAAGCGCGGATAAGCGATACCGTCGCCTTATATAAAGCGACACGTTGAGGCTCGTGCTGTTCCAGGTCGGTTGAGATTTCGGTGTTGCCACAGAAATAATGGATGTGCTGTAGCTCACCTTTGGGTTGATCAACAGGTTCACACAGCAGGGCTAGTACTTCAATGGCATTATCAAGACGCTCACGGCTTTTTTGCAGGCGGTTCTGCATCAGCACCTCGGGTTCAGCACCAGGGGCACTGTGATCCAGCTCGGAGGTGTAGACTGCAATGGCACTCTCCACTTTGGGGAAGAGGTTCATGTAATCCACGATGTAACCGAAGTCTTTGTCTTCGCCATCGAGGCGGTTGACGCGGCAAATGGCCTGGAATAATCCGTGATCCTGCATCGACTTATCAATATAAAGGTAAGTGCAGGGCGGAGCATCGAAACCTGTGAGCAGTTTATCCACCACGACCAGCAGTTTCATGTTTGCAGGTTCCTTGGTGAATAATTTCTTGGCATTTTCTTCATAGGTTTCGGTCTTGGACATGTTCGGCTTGGCTTCGACATTTTTCAGCAGGTCGTTATAGGTGTTGTAAATAAATTGCTTGTCGGTCTCGGTGTTTGCGCCAGTTTCTTCCAGCGTGACATCGCGCGCCATTGGATTGTAGGAAGTGATCACCGCGCATTTACCTTTGAAGGGCGTCTTCTGGAATAATGAGAAATACTTGCAAGCCTCATAGATGCTTGATGCAACAAGGATCGCATTGCCCTTCCCATTGCTAAGTCGCGGGCGTCTTCTAAAATCAAGGATGATGTCCTGAATGACTTTTCTCATGCGGGCTTCGGAGCTGCGCACATTCTGCATCGTTCCCCATTGCTTTTTTAGTTCATCCTTTTGCCAGTCGTTCAAATCTTTGGAAACCAGATCGAACCATTCATCCACGCTATCTTGTGACGTAAGTCTCTGATCAATATCACGCGCTTCGTACACGAGGTCGAGGATAACTCCATCCTCAACACCTTCGCTGAACTTATAGGTGTGGATGTAACCGCCAAAGACTTCGATACTTGTTTCTTTGTCCTGTTTCAAAAGCGGTGTGCCAGTGAAACCTATGAATATCGCATTGGGCATCAATGCCTTCATTGTCTTGCGGAGCTTGCCGCTCTGTGTGCGGTGACATTCATCCACGAAGACGAAGACCTCGCCGACCGTGGGACTGGGCTGGGCTTCCAGATCTTTGATAAAAGCATCGAAGTTATCCACACCTTTTTGTCCAAACTTATGGACCAGTGAGCAGAGCAGGCGCGGTGAGGCTTGACCAAGTTTGTTCATCAGGTCACGGCCGCTGGTTGCGCGGATATTGTCGGTCTTTGGGACTATTCCAGCATTCTTGAACACGCCTTCGATCTGTTTATCCAGTTCGTCACGGTCGGTGATAATGGCGACACGCGCGTTGGGATTATTTTCCAATATCCATTTGGCAAGCAGAACCATGACGATGCTCTTGCCTGAGCCTTGTGTGTGCCAGATGATGCCGCCCTTCTTTTCATGGACATGCTGCTGAGCGGCCTTGATACCATTGTATTGATGCACTCTCGGCAACTTCTTTGTACCGCCATCGAAGATAACGAAGTCGTGGATCAACTCAAGGAGGTGATTTTTCTCACAGAGTTTGAGCAGATATTTATCCAGTTTGAAGCGGGTGTTATCCTGCTCGTCTTCCTTCCACTTGAGGAAATACTTTTCCTCGGTTTTGATGGTTCCGTATTGCAATCCTTCACTGTCATTGCCAGCGAAGACAAACTGCACGGTGCTGAAGAACCACTCATTGAATTCAGGCTGTTGATTGGACAGGTTTTGTCGGATGCCATCGCCAATGCTGACGCGGCTGTTCTTCAATTCGAGAACGCCAATGGCAATGCCGTTGATATAAAGCACAATATCAGGGCGGCGCTCGTGATTGCCTCTGAGTGTCACTTCTTCAGCGATGGCGAAATCATTTAGTTCAGGTTTGTCCCATCGGATGAGATGAACGGTTTCGGTGACTTTTCCCGCTTCGATCTTGACAGGTACACCGTAATATAAATATTTATAGACTTCCTCGTTATTGCCGTATAGGTTGCGGTTGTGATTATCAGCCTCACGGTGCAGCAGATCGATTGCTCTGTTTATTTGGTCGCTGGAATAGCCACATTTGGTCAGCCAGGCAGTAAGCAAGCCTTCTTCAATGTTGCTGTTATTCTCACGGTCAGACCAGTCGCCGAGGTAGCGATAATGCAGCTCATCGCGGAAGAGAGCGATGACGCGGTTTTGCGTTGCGCGTTCTGGTTGGCCGATGGTCATAATAATCTAATTCTCCGCCGAGATGATTTTTTCTATTGCTAGGGCAATCTCACCAAAAGACGCTTGCATGGGACCTAACTCTTGCAAGGCGCCGAAACTTATCGATTTCTGATCAGGTTTTTTGGCATTAAGAACGGACGTTGGTAATAAGTAGAATGTCCATTGATCCATATCCAACGGATCAAGCGTTAGCTTTTCTTTGTGATGCAACAGGCAAAACACATATATATCTGCCCGCCGTTTGACTTCACTGCTGCTTTCGTTCGTGCTGGCATCCCAGCCTTTTGTAGGGGCAATATTGAATGAAATTTTAGAAGGCTTGGATTGTTTCCAAGTTTGAAGGTATGCAGCCGATTTTATCTCTAATTTCATTCCATCAGGTGTGACAAGATCATAGTCATCCCACTCACGCCTTGTGCTTGTCGCAATTCCCAACGCGGAAGCGACAATGTATTCGGCAAGAACGCCGCGCATGGCATTGCTGGACAGGTCAGAGTAAGCCCACTGCCAGAAACCAAATAATTTATTGTCTAAGGATTTTCCATTTGCCCTGAAATTTTCTTCTCCCGTTTTACGAGATACAACGATTGCGCCTAAATCATTATCCATATATCAGTACCTTTTCTGATAAGAGAACTACTCACGCCAACCTAATCTTCCCAGGCAGCAATTCAAACATCATCCCGGCCTTTGACCAGTCTCTCTTCCAACGCGGAGATTTCGACATCCATGTCGCTCAAGATTTCGATGAAGGCGGTTTGTTCGGGCAAAGAATGCTATGGGATGACTGTTCTTGTGCACTAGCGATTGTATAAGTGCCTAATGTCATGCACGCTTAGTTGACGACGATTTTCTTAATTAACTTTCTTAGGTTTATCCTTGTCACTTTCCATAATCTTTTTCGCCTTGAATGTGACAAGAAAGGCGGAAAGCACTTCGCGAACCTCCCGTGCTTCATTACTTCTCATCCTGTTAATAAGCGTTTGGCAAAGAGGATACCAAGCCAGCATCGAAACAACCAGTAAAATTATCCCCCAACCCAGTATCTGGTCATTTATAAGTTTGATCCCCCAACCAATTCCTGCTAAAGCCCAAACCGTTACCGTGTGAAGCAAGTTCAGCCTAAGTTGACGTATGCTAGTTTCACGAACTAAGATTTCTTTTGCCTCAGGTACATATTTCCAAATGAATGACCTGCAAAGATAATAATGGGAAACAGTCCATTCTAAATTATTCTCTTTAGGTTTCCCAAGCAGTTCGTTCATAGCTTGAATAATATCGTTCTTAAGTTCTGGTAATGGAATAGTAGCTTTTATTCTTGGGGATCTTTTTATAGCAATTCGATATTCTAATATCTCAGCAAAACCAGAGAAAATTACACCGATTGAGTAACTGATAATAATAAGAAGTATCCCAGCGGCGAGCCAATCTACTTGAAAATTTGGAAGATTGTTGAACACTGGCGTTAACAATAATAAAAGAACTAAACCAATTGCAGTTAATCCGCCAGGGAATAAATAGGCTAGAAAATCGACTAGTGAAAACTTGTTACTAAGTTCCATATGTTCTTCTCCTGACCATTTTTATCAAACAACCCAACAACGATTATACGACCTCTTATCGTATGTCCACACCAACCAGGTCTTTCCCCCCCCCCAACAACTCGGACATCATCCCCGCCTTGACCTGCTGTGCGCCTTGGATAGTTTTTCTTCCAGCGCGGCGATTTCAACCTCTATGTTGCTCGGGATTTCAGCAATAGTGCACGATCCCCTACTTCATACTGTATTTATTTAACTTACTCTTCCAATTGATTAGTATCCTGATCCGCCCCCAAAGAGAAAACTTTCGATTTTCCCCAGACGCGCTTAAAACCCGCTGCGCCAGCAGAGAAGACCAAAAGGGCTCCACCAATCCAGTAAGATAGTGTTTCTCTTCCTTCAGGTGCAAATACTATGAGTGCAAGGGCTGAAAGCAAGGCTATAACAGAGAGAACAAGCCATAAACGCTTTGTTTTTTCTTGTTCTTCTATATAAGCTTTATGCAACGCCGTCCTTTCCACTATGAAATTTGATACTGATGCATCAGAGGTACCCCGAATTACTTGTCTGATATTTTTTCCTCCCCATGGTGCAGATAATTGTACTTCTTGGCTGTTCGTTGATCTCCCTTTTTTTTGCGATTTGGCTGCTTTTTGGAATTATCTTTCGTACTGCTCTTTTTTGTCATTGTTGATCTCCTTATGTGGTTATTCAGATGTGGGACAATCCAAAGATGTAATAAATGGCGTCTTTTTAATACCCTACTTCGTAGGATATCTCACGCCTAATTTAATTAGCCTAACGAAAGATTATACAACCTCTCTCCATACACTCACACCAACCAGGTCTTCCCCCCCCAGCAACACGGACATCATCCCCGCCTTGACCTGCCGTGACTTGACCAGTTCCCCTTCCAGTGCAGCGAACTAAACATCTTTACCCCAGCCCTTGTGCCAATATAGGAAAATCTTTCCTAGTATTGTCACTCAATTCGGTTTTCGCTACCACAATGAATGACTGTGCATACAAACCGATCCACATAAAACATTGACATACTACTACTGGTTCAGTAGCAACTACCACATAAGCCCGTCTTATCGCTATTGACTGACTAAACATGTTGTGCAAACAGGAATTATGTACGAGAGCTAACCAAATAGGGTTATTTTTTGCAGTTTCACGATTTCTTTCCGCTTCAACTTGATCTGAGTCAATCAAGCCACAATTAATATTAGATTGATCGATAAAAGTAGCTGTATCGTAGTAGATTATTCCCTGTGCGATTTTCAACCCTATTCTTTGCACACGCTCACGCTCATATGGAATTCCAAGCGCTTTTCTGATAATCGACCCTGACGAAGACTTTAACTCAATTAGTTCTGCATCTCGGAGAAAATTATTCAGCCTAATTTGTCCAGCGGGACGTTCCCACGCTTTTCTTGCCTTCTCAATCAAATGACCACCCTGAGGATATTCCGAGGCGGGAGGTGCTAATAAATCACGCAAATACTCCTCATCCATGGAATACTCTTGATTACATTTTTGGTGTGCCCAAAGTGTAAGGCGATCTGTTCCTACTGGATTGCCTTTTGGCAAGAAACACTTTGGTGGAACATGGTCTTTTGTGTCTGCATTGGGCTTACCACAGAGATAACAAATGGAGTTTTTCATAAATTTACCAACCTATCAGAGTAATCCGTTTCATTATGGATTATACGACCTCTTGCCTTACACTCACGCCAACCTGATCTTCCCAGTCAGCAACACGGACATCATCCCCGCCTTGACCAGTTTCCCTTCCAGCGCGGAGATTTCGGCGTCCATGTCGCTCAGGATTTTGGCGATGGCAGCTTGTTGAATTACGTCAATAGAGTTGCCAGCCAAGAAATATCCAAAATATTATGCCAATCACTATTTCTACGATACTTGCTAAAAGAGGAAACCAAAATGCAGAAACGCTTTGATTTCTTAATGGTATTTTTCTTAGTCCTTCTATTTGGTCTTCCTCAGTTTTTTTGTTCATGAGTTTGCGAACATAATCTAATTCAGAGCCAGGGGTAAAATTAAAATAAAAGCCGTCATCTGTGGAATAATTCTGCCCCATTTTCAACATACGATAGTAATAAGCAATTACAGATCTTCTGCTTCTTCCGTCTAGAATTACAAAAGACCAAATTAGAAATGCTGAAAATATAAATAAACTTGCTCGCCGGGTTGAAAATGCTAAACTTAAGGCGGCTAAATTGGCTGTCCCAAAGAATGAAGCCATCTGTAATCTCATGTTCTTTGTTGAGAGAATGGCTTCGTAAATCTTCTCCAATTCAATTTCGTGGAATTTTGTCAGTTCTTTGTCGGGGTTTTTCTTTGTCTTTTGCAAATTAAAATCCTTATTACTTTGGACGTCTTTCTTTAGTTGGTGACAATCCACCAAAGGTTATTATACGACCTCTCACCAGTCGCTCACACCAACCTGATTTTCCCCGTCAGCAGCTCGGACATCATGCCTGCCTTGACCTGCCGTGCCTTGACCAGTTTCTCTTCCAGCGCGGTGATTTCGGTGTCCATGTCGCTCAGGGTTTCAGCTAGCGGACTGTTCACACCAACCTGATCTTCCCTGTCAACAGCTCGGACATCATCCCAGCCTTGACCTGCCGTGCCTTGACCAGTTTCCCTTCCAGCGCGGAGATTTCGGCGAGTAGTTTCACACCAACCTAATCTTCCCCCCCAGTAACACGGACATCATCCCCGCCTTGACCTGCCGTGCCTTGACCAGTTTCTCTTCCAGCGCGGAGATTTCGGCGTCCATGTTGTTCATGGTTTCGACAATCACATGGTTTTGTGTCTCGCATTCGGGGCTGCCAATATCCATAGGTTATTCCTTTACCAGTTTAAAACAGTACTAGTTATGTGCCAAGCAGACAGCAAAATAAACCTATGTTTTGATCAAATCGAGTACTTTCAGCGCTATGGCAGCTATTTCTTTCTTTGATTGTTTTTCGCTTTTTGTATCAGCTGCCAACATTTTAAGAATTGGCGTAGCTTCCAGTATTTTCCATTTAGCAACTAGTCCTAATGAGAATTGCATTATTCTATTAGAGGAATATTCAATTACAAAATCTTTTTCAGTTTCTAACAAGTGGCAAATTTGTTTCTTGAATGAGTTATCAACTGGATCAAGATCATCAATGCTACTCAAAGTAACGCGAACAATTTCTTTGTCGTTGTGTCTCAACCGAGATAGGAGCCATTCTCTAGCAACATCTTTATGATTTCCGTAGTTTACATACTTGATCAGTACTTCAACGGCATCACTATAGTATTTGGGTATATGGCAATTCCATAGAGCATCTCCTATGGTTAATAATTTAGTAAATTGCTCTGATGAAATATGCTCAGTATCAAGATAGCGAAGGGTATTTAGCCAGTCAATTACATCAGCTTCATTTTCTAATTCCCTCTTCTCTATTTTTTGAACGTAATAACTGAGTGCATCAGAATTAGTTCCAATTAGCTGGGCTCCAGCTTTAAGACCTCTGATACGATACTCATGATATAACGGTTCGTCTTTTCGAAGCCATTCTGCTCGAAAGGAAATACAATCTTCTAAAGCCCTAGGCCCAAACACATTTATGCTAGCCAAAAGAATAGAAAATTCTGTACGCTTATACTCGCTATTAAAGTAAGCGTCTCTTTTTAGGGGATGCTCAAACCAATACTTTAACATCTCTAAAGTTCGCTCATCCTTCAATAAAACATCACCTAGACCAGGCAAAATTAACCGAAGCATCTGGATTGGTATCTCGCATAAAATCCTAGACTCAAAAGCGTCATATAAATTTATCTCTTCTAATTTGGGGTGACGGTATCCGTAATAAAGTAAAGATAGCATTGCTCCGATCTTAAATGGATCTGTTTCACAATTTGCTAATTCATTTAACGCTAATCTAGCTGCTGGGAAAGCTGGGCATAGAATACCTAGATCTAACGTAATGGCAAAAACTGTCCTCGTTACGCGTTCATCTTCGTTAAACCATTTTTCAGGAAAGCGATCTTTTGCATAAATTTGTTTTGTTTCATTACGAATTTTATAAAGATATGGGAGAAACTTTTCTCTTATAATTCTTTCAGATGTTTCTTGATCGCAAAGATCATCTTGTGGGGGTGCAAAAGGATCGTTATTAGAAAACGGATCGTCTTCGTTGACGGGCAATTCACAAAGCTGTTTAGTCACATCAGGCATCCACGTGCGCATTAAAGAGACTAAGTCAAATCTAGAAAATTGCTCATCAGGTAAAAAGAGATAGTTTTTATTCATCAGTGGTCCTCCAAACTGTCATAATCAGGAAAGTAGATAGTATATAAATCCGATGGATGTGCATTCGAGAATGGCGGGGATTGCTTTGCTCGCCTCAGTAAGGCTCGCTCGCAATGACATCAAATCAACCGTACTTTCCCTGTCAACAACGCGGACATCATGCCCGCCTTGACCAGTTTCCCTTCCAGCACGGCGATTTCGGCATCCATGTCACTAATGCATTTCATAATGGAACCATTCGAGATCGGCGGCTAGACCATCCAGTCCAGGAAACAATGTTTTTCGACTGATACCATATTTATACAATTGTGCCTTAATTTTTCGACGCATTGATCCTTCAATAATAAGTTTTTCAATTTCTGGCGTCTCAAAAATCTTGGTTGGTTCATGGTGGACTGTAAACAAGCCACTTTGAGCTACAATGCGAGGAGTAATGTGCGGAGGTCTATATTTCAGCACTTTATCTATTTTAAAAGGATTAGAAATTTTGTCAGTATCAACAGTTTCCTTTCCAGTATATATATAAAGAGCACTATTGCCATCGTGTTCTTTTTCGACAGCAAAATATAATGCCACTAAAGGGTTTGTAGTCCAATCAAGCAGCCTTGTCGGTAATCCGTGGTGCTGAGCTACAGCCAGCCACTCCCAATCATTCCTTGGTGTAAAAGTTAGATAAGGTAGTGCTGCTTCCCGAAATAATTTAAACATCCTTCTTTCATTTCGGGTAACAGAGCTGTCGCCATGGGGGGCAAATTCACGCCTACACAATGAAGGAGTAAGGGTGTGTTTTTCACTATCACGGACGCCTCGAAAAATTAAGGACATTTCACGCTTACGATCAAAGACGTATTTATGCAAATCTTCAATGGAGGTAATTATCTGAACTGTCATATTGTTTGTCTCTCTATTTAGCGGTTAAGAAATTATTCGATCACTCGCCTCATAAACGTTCATGCCAACCTGATCTTCCCCGTCAACAGCTCGGACATCATCCCCGCCTTGACCTGCCGTGCCTTGACCAGTTTCTCTTCCAGCGCGGTGATTTCGGCGTCCATGTCGCTCAGGATTTCGACGATGGCGGTTTGAAAGGCATTAAACATATGAGTGGCGCTGAACTAATTTCATTGGAACATTTATATAAGTGCTACCAAATTCAAATCGAAGTTCCCAGCCATCAGCAGGTAGGTCATCCCAACCATCTGGATAACGAGCAGACTCTATCCTGTCAACGATAGTAAAGGGTGTCTGGGAATTGTTGCTGATTTTTAAGTCACGTACCAAGATTGCTTTTGGGTTCATCTCTTGAGTAATTTTTTTCTTGAACTCATCGGGCTTCAGCCCTAATAAATCTTCCCTGGTGTGTTGATAGACACGATTGAAAACAAGATGATTTGAAGATGAGTGTGAACCAAACACATTATCCTTATTTGCTAACTTTATTTCTTTCAAATATATATCTCCACGAGACGCTGAAAGCAATATTGAAATTTGAACGTCATACAACCCTTCTTCAACCCGCTTTATTTCAGACTTCTCAATTGAAGCGTTGAGCATCCCCTTTTTCCAAAATTCCTTATAAAGGAGAAATATCAGGTTGAAAACGCCTAGGATTAATCCGCCAAAGGCAGCAATGGTTTCAAGTGAAATTGAGTTTGAATTTGGTGTATTCATATTGTGTTTAATTAGCTCCTGTTCAACTTTGCAAGTAAATGTCCGATAAGATTTTATAACCACACAATGGGTTACTCACACCAACCTGACCTTCCCTCCCAGCAACTCTGACATCATCCCCGCCTTGACCTGCCGTGCCTTGACCAGTTTCTCTTCCAGCGCGCTGATTTCGGCATCCATGTCGCTCAGGATTTCAGCGATGGCGGTTTGTTCCCGCAGCCTAGTGCGGGTGTTAGGTTGTACTCTATGGTTCACTTACGTCTAGCCCTTCTCTCAGCCAAAACAGCAAATGTGATTGGATTTTCCCATTTTTTCTCAGACCGCTCTTGTATTGTCTTGAGAGACGAACTGAGAAGATGTATGAAAGGCGTCAGCATAATTGATTGTTCAAATGGCATACCTAAGAGCGTTGACCCTACAAGAGTTAGTGGCATAGTGATTAGTGCGTCTGATGCAGATATAAGATGTTTTTGAAAGGTCTTAGATGGACTTTGTAGAAATCTTTCCAATGCTACTATTTGGGGTCTAATGTCGCGTTCTACAATTCGTTTTGCTTCTCGCCGCATTTCGCTTGCAGATGTACCTATTTGAAAGGTGGTTGCTAGTTTAGCAATTTCTGCACGAAAAGGATCAAGATACGGTTTCAATTTACTACGAGCTTCGATAACATCTTCAGTGGATTTGGCAGTCAATGTTGGAAGAGCGAGACGAATAATTTCAAAAGTACCAGGATAGGTTGGAATATCTAGAGAGAGATTAATAAGTTTCTGGAACTCGATTAGGGCTAAATACTCAGCATAACTATTAGTCACTAAGTTGTGTTTGCGCACGGATGCTTCAGCCAGTAAAAGAGCAACATTAACACAATAAGATAATACTTTTGATTGGGCAGGCAAATTTACTAAGGAAGCCAATGACCCCGAGATTGAGATTTTCCGACGGTTTTGGTCATCTGACCATATTAACATTGTTCTCAGCCACTCGTTGTTTCCTGCGGCACTAACAATATTTGGTATCTTCTCCAAACTTGTAATATTTAATTGGCTAATCACCGTCGATGTTATTTCCGATAATTCACTTGGAGGCATTGCAATGGGTAATTCTCTTTCGATAATCCCTTCCTTCTCCAAATCTCGAAGTGTTAAGAGATAATCCCGCGTTTTTCTCATTTCCTCGTATCTGTTTGGCGGAAATGTTATTTGTATTTCAGATTGTACCCAATCTGGTCCACTAAATGGAATTCCTGGTAATACAAGGCTGTCAAAATACACCAACACTGAATTTACAAAAGAAATATCAGTAAGGGCAGCATCGGGAAATATACAGGCTCGTAGTTCGTTCATTCTCTATCCGTTTCTCAATTGAATAATGATGAAAAAAATGGAACAGCCCAATCAAGGATTATACGACCTCTCACCGCATAAACACTTACACCAACCTGATCTTCCCCATCAGCAGCTCGGACATCATCCCCGCCTTGACCTGCCGTGCCTTGGACAGTTTCTCTTCCAGCGCGGTGATTTCGGCGCAAGCAGCGTGGACTCAAACCATTAAGTTTAGGTTCCATTAGGCTATTTTAAGTCTGCAAGCAACTTTTGGCGTTGTTTACTAGCAGCAATTTGGGCTAATCGTCTTTTCTCGTCAATTTCAATAACTTCTTTGCCAGTTTCCCATTGTTGAGGTGTTGGTTCTGGTAAGCCTTTAAACCATTCAGTCCATCGTTCGGCAATAGCATTCAGCGATATTTCATTGTACAACCCATTATTTATATGTGATCGTAAAAATGGATGCAACTCTGGTGCTATTTCCTTCTTTTCAGATAGACGTTTGAATAACCATAAATAAATGTCTACCAATTCTAACCCTGTGCTATCAAGCCCAGAACGAAACAAAATGGGTGTAACAGGCATGCCAGTAAAATCTATTTCTGGCAAGCCAGTACCAATATCAAATTTATTCCCACTTGCTTCGGCGTAGAACTCTGCTAAAGAACGCTGGGTTTGGTTAAATTGCGATTGTTGATCAACAACAATTACAGGGGTTTTCGAGTTTCCATTGATAATTCTGAATGCTATGCTTTGCATAACATGCTGAAATCCAATCAAGTTTGGTGTAATCCAATAAGACTCGCGCTTACTTTTAGTGTTGTATTGCAACTCTCGAGGATTTTCCATCGCCCAATTAAGTGCATCTCCAACAATTTCGCGTGAACGTACGTCTGGAATTGCTCCTAATCGCTCTAGTAAAGTTTGGCAAACATCAATAAATTCTTCTGTTGCAAGTTCATCATTTGCTTGAATTCTAGCGCTCCATGCTTTTTTCAATGTTTCTATGTCGAAAAGAATAGCAACTTTCCAAAGCAACATATACCGAAGGGGTGTCCAGTAGGCAGTCCAAGGGACAGCAGGATTTATTCCCTGGTCAAATACTTGGTCAAAAAAACATATACAAGCATGATCCGATTTATGGACGGTATGAAAATCAAATTGAAAATCTAGATGTCTCTGAAGAAAAGCCAAGCCTTTCGAAATTTTTACTAATCCACCCATCCCTAATTCAGAAGCATGAAGTCTTTTAACACCCAGTAACGCTCGTAATTCTCCTACTGCCTCGGAAGCTAGATCATCAACGTTAAATCTACTAGACAGGACACCATAGTAAAGTATGGGTTGCGCTTCATCAAAGAGGTTTGCGCCTGTATTTCCACTTTCGTCAACGTAAAAATACTTCATTTCCCACTTCCGCTTTCCACTAAACGTATCTTCCCCGTCAACAGCTCGGACATCATCCCCGCCTTGACCTGCCGTGCCTTGACCAGTTTCCCTTCCAGCGCGGAGATTTCGGCGTCCATGTCGCTCAGGATTTCGGCGATGGCGGTTTGTTCGGCAAGTGTAGACGGGAGAGGGATATTGACATGCTTCATCACATCATTCATTATCTTAGGATTACCAAGATGTCTTGAAACATATTTAGACGCAAATCCACCAAGAACCTTTGCAACAAATAAATGATTGTCTGATTTCAATTTGATAGTGCCACACACATTTGTGCAGTTGAATTTTCCGTTGCGATGAAATACGGTTCCTGCATTGGCGCCGTCTGTCGTCCATGTAACGTATTCGCCATCAAAATCAAACGTGTCTATATATCCCATGACACCATTATCTGATGTTTGTGAAGAATAAACTGGATATAAAGGAGTTCGTGATTTGGCTATTTCTTTATGGCTTATAACCCTGCCACGTCCAACAATAGAAATCTGACCAATGTTTTCGACGCGCCAATCTTCTGGAACAACGCCAATTTCAGTTTGTTTGTATTTATTCTTTCCAAACCCAGCCAATCGCCTCTTCCCCGTGAGCAATTCTGACATAGCGCCTTGTTTGACTTGGCGCTTCTTGGCGAGGAGTTGCTCCACGGCTTCGATGAGGGCGTCCGCATCGCTTAAGGCTTCGGCGATGGCTTCTTGTTCGGCGAGCGTGGGGGGAAGAACGCACGGAATTCCCATTAGTGTGCGCTTATTAAGTTTATAACGCCCCGCTCCTTGACGAGTAAGGTACGGCGTAATATCAAGATGAGAAAAATAATAGTAAAACCAAGCGGTTAGATTTTTTGTACCTTTGATTAAATGAGCATGGTTATTGACGTTGAAACGTCCATGAATTAATAAGGTCATGGACTGCTCCTGCCACTTCAAAAAGTGATCTCCGTCTTCACCAATTAAGGCGTACTCCCCTTCAACGCGATATTCGTTGATATATCCTTGAATGCTTGTTGGACCATAATAAGGATACTGCCCCTCCATTTGTTTCCGAACTGTTCGACTTATTGGCAACCGAAGATTGTTGCAAATTTCATATGCTTCCCCAACTGGCGCAACTTCCCAATCTTCAGGAATTATTCCAACTTCAGTTTGCTTGTAGCCTTTTCTCACTTCCATGAGAACCCCATCTTTTCAAGGTGACTGTTCACTTTGGCTTCCAAATCATCCACGCGGGTGTTCATCTGCAACACTGGGGTTTCGTAGCGTTCGGCGAGTTCCTTCACGCGCTGGGTCAGGTTTTGGCTCACGCGTTCCATTTCGCCGTGAATGACGGCTTCGAGCACGGCGAGCCATTTGTCATCCACCACCAACGTCTTGATCTCGGCTTCGGTCAGTTTCGGGTAATGGGCGTAGGCTTTGGCGTCCAAGTCGGCTTCGGCATCC
>Ga0154020_10005067_pt1 | contig 15627 bp, 12 predicted proteins | sample Klosneuvirus_201_FD_109709 | JGI IMG/M metagenome (GOLD analysis project Ga0154020, IMG submission 109709) | Active sludge microbial communities from wastewater, Klosterneuburg, Austria - Klosneuvirus_20160825_MG | ecosystem: Engineered > WWTP > Aerobic digester > Activated sludge | place...
CCCGCGAGGACACCCTTGGGAGGCACTCACACGGGCGGGCCAGCCTACCCCGCCTGCCCTCTCTTCTCTTGCAAGAGAAAGAGCTAACGACGCGAGTGTCCAAACCACCTCACCCCCTGCCACGCCGAACGCCTGCGAGCCTGCCCCGCCTGCCCTCTCTTCTCCTGTCAGTCTGTGTAAGGCTGCCTTTTGGGCGCACCTGTGCCGATGGCCCTCTCCACCGGACGCAAGTCTGCCCTCTCTTCTCTTGCAAGAGAAAAGAACGCTGGTCGGCTGCACTGCTTGGGGGCTTCTCTGCTTTAGCGGGGTTCGAAAGATGCCTCGAACTTGTCTTGCTCGAGCCACAGGAGGCTGCTTTTTGCGGCTTCGAGGTTCACATCCGATGCCGAGGCGGAGAGGGCTTCGCAAAGGATCGCGGGGGCGTCCTCTCGAAGCCAGAAGTAGAAGGCTTTCGTCTTCCACGCCGCCGTCAGCCCGTACTGATAGACACGTTCGAGCGTGGCTAGGAAGCCTTTCGCCGCTTGCGCCTCCGCTGCCGCTTGCGCCTCCGCTGCTGCTTGGGCTGCCGCTGCTTGGGCTGCCGCTGCTTGGGCTGCCGCTGCTGCTTGGGCTGCCGCTGCTTGGGCTGCCGCTGCTGCTTGGGCTGCCGCTTGGGCCTCCGCTGCTGCTTGCTCCGCCGCCTTGCAGGCTCTTGCCGCTTGCCGTTTGACGATCACCTCTCTCTGGAGGCTCAGGCTCTCAGGTTCGATGCCGTAGAACCTCTCGTTTCCGGATTTTTCGAGCAAGGCCAGCTTGATTCCAAGGTCGTTGAGTCGATCCCGCACAAACCGGATCGGGTTGCCACACAGGCGGGCGGCCTCCGGGATCGAGATCACCCGTTTGGCTGGCGTTCGGATCCCACAAAGGCCCGTCCTTTCGGTGTCCACCCACGCGCAAAAGTCTTGCAACGCCCGATCCTTTTTGTGGAGCGTTCGGCTTGAGAGCGTCAGCGTGTCCGGGTCGATCCCCACCGCTTCAAGGAGCTTCCGGTAAAGCTGACGCTCATACGCTTGCGGCCGGTGATCTTCATACATCCCCTTCCCTTCGTCTTTTTCGTACTGTTCGAGGATCGCCTCGTGGCTGCGTTGCGCGGTCTCCAGCTTTTGGATCTCCGACCGACGTGCGCCCCGTCGATCCGAGCGGATCACCGCTTCCACCTCCTGCTCCTCCGCGTCTGGCTGCACATGGTAGAACGTCCGAACCTTCGTTGCTTCCAGCCGGATCGTCTCCTCCCACTTTTTCCGGGGTTTCGCGTCGATCTCGGCGGCCTCCTTCTCTGGCAGCGGTTTGGCCTTCGCTCTTTCTTCGATGTACTCGGCTTCTTCGCCTTGCTTGGCCTCCTTCCATAGTTGCCGCACCACCTCCGATGGCCCCGAGTCCGACGCGGATCTTCGCACGAGATAGCCTTGCAGAGCCGCCAGATAGAGGAACCCCTCCTTGAACCTCGACATCGCTTTCTCTTGCATCTGGCTCGCCTTCGCCGCCAAATCCCCGTAGATCGGGCATTTGTAGCCTTGGAGCTTGCCGTCGTCGTCCCTCAACAGCAGCGACCGATCCTTCTTGCGAGCCTCTTCCCACGCCTTTTTTCGGGACTCTGCGTCGAGGATCGGCTCTTTCGTCTCTTTCGTATCCAAATAGACATGGATCGCCGACGCTCCTCGCACCCGCCCCACCGCTTGCATCGCGTCCTGCGGCGTATTCACTTGGCTTGAGAAGAACCCCGCCACAAAGTCAAACCCGGCCTCCGCGTCCAGTGAGACTCCCGTGGACACCGACGGCGTCGCCACCACGAGGCTGTACTTCGCGCTTTCTTGGTTCGGAGCCGTCAGCCAGTCTTTCACGGCTTTGTCGTCGTTGTTGTCGGCGGAGATGTACAACCCTCGATCCGAAGACACCGATACTCCGGCGTTCTTTGCTTTGAAGTGCAAGAACACTCGCCTTGCATCCACCTTCGAGTTGCAGGCGATAAAGCACCGCTGACCCACAGCGACAGCTCTTTCGATCTTTTGCAGCAACCCTCCCTTCTCTTCATAGACGAAGAACACGCGGCCTTTCCCCACTTGGTAGGTGTTTTCGAGCAAGTGGATCTCTCCGTGGGGCCGGATCTGCCGAAGGATCGAGACGCTCAACGACGACAGATCCGCGTCGAGGGCGATCACTCGCTTCGCTCTGCGGATCACGTGCTTGAATACGTCCCACACATCGGCCTTTCTCCTCCGATCGATCAAGCCTCCCGTCATCTGTCTTAACGTCTGCTCCACCTCATCGAGGATCACCGTCTCGAACGTCGGCAGATCCCCCTCTTCCGCGAACTTCGCCAAGCTCGGCAGACACGTCGCTAAACGCCGGATGCCCCGAAGTTTGGAGAGCGGCTTATTCTCGTGGCTCACAAAGCCCAGCCGCTCGCAAAACTGCCTCACCAGCGACAGCAGCGGTGTGATGTTGACCACCGTCCCGCTCGTTCCTGCGATCAGGCTTTTCAGCACCTCCGTCTTTCCCGTTCCGATCGGGCTTTTCACCAACAGCAGCCCTTCCTTCGGCAACTGCAATCCGATCTCTTTCGGGATGTATCGCTCACAAAGCGTCAGCGATCCGATCTCAGGCGATCCGATCTCAGGCGATCCGATCTCAGGCGATCGCGGCGACATCTTGGCCCGGATCGCTTCGATCCGGATCGGATCCGGACGCCACGTCGAGACTTGCACACGCACCGCCAAAAACCCCTCCTCACGGCGCACATCGTCGAAATCCTTCAGGCTCGACGGGTGTACCACGGCCAAGCCAGTTTTCCGTGCCTCTTGGATCCCCGCCCCATCAGGATCGCGATCCGCGAGGATCGTCAGCCGCTTCGGGAGTACGCCCCACGCTTCGATCACGCCCTTCCCTGCGGCTTTTGGATCGCTTCGTTTCGCCGCAGGATCCGATCCCCACGCCACGCTCTGGAGGTTCCCTTTTCCGTGCGCCACCAAGACCGGAACCCCTGTGCAGACATAGACCGAAAGCCCCGTCGCAACGCCTTCCGCGATGTAGAAGAGAGGCAGCTTTTGCGCGAAGGCTTTCCACCTCGCCGGATCTTTGGGGAACCCGATCGGCGTGAACCCCCCCTCCGCATCGGGCGGGCCTGCCCATTGCTTGGCCGCGAAATCCTCTCGGAGCTTCGGATACAGCTTCATCAGCCCGCAGATCCGGCCTGTCGGCTCGAACACCGGGATCGCCGTGTAGCCTCCCGGCCCGAAGCGGTGCGGCAGATCGCACAAATCGGATCGCGTGAACCCTTTTTGCTCTTCGAGGTAGCCAGAAACTCCTGTCGTTTCAAGGCTTTCGTACATGGCTTGGTAGTCTGGCTTTACGGGCTTGGGCGGAGCGGAAGGGGGAGCGGGCGGCCCGCCAGCCGAGCCTTGCGCGGGTTTCGCTGCCCCTTCTTTGCGTGGTTTGGCCTTCGGCGAGGCCGGTGTCGAGACGGCGGACACGCCCGTGTGGTCGCATAAAAACCGCGCAGCGTCCTCGCGGCTGTACCCGGCGTTGATCAGCCAGTGGTAAGCGTTCCCGCCCGTCTTTTCGACGTGATCGTACCAAATCCAAGAGCCGACTTCTTGCGAGAGCTTGACGTTCAAGCCCTTGCCACCGCGATACGCGGCTTGGCAACGATCCTCCTTGATCGTGATATCGGGGTGGAGGTAGCGCAAAAACGACGGAAGATCCAAGCGATCCAGTGCAATGCGTAGGGACGAGATGTTCATGGGCAAGGCCTCTTTTGTAGGATTTTTCTTACATTCGCCCACATCCGACCATCGGCAACGCAGCTCCAACCACCGGGAGTTTCGCCGAGAGAAGAACCCACGCAGCGGCGAAAGCCGAGGCTTGGATGCCTTGACCTTCCTTCCTTTGGCGGCTATTTCTTCTCATGGCTCTCAACTCACTTTCGGTGGTTGGGCTACGTTGTTCTCGACGAATCTTGGCGGATGTGGCGAGTCAACGTACCAAATCTATGTTTCTTGTCGTTATTGTTGGCCGAATCCTCTCCGGAGTTGATTCGGCCCGTTCCTTTTTGTGGGCTTCAACGTCCGGCAGAGCCGATGGCAGGGCATCGGAGGGGGGGCGAAGGAAGGCCGCATCATACTCCAGAAGGGGTGGTGGAAGGCAAGTAGGTCGTGTTCGTGAGGCGGAGGTCGCGGAGGGACGAGGTGTTTAGGGCATGGATGGTGCGGAAGGTGCGGATGTAGGCCGGGATGCGGGGGGAGGCAGAGGCAGGGAGGTTGGCAGGGATGCGGGCCGGGAGGCGGGGCGAGTGAGAGGGCGGGAAAGCGCGGAAGGGCGGGGCGCAGGGAGGCTTGAGGCGGACGGGCGGGAGGCTGGAGACACCGCTTGTTTTGCGAGGGCGAGGCGGGCTGCGATCTGAAAGATCGGGTAGCGCGAAGAAAGCAGTGCCCTCGCCAGCTTCGGGGCGGCCGCCAAACGCTCTTGCAGGGCTTCGATGCCCCCCTGAACTTCGCCCCAAGCCACCGTTTGTGTGAGCCATTCTTCGAGCTTTTGTGCGGTAGGAGCCTCTTGCTTGAACAAGCGCAGAGCGCTGACACGCCCCGACGCCTGCCATACCTTTGCCGTAGCAGTGGAGTCCGTCCGATAACCATACTGTTTTAGTACGCCCAGCCACGCCAGTCTCTCTTGTTTTGTAGCTCCCCCTCTCTTTATCCACGCCTCCCATACCAGCAAAGCCACATGCAGCACGCTAAGAGGAGGGAATTTTAGCAAATAGATCAAGGAGGCCCGTTCTTTTTCCGATATCTCACGGCCCTTCTCGAACCACGCCTTCCATACATTCAACGCAGACTCATGCCCTGCGAGATCCGGGCCTTCCAACAAGGCGAGCCATTTTGCTCGCTCTTGTTGCGTGGGTTTCCCCTCCTTTCCGATCCACTCCTCCCACACCTTCGCTACAGCTCGGCGTATGTAAGTATCGTGGTCTTTGAGCATTTTCAGCCAAGGGGAACGCTCTTGTGGCGTGGGCTTCCCCTTCTTCATGATCCACGCCTTCCATACCTCCAACGCGGAACGACGCACCCCAGTATTCGAGTATGTAAGCATTTTTAGCCATTCTGCTCGCTCTTGCTCCGAAGGTTCCCTCCCCTTCGCCATCCACGCCTTCCATACCCTTACTGCTGCGTTACGCACCCCAGTATCCGGGCCTTTGAGCATTTTCAGCCATTCTGCTCGCTCTTGCCGCGTAGATTCACCCTTCTTTGCTACCCAAGCCGACCACACATTCAACGCAGACTCGCGCACCCCAGGATCCGGGTCTTTGAGCATTTTTGGCCATTCTGCACGCTCTTGTGGCGTGGGTTCCTCCCCCTTCCCGATCCACGCTTCCCACACATCTACAACCCCACCTCGTACCCCAGGATGCCGGTCTTTGAGCAATGCGAGCCACACCGCTCGCTCTTGTGGCGTGGGCTTCCCCTTTTTTGCTACCCAAGCCTTCCACACGCCCAACGCGGAACGGCGCACCCAAGAATCCGGGTGCTTGAGCAAGGCGAGCCATTCTGCTCGCTCTTGCTCCGAAGGTTCCCCCCCCTTCGCCATCCACGCTTCCCACACGCCCACCACCAAAGCCCGCAGCCCATACACCGGCCCCTTGAGCATTTTTAGCCACCCTGCTCGCTCTTCCTCCGGCACCACGCCCTTCTTAGCTATCCAAGCCTCCCATACCTCCAACGCAGCGTGGCGCTGCCCGTACACACGGCTTTTGAGCATATCCGTCCAAACTGCCCGCTCCTTTTCCGTTATCCCCTCTCCCTTCTTCCCAATCCAAGCCTTCCACACTTCCAACGCCGCCCAACGCATCCAAGAATCCGGGTATTTGAGCATTTTTAGCCATTCTGCCCGCTCTTGTGGCGTGGGTTCTCCTGCCTTCGCCATCCACGCTTTCCATGCCCCCAACGCAGATTCGCGCACGTTAGCATTCGGGCTTTTGAGTACTTTTAGCCATTCTGCTCGCTCTTGTGGTGTGGGCTTCCCCTTTTTTGCTACCCAAGCCTCCCACACGCCCAATGCGGAACGACGCACCTCAGTATTCGAGTACATGAGCATTTTTAGCCATTCTGCTCGCTCTTGCTCCGAAGGTTCCCTCCCCTTCAGAGCCCACGCCTTCCATACCTCCAACGCGGAAAGAAGCACCTCAGTATTCGAGTACATGAGCATTTTTAGCCATTCTGCTCGCTCTTGCTCCGAAGGTTCCCCCCCCTTCGCCATCCACGCTTTCCATACCCCCACCGCAGCGCGGCGCACCCCATAATCCCTGTTTTTAAGCATTCTTATCCAAGCTTCCTTCTCTTGTGGGGTGGGTTCGCGCTTCTTCGCTGCCCAACTCTCCCACACCGATAATACCGAACTGCGCATCCAAGAATATTTGAGCATTTTTAGCCATTCTGCCCGCTCTTGTGGCGTGGGTTCCCCTCCCTTCGCCATCCACGCATTCCATACCCCCACCGCCATCGCCCGAACCTTATAATCTAAGTCTTCGAGCATTCTTAGCCACGCTTCCTTCTCCATTGCAGTGGATTCCCTCCCATTCGCTGCCCACGCCTTCCATACCTCCAACGCAGATTCACGCACCCAAGAGTCCGTACCCTTGAGCATTTTTAGCCACCCTGCTCGCTCTTCCTCCGACACCACGCCCTTCTTAGCTATCCAAGCCTCCCATACCTCCAACGCATCGCGGCGCACCCAAGAATCCGGGTGCTTGAGCATATCCGTCCAAGCTGTCCGATCCTTTTTCGTTGTCCCCCCTCCCTTTATGATCCACGCCTTCCATACCTCCAGCGCGGAACGAGGCACTCCAGTATTCGAGTATGTAAGCATTTTTAGCCATTCTGCTCGCTCTTGCTCCGCAGGTTCCCCCCCCTTCGCCATCCACGCTTTCCATACCCCTACCGCAGCGCGGCGCACCTGAAGATCGAGAGTTCCAAGCCCTTTCAGCAGAACATCTATCTCCTTCCTCTCGAATTTGAGGAAAGAGGGGTGCTGCAAAGTGGCGTGTAGCAGGTAAATCCAAGCCAAATCCGACTCGCCGCCCTTTGAAGGCGAAGGTCGGGAGAGGAAGAGGCGACGCGTTGGTTCGAGGGTGGAAGGCACTGTTGTCCACCACTCCATCGGAACCCCTTTCGCCTGAAAAGCTTCAAACAGCCTGACGGTCTTCTCTTTCAAGTCTCGGCCTCCCCACCACCCTTCCTCCGCGCTCACGAGCGCTTTCGAGCTTCGTTGGAACTTTTCAAAAGGAAGCGTGGCCTCTGGGGCTTCGGTGCAAACTTCCATCGCCGAGAGGAGGCGGCGTTCCACAGAGGCCTTCCAAAACCAGCCGAGGCCGAAGAGAAGGAGAACGAGAACAGCCGGAGCTAAAACCTGCAAGACCCGTATCCTCTTCCGGCGTTGGGCAGTAAGCAGCGACGCTAAGGCAGCTTCGAAGTCCTCCTTGCTGTGGATTTCGACGGACGTTTCGGCAGTTTCCTTTTGAACCCAGGCCCACCAAAACGCCAGACGTTGGGCAAACTTGGCCCACTCGCGTGGCTGAAACTCCTCTTGGAGGCGGGTTTGAAGGGCCTCCTTCGGCCCCGGCAAGACGGCGAACAAACGACGGGCCCACCCCCGGAACCTTTGCTCCATGCGATCGTGGCGGAGCCGTTCGGCAAGAAAGGGCAGAAGCAAGTCGTGGGTGATCCCCAAGGTCTTCTTGCCCTCTTCTTGGCCTTCGGTGAGCCAATGCGCCTCGACCAAGGCATCGATGGCAGCCCCGATGTTTTCAAGGCCCCGCGAAGAGAGCCAAGCGACCAGTTCGTCTTTGGGCCAGAGCCGTCGTTTTTGCCATGCGCCACCTTCCTCGAAGGGGCAGAACGCCGAGACGACGGCGACCTTCGCCTCTTGGAGTGTCCCGCGTATCGTGTCGTTCCAGATGTCTTCCCAGACGGCGGAGAGGGGCCGGATTTTCTTTTGGTGGAAGAGATCCCAAAGAGCTAACTGCAAGAAGGCGGGAGAGCCGCCCCGGCCCGCGTGTGAGACGGAGCGAAAGAGTTGGCTCTTCCAGTCCTGCGGCAGAGATTGGAGGGTGTCTTTGGGCAAGGAACCGTCGAAGACATCTTCGGCTTCGGCTTCGGTCAAGGGTTCGACGACGCGGTAGTCAATGTCCCAGTCCTTTGGGGCGTTGCAGTACCAGAGTCGTTGGAAGTCAGGCTCGGCCTCAGAGCGCACGAGGAGTATGGTTTTGCAGGAGTATCGTTTCGCTTTGGCGAGGAATTCGGTGAGCTTTTGGAAGCGAGACTCTGTCAGGTAGCCTTCGATCTGATCGAGGAAGACGAAAGGTGGGGGTTGGTCGGGAGGAAGAGGCTCTTTGGGAGCAGGTGGAAGGATTGGAAGAGGCTGGCTGGAGAGATCCGCATAGAGAGAGGAGGATGGAAGGCGAGGCAAGAGGCCCGCTTTAACGAGGGAGGACTTTCCGGAACCACTCGGCCCGTGGAGACAAACGACGCTCTTTGCGGAGAGGAGCCAGCCGGTGCGTTCGGTGTCGCCGTCGAAGAGCTTGCCGAGAGCGGCCAGCAGCCACCGTTCTCGCCCGAACAAGGACTCTCCGGACACCACGGGGAGAAAGCGTCGGTCTTTGAACTCGGCAGGGGGCTGAATCGGCCTCCGAATGGGCGGCCAAGGAACGTCTTCTTGGCCGACGAAGCTGGGGGCTTCACTCAACTTCTCTAAGGCGGCCTTGACCTCCTTGGAAAGGTCAGCCAAGCGAGAGGGCGAGGCTTTGTCTTTCCACAGATCCAAGAAAACTCGAGTGAATCTCCCAAAGGCTTCGCCCATCTCTTCATCCCGAAGGGAGTAGCTTCCCTCGGTGCCTTGGGTGGGTTGGCCAGAGCGTGCGGCAAAAAAGACGGACCACTGGGGTTTTTGGCTCCAAACGTCTTCGAGGCTCTTTTCACCGGGGGTTTCTGGTGCCAGCCGTTCCCGACAGGTCTGAAGGAGCAAAACAACCCTTCGGTCGGGCATCCCCGCAAGAAAGGGCGAAAGGAGAGCCTCGATCTCGGACAAGGAGAGCATACTCTCCGCGCCCTTTTCCCTGCGGCTATCGCGCATGGCGAGGTGCAAATCCCCGTTGGATTCGAGTCCATGTGTGCTGATATAGAGAACCAAGACCCCGTTGTTTTGCGAGTCTTGGCTGCTGGCAAATTTGGCCCGTTGTTTGAGCCACCCTTGGACCTTGTCGAGGGGGGGAGAAGCTATCTCGCCGAAGAAGAAGTCCCGCGATCTTCTCCTGCGCAAGGCGGCAAAAACGGCGGAGCCGTCGCGGGCGGATGGCAAAGGTGCGAAGCCCTCCCCGAAGGCGTCGCAGTACAAGGACAAAAAGACGTAGTTGGGGGGAGGGTTTGGGCCAAGTTCCAAGGGGGCGTTCGGCATGAGCAGCCTCCACAGGCCTTCCCTCGAAGGCCGGGCGTTTGCCACGGAGGGAAGGCGCTCTTTTCCGGGTTAGAGAACGTGGAGTTCCAGTTTTTTGAGGAGAAAAAAGCCAAGCGAGGGAGGGGGAGAACTACCAACGCGCTCCAAGAGCGCGATCATCTCGGAGGGAGTGGCCTCTTCGGGCAAGGAACCGTCGAGGTCCCACGGAGAGTGAGAAAGGTAGAAGGCGAGCCAGTGGAAGGTTCCGGGGTCATCGAAACGCCTTTCGAAAAGAAAGAGGGCACCGCCTTCTGGCGTCTCGACGGACTTTTTCTTTTCGAGGAAGCCTTTTAAAAGCCGTCGTTCTCCGTTGGGATCGAGTTCGATGAGATAAAAAAAGGCGTCCTTGGAGGATTGGTGGAAGACCTCGTAGGGCTGGCCTTGCTTGACGTGAAGACGAAGGAGGGAACCCTCGAAGGAGGGGGGGACGGAGGCCGGAGCGGCTTGCAGAGAAAGTTCAAAGCTCGCATCGGGATCGGAATCGCCGTAGGAGCGAGCAAGCGAGAGGTTCCGAGAGGGAGGAAGGCTCCAAATCCCAAGGGGAGGGAGAACCGTCTGTTCGAGGCCAAGGGAAGGAGGGGAGGAAGGCTCCTCTGAGGGAGCAACGTCGGAGGCCTCGGCCGTGTTCGCGCCTTGGGCAGAAGCCTCCGCCAGCAAGGCCAGAGACAGGGGCTTTTTGCCGTCGAGAGCCTCCTGGAGGTAGTCCTCCTGCGAGGGGGTAAGAGGTTCGACCAAGGCAGTGCCTGCGAATTTTTGGCGAAGCTTTGCGATCAACCGCTCGGTCATGTCGTCATGTTCGTTCATGTGGCTTCCAAACTGGTGGGGGGGCTATGCGGGAGAGAGTGCAAACCAATCCTCTCGGTCTTCACGAAGACAAGAGCGGAGGAACTGCCTCAGTTCGAGAAAGGCGCGGCGAACAGTGTCTTGGTGGATTCCGGACTCCTTGCTGATCTGTTCGTAGGTCATCCCGGCAAAAAAATGGGGGAAAGCGAAGCGGAACACAGCCTCGTAGCTTTTACGTGCATCCGCACGCTTTCTCGGCAGTAACTGCTCTGCGGCCTGCCGGATCTTGACTCCTACGCGGGGAATCCACGCCTCGATCGCTTCACAAGGGGGGCGCACATCGGGCTGTTCGTCTAACGAACAGCCCGGTGCGATCGGGAAGCGAGTTCGGTGTTTCAAAAAATTCCGGAGAGCGTTTCGGCAACAAGTCCAAAAATAGCCGACAACATTCGTGATTTCTTTTCCTTTTTTTATCTCTTCGAAGAGGCTTTCCAGAGCCTCTTGAACCAGATCCTCGGCGTCCTCCCCTCCAACCCCCCTGCCGACAAGAGACTTGACCGCCTTCGGGCCGATCTTTTTTGCAAGGAACGCGATCACGTCTGAAGAGGCGAGAGGGGCAGTCGGGGGGAAATCTCGCATTGTCATGGGCTTCCTTCCTTTTTTTCGAGAGTGGAGCCACGGGGGTGCCGTTGGATCTTCACCCAGAAAGAGTTCGCTCAAAAGTGAAGTGCGCAGATCCTGCCAAAAAAGTTCTCTTTGTCTTTCGACCCCCCTGAAACCAAGGAGACGAACCCATGACCTACGCGTACCGCTTCGACATTCTCGCCGCTGCCGATGGTAGTCGAGCCTTCCCGACCCTCGCAAGCCCGATCCTCCGCCAGATCCAAGAGCTTTCGGCCCTATCTGGCAGCTCCCACCTCGCTGCCACGGCTCTTTTTGACCCCCCTAGCCAACGCACTCATTTTTGCCTGTTACAACACGATGGGATCGTGGGAGAACCCTGTCCGAGCGGGAACCTCGGCGATCCTCACGTCCTGTTGGGCTACCACCAACGAGCGGATGCCATCGCGCCTGCCGAACGGGCCATCAAGATCTTTTCGGGCCACGGGCTTGGGCCTCTCGACGGTGCAGCGAGGCAAGCCCTCTCTCTTTCGAGATGCCTGAGTCCGGACGGCTCCCACAAAGACTTTCTCGATCTGGACGAAGTGGCCCATTTCATCGCCCAGACAAAACCTGCGGTCACCGTGTTCGACGCTTGCCTTATGTCCAACATCGAATCCCTCGCCCAACTGTACGTTCGAGGATTTCGGGGGTTTGCGGTAGCGGCTCTCGACGAGATGAGCGCAAAGGGGCTTCCGCTCGCAGACGCAGCACACCTCATCAAAGACGCCTGTCACGCGGGCTTTTGTTCTGATCTTCTTGTGGCGCAAGCCTTTGTCTCTCCATACAAGGGCGACCTTCCGACTGACACGGCCTTCGCTTTCCAACTCTCCGAACATTTCGCCCAAGGGATCGAGGCGTTCGCCGCCTTTGTGCGTTCTCTTGCAAACTCTCCCCCAGCCCCCGAAGCTCTCCTGCGAGCCTTCCGACTGGCATCCCTTCGCTGTTTCCGTGGCCCTCTCTGCGATCTTGGACTTCTCGCTACGGCCTTGAGTTCGCTTTCCTTTCGCCCCTCGGTGATCCGCCCTCTTCAGGCCGCCATCCAACACTTCCAAGCCGCCAACGTCGGCAAAACAGTCGGCACGGCCTACACCGATGCCCTTGGCCTTTCGCTTTTCTGCCCGTCCTCTCGACATCTGCTTCGCCAAGAGGCCGAGCTGAAAACACTCGCCTTCGAGCGAAAAACCCGGTGGCTTGGGTTTCTTGAAGGACTCCTTTCATGAGGAGAATCGACCTTCGACGTTGGCTTCCCTTCTTCGTAGAATCCAGCACTCCCGCAGATCGGGCTTTTCTCATCGGGCAACTCCAAGGAATCCTTGATGCCCTCGAGCACCCACCGCGCTCGATCTTGGTCGAGCGCGATCTGCTCCATCTGAGCGAACAGATCGCCGTTCTGTCCAACACCCTCGAACTCCTCCGATTCCAGCCTCCACTACCCTCCGCGACTGCGGCCAGCAGTGTTCTCTCGTTTGCCGAGCCTAGCCCCTCGCTCCAAACCCCTTTGCCCGCCGAAGCGAGCGAACTCCCACAAACGCCATCTTCCCAACTAGTCATGTCGGCCTCCCTCGACGCCTCGCTCTATCCAGCTCGAGCTCGTCTGCAACTCCATTCCGCCCTTCGCTGGCTAAAGATCACGCTCCCTATCTCCCTCCCCCTCGCTTTTCTTCTCGCCTTGGTGATCGCACAAACTATCGCATCCAAAGAGAAATCTATCCCTGCGGGCAGCCAACCGAAGCGATCCGAAAAAACAGATCTGCGCGGATCACCCCCCTACCGATCTCTTACGAAGTGAGGGCAGCAACAAACAGCACTGCTTTCAACCTTCGCGGTTTTTTTTACCCCCCCCAAAGGAGACTTCGATGAAACCCATCAGCCTCACCTGCGATCCGAATGACTTCGACTGCATCGCGCCCATCTCTCTGCCCTCCCTTCGCGGAGGGGCAGCCCCTCAAACCTCTGAGGACGCCTACATCAAGGCGATCTGTGGGCAACTCCAGTCCTCAAAGCCCGGCTCTTCCGATCACGCGACCATCTTCCTCCTCGGTCAGGCATTCGGCTACCTCGCTGGCAAGGGCCAAGAGGTCCAGATGACGAACGAAACGGCCCAACTCGTCGCCTCTAACCCTTCCCGCGCTGCGAGCCTGATCGCTCCCGCACTGAGCCGAGCAACTGGGAAGGTCTGCATTGGGTAACGACACCCCAAAAAGCATTCCCCACTCTTCTCTTCGACGAAGTCCCCCACACGCAGGACGCCCCAACCCTCGTCTTGACCAAGACAAGCGGACTCGACAAGCCCGCCATATCACTCCGTACGAGTGATATGCGCCCTTTATACTTACAAACAGGAGTTCCCCATGAAACCCATTTTCCTCGGTGAGAATATCGACTGCTCTCAGCCCGAAGCCACGGAAGATCCTTACATCCAAGCCCTTTGCGAAGAGCTTCGCGCCCCGAAGACTCGCTCCTCCAGCCAAGGCCTTTTCTTCACGATCGGCCAAGCTCTTGGATACCTCGCCGGACAAGGCGCACAGGTCGAAATCTCCCCGCAAACCGCCCATATCCTCGCCTCCAATCCTGACCAAGCAGCCAACGCTATCGCCGCTACGCTCGCCACCCGGTGCAAGTATCACCGGGGCTACAAATGCGTTTTATAGCCGTCCTCAACTCCTCCATTCTTTCTCGAAACACTGGGGGCTGACCGATGGGGTAGGGGCAAGGGCAACGGTCTCCCCCCGAACGCAAGGCTGTTCCGAGAGATTGGCCCCTCCTTGCGCTACAGCACCACCTGCAAAGGCAGCCCCCCCAAAGGAGTCCCCCATGAAACCTGTCTCTCTCGCCCAAATTTGTTCCCAAACAGCTCAGCCCCCTCTGCCTCCCGAAAACCCCTACATCAAGGCCGTGTTGGAGCAACTTCAGTCCTCTACGCGCTCCTCGGATCACGCGACCATCTTCCTCCTCGGACAGGCCTTCGGTTTCCTCGCTGGCGAGGGCCAAGAGGTACAGATCTCCCCGCAGACCGCACAGCTTATCGTGTCCGAACCCGAAAAAGCTGCCAGTTCGCTCGCCCCCAAGATCGCCTCCCGCTGCTGCCGACCTTCGAGAGGACACGGATGCAGGGAACAATGGTAGGCGGGCTTCCGATCCCGCTGTTCTCTTCGCAGTCATTTGGCCAGTTCCGGCCATGCTCGCTCCTGCAAAGAGCAAGCCACGGCGTAACCTCCCCCCCATCCTTCTCCATGCAAGTTTCCTCGTTTTCCGGTGGTAAACAGCTAAACCAAACGAGCTGGAAACAGCTTCAAGACCGATGCCTCCGACGTTTCGAACATTCAGCGATGTTCGAAGGACACCCGCAGCCTCCCGGAGATCCGGGCCTTTTTGCAAACACCAAGGTGAGAACCTATGCCCATCTCCGAAGATACCCGCGTTCGATGCCTTCTCACCTCTTGGTCTCCATCGGCCAAGCCCCTCACTGCGAGGGAGTGTAAGAAACTTTCGAGATCACTTGCCCAAAACCGCCTTTCTCTCGATCTTTTGACACAAAAGGAGGTTTTGACGACGCTCGAACTTCCTTTCGCTTTCTCGCAGCGATCGGATCCGAGAAAGCGTGGACACATGGACTCGGAAAGGCATCCACCTTCTCGGCCCCGAAGACGATGACTACCCGAAACGGCTTCGGCATCACCTCGGATTTTGGACCCCCTGCCTCTTTTGCCAAGGCTCTCTTTCTCTCCTTGACAGAGGAGGTCTCGCCATCGTCGGCAGCCGCCAGCTCAGCGACGAGAGCAAAGCTTACGCCCGCCACATCGGACAAATGGCCGCGCAAGCTGGCCACCTCGTCATTTCTGGCGGAGTCCTCGGCGCGGACGACATGGGCATGAAAGGGGCCCTGGAAGCCTCCGGACACATGATCGGCGTCCTTCCCACCCTTGATACCCTCGTCCGGCCGAAAGAAGCCCTCTTGGCCCGAAAGCAGGGCCGTTTTCTCTCGCTCTCGTCTCACGGGCCGAACAGCCCCTTCCAACAGTGGAAGCTCTTCGAGCGCAACACATACATCTATGCCCTCGCGGATGCCGCGCTCGTGATCGACGCCCGCCTTCGTGTCGGCGGCACTTGGAAAGGCGTGAAACAGGCCCAAAAACAAATCCCGATCCCAATTTTTGTGCGCCACCAAGGCGAACCCCCCGAGGCTTTGGAAGCCTTGAAAGAGGATGGCGCATCCCCTTGGCCCTTCGCCCATTCGACCGAGTTGAAGGCCTTTCTCGATGCTCGCAGCAGCCCCTACTCGACGGCGGCACCAGAGCGTTCCCCCCTCGGCCTCGTTGCCGAATCCTCCGAGGAGATCTGACCACGATGTGGGATTGGAACCCCTACGACGCCTTTGCAAGAGAGCTTCTCTCCGAGGCCACGAAGGAGAAGGCCAAAGAAGTCCACCTTCCCAAGAAGGAGCCATGATTGATTCGTTTCACGCGCAAGAAAGGAACGTATGGGAGCCTCCAAACTTTCGCATCTCACCTAACCTCTTGGAATGGAAATGATTTCTCTCTTTCCTTCGACAAGGCCCCCTCACGCCACTCACGCTCGCCCTCTCACCTGCCCTCTCCAGCTCCTACCCCGCCTCGCTTCCCCTCCAACGCCTCCCAACCCCCTCCCCCCTATCCCACCCCC
>Ga0154020_10005068_pt1 | contig 15624 bp, 15 predicted proteins | sample Klosneuvirus_201_FD_109709 | JGI IMG/M metagenome (GOLD analysis project Ga0154020, IMG submission 109709) | Active sludge microbial communities from wastewater, Klosterneuburg, Austria - Klosneuvirus_20160825_MG | ecosystem: Engineered > WWTP > Aerobic digester > Activated sludge | place...
ACTCGCCTCGATTCCGGTCATCATGGTCACCGGGAGCGAGAGTCGCAGTGTCTTGACGGCCTGCTTCGCGGCCGGCGCCGCCGACTACATTCGCAAGCCGTTTGTCGGCGCTGAACTGCGTGCGCGCGTGTCGAGTGTCATTGAGCGGCAGCGGATGCTCGTGCAACTCGGGCGCGCCGCACATCTCGACACGCTGACCGGGCTGCCCAATCGCTCGCTGCTCCAAGAGCGACTGCAGCACGCCATCGATCACGCCGCCCGCGATCCGGACTACGGATTTGCGGTCATGTTCATCGATTTCGACCGCTTCAAGATCATCAACGACAGTCTTGGGCACGATATCGGTGATCTGCTGCTGACCGAGGTCGCGTCCCGCCTGCGCGCCAATCTGCGGGCGACCGATTCAGTCGCGCGCGACAGCACCGGTACGACCGTTGCGCGACTGGGCGGTGATGAGTTTGTCGTCATTCTCGACGATGTGGCCAGTGCGGAAGCCGCCGGCGTCGTCGCGGAGCGCATGCTGCGTGTGCTGGAGCAACCGTATGAACTCGATTCACACAGCGTGCGGTCGAGTGCCAGCATCGGGATCGTGCACAGCAGTGCCGGATATACGACCGCAGACGACATGCTGCGGGACGCCGACATTGCGATGTACGAAGCGAAGGGCCGTGGCAAAGCCTGTCACGCCCTGTTCACGACGAGCATGCGCGACGCGGTGCGCCGACGCCTCGATACCGAAATTGCCCTCCGGGCGGCGATGGGCACCGACCAGTTCTTTCTGGTCTATCAGCCGATCGTGTCGATCGAGACACGGAACCTCGAAAGTGTCGAGGTGCTGGTGCGGTGGCGTCACCCGACACGCGGCCTGATCCAACCGTCGGAGTTCATTCCCATCGCCGAAGAGACGCGGTTGATTCTGCCGCTCGCCGATCAGATTCTTCGCACGGCCTGTCAGCAGTTTGCGGCGTGGCGCGCGTCGGCGCCGCAGCATTCGCCGGAGTACATCAGCGTGAATCTTTCACGCGTCCAACTGGCCGATCCGGAGCTGGTGACACGGACGATGCAGATTCTGGAGGAGACGGGCGTCGCGCCGACCCAGTTGCAACTGGAAGTGACGGAGTCGCAGATCATGCAGTATCGCGACATGGCGGGTGAGTTGCTGGCGGAGTTCAAGGCGCGCGGCATTCGCTTGGCGATGGATGACTTCGGGACGGGCTACTCGTCGCTCTCCTGCCTGCAGGAATATCCGTTCGACGTGCTCAAGATCGACCGGGCGCTGACGGAGAACGTGGGGCGCGCCGGCGGCTACTCGGCGTTGCTGCATGCCGTCGTCACCCTTGCCGACAATTTGGGACTGCGTGTGGTCGCCGAAGGCATCGAGACGCTCGATCAGCTGGTGTTGCTGCAAGCGCTGGGCTGTCCTGCCGGCCAGGGATATTTTCTCGCTCCGCCCATGGAGTCCCACGTGATCGAAAGCTGGTGGCAAGGACTGCCGCCTCGTGCGGCACTGGCCGCATGACCGATATCGTCCCGGCCACGTTGCAGCGTGTCAGCGCCGTCGCCACGTTGCCCGCCATCGCCATGCGCATCATGCGCATCGCCGATGATCCGATGGCGACCTCCGATGCCATGCACGAAGTATTGTCGAGTGATCCGGCGCTCGCGGCGCGTGTGCTCAAAGTCGTGAACTCCGCGTTCTACGGCCGACCGCGTCAGGTATCATCGACCTATGCGGCCATCCAGTTGTTGGGGGTGAGCGCCATCAGAAACATCGCCGTGGCGGCGAGTCTGACGCGGATCTTCCGCGGTGGGCGCAGCGTGGCCGGATTCGATGCGCCCTCACTGTGGGTGCATTCCGTCGGCGTCGGCGCGGCCGCGCGTCGGCTGGCCGAGGTGACCAAGTCGATTCCACCCGAGGAAGCATTGCTGGCGGGATTGCTGCATGACATCGGGATCATGGTTTCGATGCAGGCGTGGCTTCCCGAGTTCACCGCGGTCGTGGCGGCGACCACGGCCGATCCCTTCTGCGATTTCCGCGACGTCGAACGACAGATCGTCGGTGCCGATCACGAGCAGTTCGGCGCCGCACTCTGCGCCGAGTGGCATTTCCCCACGCCGCTGGTGCTGGCGTGTGGCCATCATCACGATCCGATGGCGCTGCCGGAGTCGGAGCGGGCGCTGCCGTTGTTGGTGCAGCTGGCGGACGTGCTGGCGACACGGGCGGACATCGGGTTCACGCGCACGGTCCTGGGACGCGTGGTCTCCCCGCAGCTGCTCGAGGCCGTGGGTGTGCGTGCCGTCGATCTCGAGCCGATCGAACGCGGGCTGACCGAAGACCTGACGCAGGCGATGCTGTTGTTCGCCGCCTGAATCCCGACTGGCGATGACTGGGCGGCGATAGGGCAGTGACGGGGCCGTAACCGGCTGGTGGGCCGGTCGACGGGTGCCGGGGATCAGACTAGAATCCTGAGGAGCGCTCTGTCCTCACTCCCGACCTGATTGAACTATGGCCATCGAACATACGCCCAGCCGTAACGAAGACGAGTACTTCGCCCGCGTGGACGCCGACCTGCGCAAGGAACTGCGCGCGAAAGCAGATGCCGAGCGGGCTCAGCGTATCGCCGCGGAACGCAACAAGTGTCCACGCGACGGTGCGACACTGGTCTCGCGCGAGTCCAACCACGTGGTCATTGACCAGTGCCCCCAATGCGAGGGGATTTGGCTGGACAAAGGCGAGCTCGAGATTCTCGCCGCCGGCAAGACGGAAAACGCCGGCTTCGTGGGTTCGTTGCTCAATCTCTTCAAATAGCGTCGGGTCGACGGTGACCGTTCGATGTTGAGCCTCGCGGCGGTCACTGTCATCACGCTCACGATGCCGGCGAGTGCGGCGCGTGATTCGTGCGCGGGTGCGCTGCATGATCTGGCGAGCGCCGTTCGCTGGTCACCCGCCACACCGCGCGCTGGCACGCTCTTTCGCGTGTATCTGGCCCGCACACTGGATGGAGGAGCGAGTCGCACTGCGGAGGTGCGCGCGGCGCAGGAGCGCGCGGCGCAGCTGCGCGCATCCAGCGTTCGACTGGCGGGCGAGCCGCTGCACTTTCGGTCTGACAGCACGGGGATGACGGCACTGGCGGCCGCGCCGATCGACTCGGCGGCGGGCGTCACGCTCGAGCTCCGTTGCGGGGACGAGCCGGCAGAGCAGGTGCGCATTGCCACGCAGGCCGGCGCGTATCGATTGGAGCGTCTGCGTGTGGCGCCACGCTTTGCGGCGTCGCCTGATTCAGTGCTCGCGGCGCGTCTTCGCCGTGAAGCGGAGTCTGCAGCGGCGGTGTCGCGCGGTGCGCATGACACACCTCGGCTCTTCACGGCGCCATTTCTTGCGCCGCGCGTGTCGCGCGTCACCAGCGGATTTGGTGGCGGCCGAACCTTCAACGGGATCGTGACCAGTCGACATATGGGCGTTGACTATCAAGGGGCGGTTGGCGCACCCGTGCGCGCGGCAAATCGCGGCGTCGTTCGCTTGATTGGCACGTTCTATCTGGGTGGCAACGTGATTTATATCGACCATGGCGATGGCCTGGTCACCGCGTACCTCCACCTCAGTCGGCAGTTGGTCGCGGCAGGGGATACTGTGGCGCGCGGCGCCATCATTGGACGCGTCGGCGCAACCGGGCGCGTGACCGGGCCGCACCTCCATTTCATCACCCGCTTTGGGCAGGTGACGGTGGATCCAGCCAGTGTCCTGACAGCGCGCGTCGGCCCATGACGAGTCCGATGTGCTGAGGAGACACGACGCCGTGCGCGAAGCCGTGCGTGATCCCTCGCTGCGAGCCGAGGTGGTCGCGCGTGTGCCGCTTCACTACACAGACGGTGCCGACGAATCACTCGACCGTCCGGCACACGTGCGTGCGGGGTCGAGCCTGGCATGGCTCGACGATCATCTGGCGCTGGTGCAGGACGACGCCAACTTCATCGCGCTCGTCCATCCGCGCGACGGGCACGTGCAGGCGATCGCGCTGCCGCCGGGTGAGGGTGGCGTACGGCAGTTCGACGATGGGCGCGGAAACAAGAAGCACAAGCTCGATCTCGAGGCCTGTGTTACAGTCCGTGGACCAACGGGGTCGCGTTTGATGGCATTCGGCTCCGGCTCCAAGCGGCGACGGCGTCGCATTGCGATTCTCGACGACGCCACGACGCACACACCGCGGGTGCGACTGCACGACGCCGAGGCGTTGTACGAACTGCTGGAAGCCACGACCGGCTTTGCCGGCAGCGACATGAACATCGAAGGCGCAATGGTGGTGGCCGATGTGGTGCGTCTGTTCGGGCGCGGCAACGGTGCGCCGCGTCGCGGTCTGCTGCCGCTCAACGCGACATGCGATCTCTCGCTGTCGACGCTCATGGAATATCTCGAACACCCCGGCCGGCATTCGCCCCCTGTGCCGCAACATGTCACGCAATACCAACTGGGGCACCTGCGCGGCACGCCGCTGGGCTTCACGGACTGCGCGCACCTTGGTGCGGCCGTGCTTTACTCCGCCGCAGCGGAAGCATCGAAGGATGCGGTGGATGATGGTGTGGTCACGGGCTCGGTGATCGGCGTGATCGACGCGCGACAACAGGCCCGCTATGCCGAACTCACCGACGAAACCGGGCAGTCGCTGCTCGACAAGGTGGAGGGACTCGTGCTTGCGCGCGATGTGCCAAACACGGCGTACGTGGTGATCGACCGGGACGATGCCACCAGTGCCTCGGAGCTGTGCACGGTGGCGTTGCGCGGCGAATGGTTCACGTCGACCCGATAGCCTGAGACGCGGCCAGCCGTTTGTGGACGGCAGCGACCGTGATGCGAACGGTCGATGGGGAACCAACTCGGGCACAGGCGTATAGGTGCGGCAGAGGACGATCTGCCAATCACCCGCGCGCCCGGTCATGCCGCTTCCCAACGTTGCTGCGTTGCTCTCAGACAATCCGCTCGCCGCTGTTCCGCTGGTATTTGCGGGTGGCGTGCTCACGAGTCTGACGCCGTGTATCTACCCGATGATTCCGATCACCGTCGCCGTCGTCGGGGGACAGACCGGCTCGCGTGCGGGAACTGGACTGGCGCCCAGAGACGGGGTGACCCCGCCGTCGCGAAGGCGTGTGATGCTCCTGACCGTCGCCTATGTGTCAGGGCTGGCCCTTGCGTACGCATCGCTGGGCCTCGTGGCCGGGCTCACCGGTACGCTCTTTGGCGGCATCAGTACCAACCCCTGGGTATTGATCGCCATGGCCAATCTGTTGCTGCTGTTCGCCTGCATGATGCTGGATGTGCTCCCCGTGCCCGTGCCTCAACGCTTGCTGCGACGCGCCGCCACCATGAACGGCGGTGGCCGCATCGCCGGCGCGTTCGGGATGGGCGCCGCGTCTGGAGTGGTAGCGGCACCGTGTGGCGCACCGGTGATGGCGACGCTGTTGACCTGGGTGGCTGCCACGCACAGTGCCACCCTGGGCTTCGCCTATCTCTTTGTGTTTTCGCTCGGCATGTGCACCCTGTTGGTTGTTGTCGGCCTCGCCGCAGGTGGTGCCGTGCAGTTGCCGCGCGCCGGCGCGTGGATGGTGCATGTCAAACGTGTGTTCGCGCTGCTGATGCTGGTGACGGCCCAGTACTACCTCGTCTCGGCGGGGCAGGTGCTGTTCTAGTCTGGCGCGCGCACGCGACGCCACACGTTCACGATACCCACTCAATCCGGAGTAGCACGCATGAGTACCAACGTTTGGAATGTCCGAGTCCCCTCCCTGATGTACGCGCGCCTTCGCGCGATCGTCACGGCGGGATGTATCGCCGCGGCGACGCTCGGTCTTGCGTCGTCTGCCGCCGCGCAGGAGGCGGGTCTGCCAGTTGGCACGAAGGCTCCCGTGCTTGTCCTGGAAGGTCTTGATGGCTCGAGGCTGGATCTCGCGTCGGTCATCGGCAAGAAGCCCGTGGTGCTGGAGTTCTGGGCAACGTGGTGTCCGCTCTGTCGAAAACTCGAACCATCGCTCGCTGCGGCTCGCGCCGCGTTCGGTGGAGAGGTGCTGTTTATCGGCGTCGGCGTCCCGCAGAATCAGACGCCGGAACGGCAGGCCGCGTATGTCGCCCAGCAGCGCATGACCGGGAGCTACGTCTTCGATCGGGATGGCGCCGCGTACAAGGCATTCAAGGCCACGCACACGTCATACGTGGTGGTGATCGATGCACTCGGTGTCGTCGTCTACACCGGCGTTGGCGCGGAACAGGACATTGTCGCAGCGGTGCGCCAGGCCCTTCCAGGCGCGCGCGCCGGATGCTGATCACGCCGGACGCTGATCACGCCGGACGCTGATCACGCCGGTCGTTGATCACGCCGACTCGGCCAAATGCGAGTCGGGCACCGGAGCGGACGTCGATCGTCGTTGTTGCGCGCGCCAGAGCAGCCACGTGCCGAGCGCCAATCCGCCGAAGAAGATGATCATGCTCGACGACTGGAGCATGATCCAGGGTTGGCGAAACACGCCCCATTTTCCCGCAATTTCTATGGGCGTCCAGACAACAATCATGGCGCCGACGGCATACCGAATGGCCGGTCCCCAGCCTTTGTGCTGATGCAAACGCCAGAGGCAGTACAGTGAACCCGCGAGTGAAACAAACAGTACCGCATTGGTGAACAGTCCGTGCACGCCGAAGACGGACTCGTCGTACGCCCACAACAGCAGCAGATAAAACGCCCACACCGTGGTGGCGTACTGGAACGCACTGCGCGGACCGTAGTTGTCGATGCGCCCGGTGGTCAATGACCCGCGCATGGTTGGGACATGAGACCGCCACTCCAGAAACAGCGGGCAGCGCGACGACTCGAGGAAGAGCAGGTAGCCCAGCACGAGCACCATGGCGCCCCAGGTGTGCTTGAGCAACACGTATTCACCGTAGACGGCCGTGAGTTGCCCGTTCGTGACCGTGATCGCCTTGGCGACACCGAAGGTGCGAGCGGCAATGGTGAGACCGTATTCGACGCTGCCCGTCCAGATCAGGTTGCCCGCAAACACGCCGACGATGGTCTGCGCCGCGTCGCTCTTGAGGCGCGACGTCGTCCACATCAGCACCAAACCAGCGAGCGTCAGCGCGAGGGTGGCCTGCACCAGGAATGGTGTCACGGGGAGCGTGTGCAGGGTGACCTCACGTCCGGCACGCGCCTGATCGACCGCGCGCTGCAGCACCAGCTGATTCGCCGGCGCCTGCTCCTTGCGCAGTGCCGACTCGAGTTCTTCCACGAGCGGCCGGTCGGTGTACATGCGCGCCGTCAGACCCGCCGACGGTTGAGGCGCCGCGACCCGTGCCTCGACTGCATTCACCACTACCATCAGCAAGTGCGCCGATGCGAGCATGAACAGCACAAGGACGCTCGAAAGCGTGGTGCGAAGCAGCGCGGGCGTCACGAATCCTCCGGACGGGCATCGAAGGTGCAGCGGGTGCAACCGAGACGATAGCGTTCACCGGGCCGCTTGGCGAGAGGCGAACGCCGGACGCTGCGGTCCGGCAGGCCCGGCCGCGTGGGCCCTATTCCGCCAGGCGGCGCAATTCGGTCGCGCGGGTGCGACTTACGGCAAGCACACGGCCGTCGAGCAACTCGGCCACGAGCTGCCCTTTGGCGATGGTGCGAAAACGTCGCACATGTCGCAGGTGCACAATGTGTGTCCGGTGAATGCGCAGAAACTGCGCCGGATCCAGTCGGGCCTCGACGCGTGACAGTGCGACATGCACGACGTGCCGCGACGTGGCCGTGTGTGCGACGACATAGTCCCCACTCGATTCAAACCAGAGCACCGTGTCGACATCGACCGCGATCAGGCTCGGGCCACTGCGTACGAACAGGCGGCGCATCGGTCCCTTGGACAGCGCGTCGCCGAGCCGGTCCATCGTGTGTTCGGCGCCCGACGCGCCCGGCTCTCCCAGTGCGAGGCGCGCGCGGTTGAGTGCGGATTCCAAGCGCGCGGCGCCAAAGGGCTTGAGCACGTAGTCGAGCGCGCCAAGCTCGAACGCTGTTACGGCATGTTCCGAATACGCGGTCGTGAAGATGACGTGCGGTCGATGGACACACCGTTGCAGGACATCGGTGCCGAGCAGCCCAGGCATCTGAATGTCGAGGACGACGAGATCCGGTGTGAGCCGGTCGATGAGTGCCACGGCTTCGAGGCCGTTGGAGGCTTCTCCAATGCAGGCCAACCACGGCACGTTCGAGAGCAGGTCGCGAAGCCCGGCGCGTGAGACCGGCTCATCATCGGCGAGAACCACGGTGACCGTCACCGGACCTCCATCAGTCGTCGTCCGGAAGTGTCAGCACGACCCGAAAGCCCGGTGCGGACGGTTCCACCTGCATGCGCGCGCGCGCGCCATACAACACCGCCAGCCGTTCCCGCAGTCGCGCGAGACCGGTGCCGTCGGTGACGGTCAGCACGTCGTCCGCCGCGCCGTGGCCATCGTCGGCCACCGTGAGCGTGAGCGACTGATCGGCCAACGTGGCCGCAACATGCACCGTGGTGGGTTCGATGCGCGGCGCCGCCGCATGCCGCACGGCATTCTCCACCAGCGTTTGCAGGGCGAACGACGGCACGAGGACCGCGCCGGCCTCTGGGGCGATCTCGAACGCGATTCGCAGACGATCGGCGAAGCGCATGTGTTCGATCTGCACGTATCGACGGACGAAGGCCACCTCGTCACTGAGCGGTATGAGGTCACGGCGCTCCTCGAGGGTCGTGCGCAGCACTCCCGCAATGAGCTCGGCCGCCTCCGACGCCCGCGCGGGTTCGCGCGGAATGAGCTGCACGACGGTGTGCATCGCATTGAACAGAAAGTGCGGATGCAGCTGGGAGCGGAGCGCCGCAAGCCCGGCGCGCGCGGCGTTCGCTTCGGCCTGCACCGCGCGGTCCGTCGCCTGCGCCGCATACGACACACCCGCCACCATCACATAGAGCCACACACCCACAACCAGAAATGGAATCAAGGGCCGGGCCGGCAGCAGGGTGAGGCTGCGATGCAGTCCCGTTTCAAACAGCGACGAGAGCAGCAGCCAGGACGCGGCGTATACGGACGCGGCGAGCAGGTGCCACGCCAGAAACGCGAACGAGAAGGTCTGCGGCCACGGCAGGCGGCGGGTCAATCGCGGAATCGGCAACCCCAGCAGCGCCGCGCCGGTGATGGCGCGCAACGCGATCCACGCGGCCCGTTCTGGCGTCGCGTCATGCGCCGTCATGATGAGGGTCGTGTAGAGCGCCCAGAACGGCAGCCAGCCGATGATGAGTTGCAGCCAGAACCAGACGCGTGGCATGGGCGAAGCTTTCCCCCGTGCGCGCGATTGAGCAAGCACCCGCACGTCCCTGTCAGCGCGGCGCCACGGACGCCGTCCGTTTGGCCTCAATGACCAGAAAGCGCTCCACCCAGCTCTTGCCGCCATCCGTACTGCGATCCTGCTGATACCGGAAGCTCGTCGGGGTCACATCGCGAATTGTCGTCCGCGTGAGATAGGCACGGCCGTCCGCGTCGGTGCCGGGGGTGGTCGATTGCATCGAGGTGCCGTTCCAGATGCTGCTCGAGAGCGTGAACGTCGCGCGGTAGACGTCGAGCGCCGCCACGTTCCACCGACGGGCGGCGGGATCGTAGACGCGGCTGAAATGCGTCATCACGCGCGGATTGCCCGCAGCATCCACGATGCGCAATTCATCCTCGATGCCCCAGCCCTCGAACGCGCGCCACGCCTTCCAGGTCCCGTGCATGGTGGGCACGCCATGAATGCGTGTGGCCAGCGTGGTGGCTTTGGGTTTGACGGTGAGCTCCCACTGACCAATCAGAAAGGCAAACTGTGCGGCCTCCCGTGGTGCCTTGGTGTCCGGCGTCTGGGTGCCAGCGTGTTGCGCCCAACCGGCGACGGGCGACGCGGCCAACAGTACGAAACAGACAAGTGATCGAACGCGCATGTCGAAGTCCTCAGGAAGCGATGCGGTTGGAGCGGCCAACCCCCGTGGCACGAATGGAGAATGCGCCACCGCACTGCGCCAATGGAGAGAAATTCGCTGAACGGTTGCACGAGGTGGTCGAACGGCGACGCGAGCCATCGCGCGGGAGGCGCGTGCTTCATACGCTTCGGCATGATCACTCTCCGCGGCGTCACCAAACAGTACGCATCTCCGGCCGGCCCTTTTCAGGCGCTGGCCGATGTGAGTCTCGATATTCCGGCCGGCACCTTCACCGCCATCGTGGGGGAGTCGGGGAGTGGCAAGAGCACGCTGCTGAGCGTGATGTCGGGTGTGGAACGGGCGTCCAGCGGTTCGATCACCGTGGGAACAACGGCGCTGCACACGCTGAGCGAAGGCGCACTGACACAGTGGCGCGGCACGGCCGTCGGCATCGTGTTCCAGTCATTTCACCTCCTGCCCACGCTGACGGTCGCGGAGAATGTCATGTTGCCGATGGACTTCTGCGATCGCTGGCCGCTGGTCGAACGGCACGCGCGCGCCGTGCAGCTGCTGGAGCGGCTCGGTGTGCGCGATCAGGCGGACAAACGACCGGTCACCCTCTCGGGCGGACAGCAACAACGCGTGGCGATCGCCCGCGCGCTGGCCAACGCGCCCGATGTGTTGTATGCCGACGAACCGACTGGCAATCTCGACTCACGGACGGCCGACCAGATTCTCGAGCTGTTTGCCTCGCTGGTCGCTGATGGGCTCACCGTCGTGATGGTGACCCACGCGATGCGCGCCAGACATTTCGCCTCCCGCACGATCGCGCTTGGGGATGGTCGCATTCTGTCGGATGGTCCGGATGCCTGAGCATCCTGCGCGCCCTGCAGGGAGTGGAACACCGGGCCTGCGTCCCCGCTGGTGGAAAGTGCTGCGAGACCTGTGGCTGCACAAAGCGCGAACCGCGTTGGTGATTGCGGCGATCGTCGTGGGGCTCGTCGGCGCCGGCACCGTACTCGACACGTGGGCCCTGCTGCGTGTGGTCACGCGCGACGGCTATCTGATGACCAAGCCGGCCGCGGGTACCGTGCGATTTGACGTGGTCGATTCGGCGCTGCTGGCGTCGATTCGGGCGCTGCCGAGCGTGCGTGCCGCCACGGCGCGCCAGACCGTGTCCGCGCGCATCCGCACCCCCGAGGGATGGCGTACAGCGATCGTCCAAGCGGGAGACGAGCTGGCCGCCGCCGAGTTGGCGATCATTGTGCGCGAGCAGGGCATGTGGCCGCCCAACGACAGCGCCGTGATCGTCGAACGCTCCTCGCTCGAGTTTGCGCGGCTGGCCGTCGGCGACACCGTCATGCTGCAGCGCGGCGACGGTGATCCCATCACGCTGCCCGTGCGCGGTGTGGCGCGAGACGGAAGTCTGGCGCCTGGGTGGATGGAGCATGTCGTCTACGTCTACACCACGCCGCGCACGCTCGCGGCGCTCGCTTCGTCGAACGCCTCACCCGCGTCGAACGCATCGCTCGCGCCGACGGATGCGGTGATTCCCACCGATGTGCTGTTCACCGTGCGCGGCGATCCGTTTGACCGGGAACACGCGCGACGCGTCGCACGCGATGTCGCCGATGCCGGGAGTCGCGCGGGCCGCCGCGTCGTGTCGATGACCGTGCCAGTGCCCGGCGAACATATGCACGCGGGCCAGATGAACTCATTGCTCTATACGCAAGGAGCCTTTGGCGTCCTGTCGCTGCTCTTGAGCGGGTTCCTGGTGGTGAATCTGATGACGGCGATGTTGACAGGACAGTCGCGCGAAATCGGCATCATGAAGGCCATTGGGGCACGCCCCGCACAGCTGGTGCGCATGTACCTCGTCCTGGCGCTCCTGCTCGGCCTCGTGGCGTCGCTGGTTGCGGTACCCACTGCCGCGTCTCTCGGCGTGCGCTACGCCGCGTTCGCGGCCGAGCTGCTCAACTTCGATGTGCACGACGCGAGAATTCCGGCGTGGGTGCTCGTGCTGCAGGCGGCGGCCGGACTGCTGCTGCCGGTGTTCGCCGCCGCCATCCCGGTGTGGCGCGGGTGCCGCGTCTCGGTCAATGATGCGCTGCGCGATCATGCGGGTGCGGAGTCGGACCGTGCGATGCACGTGGCCAGCACGTTGGTTACACGACCGTCCCGGTTGATACGTGCGCTTGGCGTGCGGCGGCCGCTGTTGCTGTCACTGCGCAATGCATTCCGTCGGCGAGAGCGTATGGCATTCACCCTGGTTACGCTGTCACTCGGCGGCGCGGTGTACCTCGGTGCCCTCGGGTTGCGTGGATCAATTCGCGATTCCGTCAGCGTGTTGTACGGCGAGATCATGCGCTTCGATCTGGTCCTGCGCTTTGACGACGCGCAGCCGGCCGGGGAGCTCGAGTCGATGGCGCGTAGCACGGTGGGCGTGCGCGATGCTGGCGCCTGGAGCAGCGCGCGGGCGATGCTCGATCGTCACGATGGGATGCTCGACGGCGCATTTCCGATCACCGCGCTCGATCCACGCAGCGCACTGATCGCATTCCCCGTGCTCGAGGGAGCATGGCTGGACGACGTCGTGGCGACGGACCGTCTGCCGCAACTCGTGGTCAATCAACGTCTGCGGGACCAGCAGCCGACGTTACGCCTCGGCGACACCGTGTCGCTGGTGATCGACGGGCGTTCGGTGCTCTGGCGTGTGCGCGGACTGGTTGAATCGGGCCCGGCACCGATGGCGTACACCACCCCGTCCATGTTTGCCTCCGCGACGAGACAGCGGGGCGCCCGCACGCTGGTGGTCGCCACTGAGGCGCGGACGACCGCCGCGCAGTCGGACGTGCTGCAGCGACTGCGTGACCGCTATGAGTCCGCCGGAATGCACGTCGCCAATGCCGATCTCATCCAGGCGAACCGACAGTCCATCGAAGACCATCTGCTGATGGTCTCGGGGTTCCTGCTGGCGATGTCCCAGCTCACGATACTCATCGGCGGTCTGGGGCTCGCGTCGACCATGAGTCTTGCCGTGCTGGAGCGTACCCGGGAGATCGGTATCATGCGCGCCATCGGCGCGTCGCATGGGGCGATTATCGGCATGGTGCAAGTCGAGGCATTGGTCATCGGCGGCTGCAGTTGGGTGCTCGCCGTGCCGCTCTCCATTCCCGTCAGCGTTCTCCTGGCCCGTGCATTCAGCCGCATCATGATCCCCGTTCCGGTGCACTACATCCCGGATGTCGGAGGCATGCTACTCTGGTTGCTGGTGGTGGTGGTGGTGTCTGCGGTCTCGTCCGCGTGGCCGGCACGCCGCGCCGTCGGGGTTCCGACGGCGACGGCGCTGGCCTACGAGTAGCGGCAACAGCGACCCGTTACAGCAACTCCGACCGGCGATCGATCTGATCACCCGCAGGGCCGATGTAGCTGGTGCGTTCTCGTCCACTGCGGCGCGCCCCCAAAAAGCGGGTGTCTGATCGATAGCGTCACGGTCCTGCTCGGGGAGCAGCGGTAGCGACTGACGGTCGTGCGTGGGCATCTGCCGCGCTGCGAGGCTCGAATAGTCCACCAGTACATCGTCCTCGTCCTCGTCCAACCGTGCATCGGCAATGGGAATCAGCACCGAGCGCTCCGTGTCGGTGCCGCCCTCTGCCAGTTCGAGTTTGCCCTCGATATATCGCACGCGCATGACTTCGGTATCGATGACCAGATCTTCGACGGTGCCGATACGCTGACCGTCCATCGTGCGGAGATCCCATCCACGAATATCCGGTTCGCCTTCGGCGACCTGCAGATCATCTGCATCTTTGAGATGCATCAGCCGCGGGCGCGTCACGTCGCGATCACCCATGGACTGCTTCTTTTCGTGTGAATTCATGTTCTACTCCGTGCGCGGGTTCGAAAGACGTGCCACGAGGTGTGACGGTAGCGCGGTGGTGGGTGTGCGCGCGTAACCGCGCGCCAACCTATCGGGGCGGCGGGATGATGACGCTGTCTCGACGCATGCTGTCTATGGGCTGCCCCAGCGTCCCGGCGGCCGCACCCGAATCGGCCATTCGCGTGCTGTCTGCGGCGCTCGCCGTTTGCGTGTCATCGCGGCGCGACATGAACATCCACAACAGCGCCAGCAAGACAGCGCCGCCGATCAGCCACGGCCAGATGTTTGTCTTCTTCTGCTCGATGTTGATCTCTGCCATGGAGACCTCTGAGGCAAATGAGAATTCGGAACTCGTGCGGGGCGAGATGCGCGTCGATGTGTTGGCGCATACGTGCAGCGTAGTGCCCGATGTCGACCCAACCAATCGCTCGTAAGTAGGAATTCGGTATGGCTGAGTGCGAGCGCGTTTACTACATTTTCGCGCGGGGATTGCGGCATACGTCACACCCGCGCCTGGGACCACACCTGACATACCGATGGCCACCTCACGCACGTCATCTCGACCACCCGCCGCATCCGAGGACGGTCAGCTCCATTCGCGACGCGTCGATACACCGGTGACCGCTGGACCGAATCTCGTGGGCAGCTGCGGCTGCGGCGTGCAGGACGGCGACGGGCGCAAAGCGGTCGCGGTCGACCCTGACGCCAAGGAACGCAATCGCAAGCGGCTGCGCCGTATCGAAGGTCAGGTGCGCGGTCTGCAGAAGATGGTCGAGGAGGACCGCTACTGCGCCGACATTCTGACGCAGATTTCTTCGGTCCACGAAGCACTCCGTTCCGTCGGCCGTGAGCTGATGCGCAATCACCTGCGTCACTGCGCCACTGGCGCCATTGCCGCTGGTGGTGCCGAGCGTGATGCCATGTTCGATGAATTGGTAGACATGATGTACAAGCACAGCCGGTAGGACGCGGTCCTTCGGTGGCGGGCACGGCGGTGGCTGCCGCCCACTCAATACTCTGACTGTAAATCACTATGTCCGACACGCCGCTTCGTCCCCGGTCGATCACTGAAATTGTTGATACGGCGTTCACGCTGTATCGACGGCATGTGTCGCAATTCGTGATGGTCGCCGCCATCGCCTACGCGCCGTACCTGTTGTTCATCGTCGTGCGCGGCGGTGATGAAAGTGCCGACGTGATGTCGAACGCGATGGGCAGTATCGTGGCCGCCGTCGTCTCCATGATCAGTTTTTCACTGGTGACGGGCGTGGTGCATCGGCTTGGCTCGCAGGCCTATCTCGAAGGCACGGTCGACGTGGAAGGCGCGGTCCGGGCCACGCTACCGCGGGTCCCCGCGTTGATCGGCAGCGCCGTGCTCATGGCCGTCGCGGGAACCATCGGCGTGCTCTGCCTGCTGGTCGGTGCCTTGTACGTGGCGGCGCGCTTTTTCGCCGTCACGCCGGCCATCGTGCTCGAGGGCAAATCGGTCTTCGATGCGTTCAGTCGCTCGTCGCAGCTGTCTGACGGACGCAAGTGGCACATCCTGGGCACACTCGCTTTGGTGTTCGGTATCTACTTCCTGCTGGGCATTGGTCTGTCGGTCGTGCTGATCTCGGCGACGCTTGCGGGACAGGCATGGATTGCCCTGGTGGTCAACGCGATCTTCACGATTCTGGCCTATCCGGCCACGGCGCTCGTGACGCTGGTGTTGTACTACGACGCCCGCATTCGCACGGAAGGGTTTGACGTGGAGCATTTGTCGTCGCGACTCGACCAGACGGCGGCGGCACCCGTGG
>Ga0154020_10005069_pt1 | contig 15623 bp, 10 predicted proteins | sample Klosneuvirus_201_FD_109709 | JGI IMG/M metagenome (GOLD analysis project Ga0154020, IMG submission 109709) | Active sludge microbial communities from wastewater, Klosterneuburg, Austria - Klosneuvirus_20160825_MG | ecosystem: Engineered > WWTP > Aerobic digester > Activated sludge | place...
AGACTTAATCAAAGAAGAGAATATATCCAGGAAGCTTATGGAGGATGCTACCTCATTGATGAATGAGAGATAGCCGGTATTATTGAAAGAATGAACCATAACTAATGAACCAGCCAATGCTACGGAATCCGAATAAATTACAAGTAAGGGCAGCATTAACGTTGTTGCTATGATTCTCGTAACAACCAAATAGGAGAATGGCCTCGTGCCTGAAACTTCCATTGCATCGATCTGCTCGGTAACCTTCATGCTCCCCAATTCGGCTCCAATGTTTGACGCTAGTTTTCCGGCACAAATCAAGCCCGTAATGAGTGGCCCTAATGAACGTACAATTGCTTGGGACACCAACGAGGGAAGCCACGATTCGGCTCCAAAGGAAGCCAGTGAAGGCTGAGATTGTTTTGTAAAAACAATACCCGCGAGAAATGAAGTAAATGTTATTAAAAGAACAGATTTGTTGCCAATACGATAACATTGATTAAGAATTTCTTTCCCTTCAAAAGGTTGTTTGATAGCTTCTTTGAAAAACTGCCCAATAAATCGAATGATTATGGCAACTTTTATGAGCAGGTTTCCTAACTTCATTTACTCAATTTTTTAATTGAGGTAAAGAAATTTCATGCCAGTAACAAGGCACGTTTAGATTGCTGGTTATGCTTGAAATATTAAAAGAAATATTATAAGTGCCCCAGTTTGTGTAGAGAATTATACGCAGGTAGTAAATTAAAAGGCAATATTAATTCCACGTTTAAGATATACGCTTCGTCTGAATAGGTAAAACCCATTTTATTCCACCGCAATTTTTGCATGCATAATTGCCGCTGTTAAGGATAGCTACTTCACCACACTTGCAACAGCAATATGAACCTATTTCATGAATTGATTGTAACTGGTTTTCGAATGTCTCAGGTAATATGGGAAGCCCAGGCCTCACGTCTTCATCTTCATAAAAGAAAATACTGATGTTACCTGAAGTTTCGATATAAGCCTTCTTTACCTGACCTAGATGTTCAACATTCCGCAGCCTTAATTCAGCAAACAACTCATCGGCTGCCAAACTCTCTCGACTAAATGTTTGATAAGAGAATTTACCATTGTCTAACAGGCACACGGGCTTGCCTTCTAAAAACCTTTCTATCAAATCGCTTTTGTTCATAAGCCAGGTTATCAAGCGATAGAGAAGCAATACGATAATGAATACTGTCATTGCCGGCAGAATGCCCACGTCTTCATACAACATCGGATCGCCTGCGGCCGAGCCCAATGAAATGATGATTACCAATTCAAAAATTGAAAGTTGCTTGATGCCTCTTTTGCCAGCGATTTTTAAAACAATAATGAGCGCCATGAACATGATTGTGGAACGCAGCACTATCTCAAGCAGGAAACTGATAGGGGCATCATTAAGTAATATTCTTGGCCAGTCAAACATAAAGTTTAGAATTTTTCATTAAGTGAAACAACTAATCTATGCAATTATTTATCCCAATGGAAAATCATTTACTAAGTACTTTCCAGAATGAAATTCTTACGTATACCAACAAAAACTTTAAATAACTTGACAAGATTTGTCCAATTGCCACCACATCATGTGGCCCTATTCCCCATTTATGTGATTGCGAGATAGGTAAGATATTCCCCACCAAAAAATAAAACAGCCAATAATCTGCTTCTAATTAAATATTTAATGGATGGGCTGAGTTTTGCAATAGTCGAATAGAACAAGTGTATTATGAAAAACACAAAGTTGGGTAGTGATCATCTTGGTTTTTTATGACTCCGTACATGGGGAATCTATCTTGCCATGATTGCTGCCTGGAAAAATAGTCAACTAACTTAAAATTTTAAAGTTATGAAACCGCTAAAGTTTTTATATACTGATGGGAGAGATGTAGTAGTAACGGACTACATGTTGGAAACGAAAAAGTCGCGCTATTATTTAAAGGGCGTTACAAATTTTGGGCTTGCCGTAATTAAGCCGAGGGTATTGCCGGGGCTTGTCCTTATCATACTAGGAATTGCTATGATTGTGGATGTATATTTTAATTTAACACCTAATAACAATCTTCTTAATTTATCTCCTACAACAGAATTTTTTATAGGAGTAGGCTCATTGTTGATTGGGTCCATTTTTATGATAATTCCCAGAAAGAAGTATGCGCTTCGTATTGAAACGGCTGAAGGATATAAACACGTGGTAATTTCAAAAAGCAAAGAATACATTGATCAGGTACTCGATGCACTACGGAGAGCAAAAATGACGACCATAGATGTGAGTAAGTAACAGCAAGTGCTAAAGGTTAATCGAGAAAGTTTGTTCTGACAGTTTTCTGATATTCGCAGGTAATTGCGAAACTTTAATGATTAAATCCCAAACTGTTACAGCTTGGGATTTAATTTGCACTACAGACTCAGTAAGAAGGTTAAATTGATTCAAAATCAAGGATTTAGTCTAAAAGATTAATAGAATATGCGCTAATACGACAGTTACAAGTAATTTTGGAGTTGTATTCACCTTATATATATAATAGAGTAACTGTGCGGACTGGGTTTTGGCTTACAATCTTACTGATAGGGCTTCCTTTTTTAGGTTTTGCGCAATATTCCAACGACTGGATTCGAAACGGTCAAAGTTATTACAAGATTGCTGTTGCTGCTAAAGGGGTCTATCGATTGACTTATTCCGATCTGCAAATTGCCGGGCTTCCGCTTAGCGCGATCGATCCGAGACGCATTCAGATTTTCCATCGGGGGCAAGAGCAAAGCATTTTTGTGCAAGGCCAGGCCGATGCAAGTCTTGATGCGGGTGATTACCTGGAGTTTTACGGAGTTGGTAATGATGGTAGTCTTGACAAAGATTTATACAAGCCCTCAACATCCCAACCGCATATCTATTATAATCTATATAGTGATACGACTGCCTATTTTTTAACCTGGCAACTTTCGGCAACACAAGGAAAGCGCATTGCCAACTTTTCTGAAGTTAACGTAACGAACATCCCCAAAGAAATTTTTCATACTGATGAAAGATTGTTTGTTAATAATAACCAATATTCGGGCGGTAACAAGGTTGATGATGTTGTTCAATACACCCACTTTGATGTTGGTGAAGGGTGGACGGGCACAGCGTTGCAAGGTGGACAAAGTGTTGACTATACACTGGACTTAATAACACAAACCGTTCAACCATCGGGCGATCCACAACTTGAACTACTTTTAGTAGGTCGCGATCAAATTGCGCACACGGCCGAAATTTATGTAGGTGCCAATGCAGGGTCTTTGCGTTTACTTGATACCCATAGCTTTAGTGGTTTCACTGCCGAAAAACTTAGCTATTCACTTTTGTGGAGTGACATTGGTGCTGATGGTCGATTCACAATTAGGTTAACAGCTCCTGCTGCGGGAACCAACAGGTTTCAGTTTAGTACTTCTTATATTAAGATTTCTTTTCCACAAAGTTTCAACGCAAGTGGAGTAACGGAAAAAAATTATTTTCTGAGTTCTAATCCAGCTAACAAATCATATGTTGAATTTGATAATGCAGCTGCCAATCTTCGCGTTTGGGATGTTACCGATCAATTGAATAGTGTCTCTATTGGCACAACATCAGCGGCTTCGATTTTAAAAGCGGTTGTGCCCTCCACATCAACATCAAGAAACTTATTTGTATTTAATTCTTTCTTAACTCCAACACTTAAAAAAGTTTCTTTTCGGATTATCAATCCCGCGCAGGCGGAATACATTGTTATTTCCAATAAACTTTTAATGCAGCCTGCTTCGGGTTATTCTGATCCTGTAAAAGCTTATGCCGGGTTTAGAGCATCCGAAGTTGGCGGTGAATACGATACGTTGGTTGTTTCAGTCGATCAACTTTACAATCAATTCAATTATGGCGAGACATCACCACGAGCAATTTATGAGTTCATGCGCTTTCTTGTTAATGAAGGTTCACCAAAATATCTTTTTTTGATTGGCAAAGGTCGTGATGTAAGTGCGGACTATCATCGAATAGTAAATCCTGCGGCATCGATTTTAAAAGACTTGGTTCCCACTGCGGGCTCGCCAGCCTCAGACATGGCCTTTACAGCAGGTCTTGATGGAACTAGTTATGAACCTGCTGTGCCTACCGGAAGATTATCTGCAAGCACAGCCGCGCAAGTAGCGGCATACTTAAATAAGATAAAAGAAATTGAAACCGGAAACGTGGATCCATCATGGCAAAAGAAAGGATTGCATTTAAGTGGTGGTATTCAACCCAATGAACTCATTGCCTTTCGGGAATATTTAGATGGATTTAAAAGCATTGCTGAAGATACCTTGTGGGGAGGGGCCATCAGCACAATAGCCAAGCGTGATCCCAACCCTGTTGAGTTTATTAATGTATCTGACAAAGTAAATGAAGGTGTAAACCTGATTACTTTTTTTGGTCATTCGTCACCTGGCACAATCGATATTGATATTGGATATGTTTCTGACCCAACCATGGGTTATAACAATCCGGGTAAGTATCCTACTTTTTTAATCAATGGTTGTAATGCCGGTAACTTCTTTTCAGGCAGCACTGCGTTTGGTGAAGATTGGATTTTAACTGCCAACAAAGGCGCGCGCAATTTTATTGCCCATAGTTCTTTTGGATTTGTTAACTCACTCCAATATTATTCTGATTTATTCTATAAAGTTGGATTTTCAGATTCCGCATTTATAAAAATGGGAATAGGGGATATTCAAAAAGAAGTAGCTCGCCAATATATGGTTGCTGCCCCCGCTACCATTGCCAACATCACACAAGTGCAACAGATGGTTTTGTTGGGCGACCCGGCAGTAAAATTATTTAACAGCAGCAAACCAGACTATGAGATTACACCAGCATCACTTTCTGTTTCTTCATTCGATAATAAACCTATAACCATACTCAGCGATTCATTTAAAATAAATGTGGTTGTTAAGAATCTTGGAGTGGCAAGCGGGAAACCGCTAGAAGCAAAACTAACACGCACATTGGCAAATGGATTAACACTAACGTATGATTCTATTTTTCCTTCAGTGTTGAACAGGGATACACTAATCTTTAAAGTTTACAAAAATGAAAGTGGCGATGGTGGAAATAATCAATTTACGGTAACCATTGATCCTGAAAATAAAATTGAAGAGATGAAGGAAGATAATAATAATGCTTCTTTTAATGTTTTCATTCCCTCTAATCAAACACTCAATCTTTTTCCAACGACTTATTCGATTGTTAATCAACAAAAGATAAAGTTGCTTTGGCAAAGTACCGAGCTTATTTCATCCACTCGTGCTTTTCAAGTTGAGATGGATACTACTTCTTTATTCAATAGTCCTTACTTAATTCAGCGCGAAGTTTCAGCAAAAGTAATAGCAACTACCGAAGTTGATTTACTCGTTTCTGATTCCACAGTCTACTTTTGGCGAACACGGTTTAAGGATCCAAAGCCGGGCGAAAGTGCTGACTGGATTACTTCTTCATTTTCATTTATCTCTGGCAGCCCGGAAGGGTGGGCGCAAATCCAACAGGATCAACTAACGGAAAATTCTTTTACCAGCCTGATCAATGATGGGAAACATTTTTCTTTTAAGGAGACAAGTACTTCAGTTGCTGTAAAAACTTTCGGCAGCGGCAGTCCATTGCTGGCTATAGATGCTTCCATAAGGATTAACAATACTGAATACAATCTGGCTACACAAGGGCAGCCCTGCCGAAATAGCACCTTGAACTTTGTGGCATTTAATAAAACAACGGCAGCGCCTTATGCAGGTATTCCATTTATTTTTCAAGATCCACGAACCTGTGGCCGCGAGCCGCAAGTGATTAATAGTTTTACGGCTTCTGAACTTGAAAATGATCTAACAGACTTTGTTAATTCAGTTGGTGTAAGCGATTCAGTGGTTATCTTTTCTATTGGAAATGCAGGTTATGAATTGTGGTCGGCAAATCTTAAGAGCAATTTAGGCGAGTTGGGAATTGGTCTCGCAGATATCAATGATTTGCAATCCGGTGAACCGATAATCAGTTTTGGAAAGAAAGGAGCATCACCGGGTACAGCAAAACTAATTCGTTCGCTATTGCCTCCTGCCAATGAACAAGTAATTACGGCTTCGCAAAATGTTACCGGCAGAAAAACAGAAGGCGCTATGAAGTCGGTAGTGATAGGTCCGGCTTCGGAATGGAAAAGGTTTGCGGCACGAACAATAAACCAAGAACCTGATGATGAGTTTACCTATTCTATCTATGGCATTTCACTTGCGGGCGATGAAGACGTGATAAGCAGCGATGCAGGTTTAGATTTTGATTTATCCGGTATTTCCGTTGACGAGTATCCTTATCTCAAGATTTTATTCAATACGCGTGATGAAGTAAATCTTACTCCGGCTACGTGGAAAAACTGGTTTGTTTTTTATGAACCCGTTGCCGAGGGCGTGCTATTCTGGACTGAAACAGCAATGCCCATAGTTTTACAGGAAGGGCAAAGTTGGAATTCAAAATTTGGCTTTATGAATATCTCGGCTAAGAATTTTACTGAATCACTTCATGTTGAGGCTGAAATTTTTACAAAAGAATCGCAACAGCGAGAGAAACAGGATTTCATTATTGAGCCACCTGCGCCCGGTGATACTACATTCTTTGAAGTAACTTCTCCAACCTTAAATAAAGTTGGACTGAATGATGTGAATGTCTTTGTCAATAAAAGAATTGTACCCGAAACGTATTACGAAAATAATTTTATCAGTCTTGTGGATTATCTCTTGATTGAGACCGACAAATTGCCCCCAACACTTAATGTAACGTTTGATAATCGCACCTTGCGGAATGGTGATTTTGTTTCATCGACTCCAAAAATTGTTCTTACTATGGTTGATGAAAATAAATTTCGACTGAAGACTGATACCACTGGAGTAGCGCTCTTGCTCAAATCTCCATGCGTTTCATCAACATGTCCGTTTAGACGGATTGCGCTAAGTAGCCCCGAAGTAAAATGGTTTGCAGCTACGGAGAATTCTAATTTCAGAATAGAGCTTACACCAACCTTGGCCGATGGTGAGTATGTTTTATCTGCGCAAGTTGCCGATGTCAACGGAAATTTAAGTGGTGTTGTTCCTTACGAAATCTCGTTTAGTGTAAAGTCAGAGCCAACTCTTCAGTTTAGTGGCGCATACCCAAATCCCTCGAGTGGAGATTTCTTTTTCAGGTTCCTGCTTACAGGTAATGAGTTGCCAACGGACTTTTTGTTAGAAATATTTTCTATCGAAGGTCAACTCATTCACACCTTTAATGCTGGATCAATTCAACAATTTCATGTTGGAACGAACGAACTGATCTGGAATGGGCGCGATGCATCTGGTGGATTTTTACCCAGAGGCATGTATGTTTATCGCCTGCAGTTAAAGGCAGGATTTCTTGAAAAGTATAGCCAGGGAAAATTGATTTTAATGCGATAATGAAGCCTATTCTAAAAATAAAAAAGGTCTCTTGTGGAGACCTTTTGTGCAAAACGCGCTAAGAAGAATTTCTTTATTTCTTTCCGTATTTCTTTTGGAATTTCTCCACACGGCCAGCCGTATCGAGGAACATTTTCTTACCAGTATAAAATGGATGTGAAGCTGAGCTAACTTCCACTTTAATTACGGGATATTCTTTTCCATCAGTCCAGGTGGTAGTTTCTTTAGGAACTGAAGTAGAGCGGCTCAAAAACTTGAAATCGCTTGTAGTATCCCAAAAAACAACATCTTTATACTCAGGGTGAATGCCTTTTTTCATATTTTTTCTCTTAAGGACTGCAAAAGTAGGAAAATGTGGCCGATCTGCAAGGCTTGATTCCCAAATTTGCTAAGAAAATACCTAGGTTGTATTTTGCGACCAAAATGGAATATTATGGCAAATGTCACCATTAAAAACATGCCTGACCATTTATTCAGAGTTGGCCAGCGAAGTTCAGGAGTTAGATTCTGAGTGGGCTTACCCGTTTTACGGTGTCGTAATATGCAGGTCTGGAATTATTTTCAAATGTCCACATATAGTGCTTATGATTGCGAATTTGTTGTTTTGGCAAAGGAACATAATCTACACTTGGTAACATTCGATTCAAAAATCATTAAAGAATATACTGACATGGCCATTCAGGCAACAGACTTTATAGCAAAATATAAAAAATGATAAGAGCAGGATTGATTATTATTTTGTTTGGATGCGCAAGTAAACTGATGGCTCAAAGCACCAATGCTACACTCAATGAAGACTATTATCATTGGATTGATCGCTACGAAATAAAATCCGGCAAAATTGTTCCTGGTTTTTTTACTTCCGTGAAACCGTATAAACGCGATGCTATCATAAAATACTTAGATACGCTGGCGCAGAACTCAACTATTTTTTCATCCAAAAGTGACCAATATAATTTAACCTACTTACGCAACGATAGCTGGGAGTGGAGCCATGCCGAAACCAACACCAGTGCTAAACCAGTATTAAAAAAACTTTATCAGAAGAAGTCTGATTTAGGTTATGTAGATATTCCTGAATTTGATCTGCATGTAAACCCAGTGCTTTATGTGGGTGCTGGCAAGGATAGCCGAAGAAATGATCCTGTTTATATAAACACGCGCGGAATTGAAATTCGCGGGATGATAGATCGAAAAATTGGCTTCTATACTTTTATTGGCGAGAACCAATCGGTGCTGCCGCTTTATGTGCAGGAAGAAGTTGATCGAAATAGGGTTATTCCGCACGAAGGTTATTGGAAAACATTTAAAGATAATGGAGTTGATTTTTTCCAAGCACGCGCTTACATCGATTTTAATCTTAGCAAACATATTTACATGCAGTTTGGTAACGACCGCACCTTTATCGGCAACGGATATCGATCGTTGATTTTTTCTGATTACTCAACGCCCAATCTCTTTTTGCGCACCAATGTAAAAGTCTGGAAATTGAATTATCTCTTTCAACTCAACCGCATGGCTGCCGATGCCCGCACATCGGGTAATAAGCGCTATCCGGAAAAGTTCATGGCGTTTCACCAGGCATCATTCAACATTGGTAAAAAACTTAACATCGGCATTTTTGAATCGGTTGTGTTTAGTCCTAAAGATTCAGTCAACAACAGCACATTTGATTTCAGTTATCTCAACCCGGTTATTTTCTATCGGGCTATTGAACAGCAATTTGGAAGCAGCGATAATTCAATACTAGGGTTGGATTTTAAATGGAATGCGGTCAAGCAAGTTTCACTTTACGGACAATTGGTGCTTGATGAATTTTTATTGAAAGAAGTATTGGCGGCCAATGGCTGGTGGGCCAATAAATATTCCATTCAAGGGGGTATAAAATATATTGATGCGTTAAACGTCTCTAATCTCGATTTGCAAGTGGAAGTTAATGCGGTGCGACCTTATACCTATTCCCATTATTCGCAATATGGTAGCTACAGTAATTATAGACAGTCGTTGGCTCATCCGCTGGGGGCAAATTTTACTGAACTGATTGCCATTGTTCGGTATCAACCAATTCCTAAGCTGAACCTTACGGTGAAAACAATCTATATGAAGGCTGGTCGCGATAATGTGAATGAAGATTGGGGTGGTAATATTTTGAAAGGATACCAATACAGGCAAATGGATTTTGGAAATAAGAATGGGCAGGGGGTAGTCAATACAATTTTGTTTGTTGATGTTACGGCTTCGTATATGCTCAAGCACAATCTTTTTATTGATGGCAAACAAATCTTCCGGCAGAGCAAAAGCCACCTGGCAGGTTACAATTCAAACACATCACTTACTTCATTAGCTTTGCGATGGAATATCCCACAGCGGCTTTATGATTTTTAATTTCCCTTAATGAATACACTTAAAAGAATATTGTCTTATGCGCGTAACCTTAATTCGCGCCTGATTTTGCTTGCCGTTTTTTCTATTCTTGGTGTCGTGTTCGGTTCGTTTAAAATCGTATTGGTTATTCCAATGCTTAGTGTGTTATTTGAGCAATCAACGGTAGTTCCATCAATTCCGGCAGCTCCTGATTTTTCGTTTACAGTGGATTATATCACAGGAACCTTTAACCACTATTTTCTTTTAGTAGTTAAGGATTATGGCCACCTTAATGCGTTACTCTTTATCTGTGTTTTGATTGTGTCCTCCACTATACTGGGAAGTATATTTCAATTTCTGGAACGGGTTGTAGCTACAAAATTGCGCGTTGATGTAGTGAAAAATATCCGGATGGATTTTTTCAGAAAAGTCACCCTATTGCACATTGGCTATTTTAATAATGAACGCAAAGGCGATTTGATTTCTCGATTTACAAACGATGTAAATGAAATGGAGAATGCCGTAGTCAATAGTTTGAAGTCGGTCTTTAAAGAACCTTTAACTATTTTGGTTTACTTCTTCATGCTCTATAAAATATCACCTCAACTTATGTTATTCACGCTGCTCATTTTGCCACTTACCGGTGGCGTGTTAGCAGGGATAATTAAAAAATTAAAACGTAGAGCAATACAAAGTCAGGAATCTATTGGGCGAATTTTAAACATACTCGATGAAACATTTGGTGGCATGCGTGTGATCAAAGCATTCAATGCTCGCAACTTTGTGATTGATAAAATGGAAGCCGAAAGTTCCTACTACCGGAAGACTACCAAATCTGTGGCTTATAGAAATGAATCCGCTTCTCCGGTTTCCGAAATGTTAGGTGTAATCATCGTGGCGGGAATAATTTTTTTTGGCGGCAATATGGTTTTTGATGGAACCCTTGAGCCAGAGCAGTTTCTTGGTTTCTTAGGCATATTTGCCATGGTGATTCAACCGGCCAAAAATTTCTCTAATGGTATTACCTCCTTGCAACGTGGCACAGCTTCTGCCAAACGAATTTTTACGGTTATTGATCAACAGCCCGTTATCAGAAACAAGCCGAATGCAATTGAGTTGAAATCTTTTGAAAGAGACATTCAATTTAAGAACGTGAGTTTTGCATATGATACGGAACCCGTATTGAAAAATATTAATCTGACTATATCAAAAGGAAAAACATTGGCTTTGGTAGGTCCATCCGGTGGCGGCAAATCTACGCTGGCCGATTTAGTGCCCAGGTTCTACGATCCCACGTTAGGGGAAGTACAGATTGATGGAGTCTCTATAACAAAGCTTGAGTTGGAATCTTTACGAAAACACATTGGTGTGGTAACACAAGAATCTATATTGTTTAACGATACGATTTTCAACAACATTGCTTTTGGCATGCCACACGTAAGTGAGCAGAGTGTGATGGAAGCTGCTAAGATTGCCAATGCGCACGACTTTATTATACAAACCGAAAATGGTTATCAAACCTTAATTGGTGAACGGGGTTCTAAACTTTCGGGTGGGCAACGCCAGCGCTTGAGCATTGCTCGTGCAGTGTTGAAGAATCCACCCATCCTTATTTTAGACGAAGCCACTTCGGCATTAGATTCTGAATCTGAAAAATTAGTACAAGAGGCGTTATTCAATCTCATGAAGAATAGAACCTCCATAGTGATAGCACATCGGCTAAGCACTATTCAGCATGCCGATGAAATTGTCGTTATCCAAAATGGGGAGATAGCGCAGCAAGGTTCGCATAATGAATTGAACGCACAAGAAGGTTTGTATCGCAAGTTGGTATCGATTCAAAGTGCCGAGCGTGCGGGTTAATTTTGATAGTGATGCAAGGTTTTGGGAATGATTGCAATTTTTGCTTTACTTTAAAAACCCTATGTTTGTTGCCTATAAATGATATAGAATGAATCAACGCAGACGCATTTTCTTTGCAATTTTTGGTGGGTATCACCTCATCATACTTTTTTTTACATTCTATATCGGTTCTAAGAATATAGATTTTGGAGTGCTTGCAAATCTGTATGCAAAAATATCCATGTTGAAATATGGAGCGCTTCTTGGCGTAGTTTTATTTCTAGCCGATTTCATCTGGACCTGGATTGAAACCAAGAATGCTGAAAAAGCACAGGAAGCTTTGCGGCTCGAAAACAATGCGCTAAAGGCAAAAGTCTATGATTTTCAACAGGCTGGTAAGCCTGTGGTGAAAGAAACACCGCCTTCCGATTCAAAGTCGTTATAAGTAATAGCAGTCAGGCTAAATCAGGTCGCCATGTCCTTCAAAAGCAATTACTGATCTCATTCAGGGGATAGATCTTAAATCCGTATCCTTATTTTGAGTATCGATAATGAAGTAGTTGGGTAATTCCAATCTATATTCGTAATTAGTAATTCAATCCAGATCGTTATCTGGATTTTAATTCGTACTTCTTCAATCGTAATTCTAAAATCATAATGGTAGCTAAAACCTTTGGCGGTGCAGTATACGGAGTGGACGCCCGAACTATTACGGTGGAGGTGAACGTAACGCAAGGAAAAGATTTTTATATGAGCGGCTTGCCCGATACCGCTGTAAAGGAAAGCCAGCACCGGGTGGAGTCATCATTTAAAAGTATGCGGTTATTTATGCCACGCAATAAAGTGGTAGTAAATCTGGCACCAGCAGATTTGCGAAAGGAGGGAAGTGCTTACGATTTACCGATTGCACTTTGTGTACTCAAAGCATCCGAGCAGATTGAAGCCGTTGAGTTAGATAAATACATCATCATGGGCGAACTATCGCTTGATGGAATTCTTCGCCCGATTAAAGGCGTGCTGCCCATTGCCATTCAGGCACGTAAGGAAGAGTTTAAAGGATTTGTGTTACCGAAATCAAATGCCCGCGAAGCAGCGATCGTTAACAACTTAGATGTGATTGGGGTAGAGACTTTGCAAGAAGCCATTGATTTCTTTGAGGGCAAATTAAAGATTGAACCGCTGCGCATGGACACGCGCGAAGTGTTTCAAAGTAAGATCAACGATTACGATTCGGATTTTAAAGATGTGCAAGGTCAGGAGAATATTAAACGGGCATTAGAGATTGCTGCGGCCGGGGGTCATAATGTAATTATGATTGGTCCGCCCGGGGCCGGTAAAACCATGCTGGCAAAACGACTGCCATCTATTCTTCCACCGCTTACGCTGAATGAGGCACTTGAAACAACCAAGATTCACTCCGTTGCCGGGAAAGTAGGAGCCGATGCAACACTGATAACCACAAGACCTTATAGAAGTCCACACCATACAATTTCGGATGTGGCACTTGTAGGCGGTGGAGGCAATCCCCAGCCCGGAGAAATATCGTTATCGCACAATGGTGTTTTGTTTTTAGATGAGCTGCCGGAATTTAAACGCACCGTGTTAGAAGTAATGCGCCAGCCTATGGAAGAAAGGCGCGTAACAATTTCGCGCGCAAAAATTTCGATTGAGTACCCCGCCAACTTTATGTTGGTTGCCAGCATGAACCCATGCCCGTGTGGCTATTACAACCATCCCGAAAAGGAATGTGTATGCGGACCGGGTGTTGTGCAACGATACTTAAGTAAAGTAAGCGGACCGCTGCTCGACCGCATTGACTTGCACGTGGAGGTTGTGCCGGTAAGTTTTGACCAAATGACAACACTGCGTAAAAATGAAACCAGCAATGAGATTCGCGTGCGCGTAGTGAAAGCGCGGGAGATGCAGAGCGAACGTTTCAAAGATCAAAAGAATATTTATTGCAATGCCATGATGCCCGCCAACATGGTGAAAGAGATTTGCGTGATCAACGATGCTGGCCGCACGTTGTTAAAAACTGCGATGGAGCGCCTTGGCCTTTCTGCCCGCGCGTACGACCGCATTTTAAAAGTCTCGCGCACCATTGCCGACCTGGCCGGAACACCTGAAATAAAAATTGAACATCTCGCGGAGGCGATTCAATATCGAAGTTTAGATAGAGAAGGATGGGCGGGATAATTCCTATTAAAGTTCGAAGCGAACAATTTTTTCCATTTATGGGCAGCGCATTAATTGGAATTATAATTTCCATTATTGGGATCATTCGGGTTTCAAAGGCATGGCATAGCAGTAATTACCTGGAAGCTAGCGTGATTATCTTTACTCTTGGCTTCATCTTTTTTATCCTAATTAGTTCTAAAGTTATTTTGGTAATTGATGTAAAGAAAAAACTAATTCATGAGTACACGTGGATCTCGGTCTAAAGTTTGGCACTATAAAGCATTATAATCGTCTGGAGAAAATATTTATTAACCGGGTGAAACTTGCTATGAAAAGTCAGTATAGACCTGCTGTAAATTATAGAAATATCGATTCTGACTTAGTTGGTAATTATTATCTTTTTAAAAGCTTTTTGAAAATTGAGGATGGCACCAAAATTTTTTTTATTGCCGATCCTAGTAAAACCAGGCTTATTGAAAAACTGAAGTGGCTCAATATCGAATTGTGTGTAGAACTTTACGATAATACATCTGGAACTTCTGAACTGCTTTAGGGGTTTATTAACAACAGATAATTAATAGCTAAACAATAAAATAAATATGAAACTTAGCGGAAACAAAATTTTAATTACAGGAGGAGCCAGTGGAATTGGACTCGGCTTAACCGAACGATTTATTAACGAAGGAAATAAAGTAATAATCTGTGGCAGGCGTGAAGATGTTTTGAAGGCAGCAGCCAACAAATTTCCATCCGTTATTACAAAAGCCTGCAATTTATCTGTGGAAGCAGAGCGCATAGAACTCTACAATTGGATTTCAGAAAATCATAACGACTTGAATGTGCTTGTAAACAATGCGGGTATTCAAAATTGGATGTCTATTTCTGACAACGACTTTTATGAAAAGGCGAATACTGAAATTACAACAAATGTATTGGCGCCAATTCATTTAACATCACTTTTTACAAACCTAAAATCGTTGAACACAATTATTAATGTTACTTCAGGCCTAGCATTTGTACAGCTTTCAAAGGCACCCGTTTATTGTGCCACAAAAGCATTTTTCCATTCGTTTACACTTTCACTGAGGCACTTGCTGAAAGAAAAAAATATTGAAGTAATTGAAATGATACCACCAGCATTAAATACTGACCTTGGAGGAAAAGGCTTGCACGATGGGCAACCTGCCGTTAGCGATTTTGTTGAAGCCGTATTTCAACAAATGAAGGAAGGCAAAATAGAACTTACTTTTGGTTTTAGTGAAGTAATGGCTAAAGCAACTCCTGATATTATAAATGCAACGTTTAAAAAAATGAATCCTTAGCTATTAGTGAAAGCTGACCAATGTTTTCCTTCGCCCTTGCTAGTCGCCTGCTCCGGTATTTCTAATTCTTGTTTCACCCTCAGTTCTGTGTCTCATTCTCATCCTCCGTCTGTGTCTCCACAGATCGAAAATAGGAGCTTTGTTATGTGAAGACACAGACCACGAAGTTAAAATGCACAAGTTTGTTGGTCAGCCTATAAACAGAAAGACAGATCATCGTTGATACTTTTATTCTGCGTGCTCACAAACCGAAATGGAAACAATACTACTCGAATCGTGTTATCTACTTTATCAATTCTTTATCTATGCCATTAAGTAATTTTGAGCGAATGATTCAGTTGGCAGACGAAGTGTTTGTTACCAAAAGCGACCCCAATCAACTTGACATCAATGAGGAGGTACTTGATCATTTGCGTAAGATTCATCCGGCCACCGTTTCAGAGTATGACGATGGCCTCG
>Ga0154020_10005070_pt1 | contig 15623 bp, 19 predicted proteins | sample Klosneuvirus_201_FD_109709 | JGI IMG/M metagenome (GOLD analysis project Ga0154020, IMG submission 109709) | Active sludge microbial communities from wastewater, Klosterneuburg, Austria - Klosneuvirus_20160825_MG | ecosystem: Engineered > WWTP > Aerobic digester > Activated sludge | place...
AAACTTGTTTCGCTTCCTCAATAAATTTTTAACGATTCATATATATTCATCATTAAAAACTTGTTTCGCTTCCTCAATAAATTTTTAACGATTCATATATATTCATCATTAAAAACTTGTTTCAGACAGATTTCCTTCTGATGGAACTCTTTCAGGAGATGTAGCGGAAATATCTTCTGATTTTTGTTCTGATTTTTCGGCCATTCTCTTTTGTTTCTCAGCATAATGTTCTTTTAATGTTTTAATCATCTCTTTGACTTCTTTGGCGTCAAATGATAAAAGAATATCCTTATTTAGTTCATTTTCCATTTTAACGGCAATATCAAGAGCTGATTTTACTTCTGGGTGTTTTTCACGAAGCATCTTCCAAATTAAAGATTTAAATGCGCGTGCAGAATCATCATCAGCCTTTATGCCTTTGAAATCTTTTTTATTTTCATCAATAACGCTCTTAATTTTTTCAATAGTGTTATTAATAATATCAGTAACCTGGTTATTAATAATACGGCTTAATTCTGTTCCATGGGATTCCGATTCAGAATAAGTTGTAAGATGACGTTTTGCGGATTTCTTAGCTTTGACTGGTTTCCTTGATTTAGTCGATGATTTTCTCTTTTTAGCACCGCCAGATTGATTGAAGTAATTTTCAATATCACCAATTAATTTTTCGGTTTCAGAATCTCCGCCACAACCACAACCACCACCTGATTGTTTGTTAATGTAAGCATTAATCTTGCTAAGAGTGTCATCTGTATTAGTAAGATTTCCACCAGTTTGTTGTTTAGTTGCTTGATCAAGTTTTTTAATTAATGCTTCGGTTTTTGGCGATTCATTAATATTGATAGTTGCCGTTTCAGATGATGTAGTTCTGCGTACTTTTTCAACGTATGGTTTTAACATATCGAAAATGTTGGCCATTGGATTTCCTAATGATCGTTCTGTTTTGGGTGATGCAATTGTTGATGCCATTGTTGATCCTTGTAATTTATCAGAATCCATTGGCGATTGGGGTGTTTCAGTTGCAACTCTAATACCTTGTTTATTTCGGTGTTGTATATCTGCTCCATGACGCACAAGTAATGTACAAATATCATGATTTTGACCTCTTGCTGCTGTTATCAGCGGAGTATCTCCATCATTATTTTGTGCATTAATAACATTTCTGCCGTATTTATCAATAATTTTGGTAATTAACTTTTGGTTCGGATTATTATCAGCAACCAAATAATGAAGTATTGTGTTGCCATTTTCATCATTATATTTACCACTAACCAAATCATGATCAATCATAAATTCAACTACATCATATTTTTTTAGTCTTACAGCTTCCAATACGGCTTTATCAGATTTTGAACATGATGTACCGAATAGATTGAAGAAGAATCCACCAGATTGTATATTCTGGTCGGAATGAGAACTGAGGGATATATCAGAAAGATTATTCAATGTATCGGTAGTAATTTCAGATAATTTCAAATCTAAAAAATCCATTTACTTATATAGTATATTTATATATATTTTTTCCAGAATAAAAAAATTAGTTCTGTCTAAAATTAAACTATAGGTTTATAAGTTTATAGAGCGGGTGGCGAAACCAAATAAAATTTAATATTGCGTTATAATTAATAGTATAATTTTGATTTGTATACAATATATTATGCAATTCCGTTATTATCACGAAGTAAAATTATATGATTATACATTATCGGAACCAGAATTTGATTCTGTAAATAATATCTTCACATCAAAATTATTAGACAGTAAAAACAAAGAGCTTAGAATTAAATCTGGCAATATGCGTTTAGTATCAAGACAAGATAAACAGATTAAAGTTGAATTTTTACACACAGCTGATGAATATTATCAATATATTAAAAATCTAGATTCACTATTAAAAGATGAAGCAGAAAAACATTTATCTAATATATTAGGCAATATCAACAAGGATACACTGGATAACTTATTCAAATCATCAATATTATTGCCAGAAAAACTTCCATCGTTACCTGTAATGGTTTTTCAATTAAATGATAATTGCAAGTTTACAGGATTAAAAAGAAGAAAAGCAACAATAGACGATTTTAAAGAGAATTCAAATATAGAAGTTCACTTTGTTGTCCGTGGTATAAATTATTTTAAAAATAAATGCGAGATTATATATGATGTATTACAGTTAAAATTGGTTGAAGCATCATGTGAAACAATTGAAAATTTAATTAATAAGAATTCAGAAATTGAATACCAATTATCTGATAATAATGATGATGATAATTGAACGTATTATATACTATAAATCATTGTCGAAATTATAATATTAAATATAAATATTATAGTTTGATTTTTTGATAAAAATTATCTTATATATAAGTATAATAATGTTGAACACACAAACCAAAATTTTATTACTAGTATTTGCAGGTTTGGTACTTGTATATTTACTATATAATGGTAACAGTAGTTCTACCGTCAGTGGTAACAAGGACGAACAATATAACCAACTTCCTCAAAATATGGAACCTTACACAAATCCACAAATTGAACCAATGGACAATATTTCTGAACAACAAGTTAATAAAGATTTGGAAGAAGGTAAAATTGTTCCTATTCCAAGAGAAAAATCAATTGACTATTTCCCACAACGCGATTATGCTCCTCCTACTCCCTCAGACTGGCTTAAATATAAATTCAATGGTCGTAATAAAGCCAAGGAAGGAGAATACAAAAAAGTCAGCTTTGCTGGTGGTGCCCGTGGCGATTTAGGACCTGCTGATTGGGATGCTTATTTTGACCATAACAACAATGTTATTGGTAATGCTCAAGTAGGCGGCGATGATAAATTCTTACCTATGGACGAATCAAGTGATAAACTTGCTATTTTCAAGACTAAAGGACAAGCAACTTGTGGTAGCAACCAAAATTGTGAACCAGAAGACCTTTTTGATGTTGACAAATACTTACCTCAAGAAGTTAATGATGACTGGTTCGAAGTTATGAATGAGCCTATTAGTGTCAAGAACAGACATTTGATCAATATTACTAAACCAATTGGTATTAATACTATTGGTACCAGCTTGAAGAATGCAAATTATGACCTTCGTGCGGCCCCTGCTTGCCCTAAAATGATAGTGAGCCCTTGGCTTCAATCCAGCATCGAGCCCGATGTCAATCTCAAGCCACTGTTTTAAAAAACTTTATTTTCAACAGAATAAAATACTATTATCAGTAGTTTTTTATCAAGTAATAATAGATATATTAATATGTTTTTAAATTTCAGATATTTACAAAAATATTGAAAAAATATTTGTATGATAACTATATAAAGGTAAATATAAATATAACATTAAATGACTAAATGTAAAACATGCACACTAGGGGCTTCATATGGAATGCCTGGAGGTAAAAGAGAATATTGTAAAACTCATAAAAAAGAAGGCATGGTAAATGTTAATATTAAATTATGTATCGATCCAGAATGTCCTCATCATGCATTATATGGAAATGAAGATGGGACAAAAGAATATTGTAAAACACATAAAAAAGAAGGAATGGTTGATCGTGTTCATAAGAAATGTAAAACATGTAACAAGCATTTAGCATTATATGGCCCTGTTGGAGAAAAAGCTACATATTGTTATGAACATAGTGCAGATGATATGGTTGATCTTATTCATAAAAAATGCAAAAAATGTCATATAAAACGACCATTTTTTAACTTGTCAAAAAAATCCCCCGATTATTGTTATGATTGTAAAACTGATGAAATGGTTAATGTATCATCAAATAAATGCGAGGAATGTAATGCATTTCCTAATTTTAATTTTGAAGGAATGAAAGCTAAATATTGTGATACACATAAAGAATTAGGAATGATACGTGTGACTGGTATTAATCAATGTACTGAATGTGTTGTTAGTAAATGGGCATCGTTTGGTTTTTCTGGCGAAAAAGCCATAGTATGCGCTACTCATAAAAAAGAAGGAATGGTTGATCTTGTCAGTAATCTTTGTCAATTTCCGGAGTGTCCTAAAAATGCATCATTTGGTATAGAAAAAAGAAAACCAATTATGTGCAAGTTACATAAAACAAATAAAATGACAGATGTCAAACATAAAAAATGTTATTATGAAGATTGTCCTACAATACCATCTTTTGGGTATGAGGATGATTACATTGTTATATCATGTAAAAAACATTCAGATGACGAAATGATTTCGATTAATGCTAAACAATGTTTATTTAATGGATGCGATACAGCACCGTCATATGGTTTTCCAGATGGAAAACCAACACATTGTTCAGAACATAAAACAGAACAGATGGTTGATGTTGTTAGTAAGAAATGTGAAATATGTAATAAGACATTGGCGTCATTTGGATATGCCGGTGAACCAGCAATACGATGTAAAAAACATATGGAATATGATATGGTTGATGTTAAAGCAATATTATGTACATGTGGAATCAGAGCAACATTTGGTTATGAAGGTGAAAAGCCAGAAAAATGTAAAACACATAAAGAACCAGATATGATTGACGTAAGAAAAAAGAATTGTGATAATTGTTCTAAACGTGCAGGTTTTGGTATTCCAGGGCATCCGCCGACTAAATGCGCAAGACATAAAACAAAAGGTATGATTCGTAATCCACGTAAAAGATGTATTACAAAACCATGTGATCAAACTGCTTTATATGGTATCAGTAATCAAATTCATTGTGAAAAACATAAAGAAGACGGAGAATATAATTTGGTTGAAAAAGATTGCAAATCTTGTAATCTTCCAATGATTATTAATGATAAAGGATTATGTCATTTTTGTGACCCAACAATGATTAAAAAGTTTCACTTAGCTAAACAAAAGGAAATCAAAACATTGTTAGATAATAAGAAATACAAATATACTCTTTATGATCAAATTGTTGATTCGCAATGTAACCTCTTTCGTCCAGATTTCGTATTTGATTGTGCTGGATATTGTGTTGTATTGGAATGTGATGAAGATCAACATTCAGTATATAAATGCGAGAAAAATCGTATGATTAACATTAGTCAAGCACTTGGCATCAAAACCATATTCATCCGTTATAATCCAGATAAATTCAAATCAGATAAAGTAACAAAAGAATTAACCAAAATGCAAAGACAAATAAAATTATTAAAAGTATTAGATGGTATACTTAAACAAGATCACGAGAAATTAGAATTTTTGAGTGTAGTCTATCTATTTTACGATAACTATGATCCAATAAATATTACACTAGAAACTATTGATATATTTGATAACTAATTTATATTTAAATTTTTTTATAATATTAATTATAAATTAGTTATCCAATAAATATTACACTAGAAACTATTGATATATTTGATAACTAATTTATATTTAAATTTTTTTATAATATTAATTATATGAGTCAATTAATTAATATTATAAATTGTATTCAAAAAATTATACTTGTGAAAGAAGAACTTGAGAAAAACCTACAAATTGTAGATTATTATTATGTAAACATATCTGATGATGGTAAACCTTTTTGTGATAAAAATCTTGAATTACATGATAAAAGTATAAGTTGGGAAACATTCGACGATTGTGAGGATAATTTAAACGATTACATCTATACATATTTTGAAAATAATGATATAGGTGTAATTATTTCTAATTTTTTTTCTCCAGATAATCAGGGAGAAATGACTTTTATTGATTATGTTACTATATACGTTGATGATTATTTATCTGATTTGGAAGAATTAGAAGAGTCGCAGGAAAAAGAAAAAGCAATTAAATTATTAAATTATTATAAGAATAAAACTAAACCAGAAATTAAAAAAATAACTGTCGTAAATCCACCTCCAGCCAAAAATTGGAGAAATGTAGATAAAACAAACAATCCAAAATTTGAAGACAAACTGGCGAAAGAAAAGCCATCATTATCATCTGCAACCGGAACATTTACATTCTATATTGATGATAAAACGGGTCTTCGTTGTATTAAACATAAGAAAGCTGTAGAAGATGGTAAATATAAAAACCAGAAAAGATATAATAATTTTGAAGATTGTCGATCAAGCACATTCAAAGTCGAAACGTTGTTTTATGATGATATAATTGGTAGTTTTATTAACGAATTTTGGAAAAGTAAAAATCAACCCCCAATAAAGACTGGTAAAAAACGTTTTAGTATTACTGAACATGCTGATAATACGTTAACTGAGTTAAAAAAACTTATTAAACCAGGTAAAAATGATAGTGATATTTTAATTGCTACTGATTTAATTAATCATTACAAAAAAGCTTACAAATATATTATTTATAAATTAGATCCAATTTTATGCGGTATTGGGTTGCCTACAGAGACAAAAATACCAAATAAAGTATTTGAAAGTTATGATGATTGTTATATTAATAAAAATAAATAAATACATTATTAATATCAATTTTATTACAGATAATATATTTAAGTAATTGCTAAATAAATACAATTTCATTAAGGATCACAATATACAAATACTTTATCTTCTGACGTGTCCAGTAAAAACAACAGATAATTCTTTTTAAAAATGATATTTAAGTTTCAAACGAAATAATTAATTTATATACCCACTACCAGAATTAAAATGCCACCATATAGTATGTTAGGCATTTCACCAATGAAAGATATATTGGATGTTTTGAAATATATTGATGAAATAAAAGAATATGATAAGGAGGTTTCAGATGATATATATTATGGAAGTCTTCATGATTCCGTATATGATAATTATATTGACGGACATAATGATTCAAATGATTCAAGTGGATCAAATGGGTCTACTGATACCCAATATGATGAATTTTCTTTTGGGAATTATTCAACTTATTCAAATGAAGGGTATTATTTCTTGACAGAATCATATTAAAAATAAAAAATTGATTAATCAATAAAATTAACTTACTTTATCAAATAATTTAATTATCTCATATGTTGACAATTATAACATGCAATGATCTTATAGAAGAAAATACAGGTAAAAATCAACCTGTTATTAGAAAAAGGTTAATATTAGATAAAATAAAACAAACAACTAGTAATTATAAAATCAATATAATAAATGACCCCATTGATATTGAATGGTTACAACAAGTTCATGATCCAGAATATATTAAATTCTTAAAGAATGCATATTCAAGTTGGTTGGTTAATAAGGAATTTGATTGGGTTAATGAATCTTACGGCGTTATTCCATTTTGTTTTACAAGAAATAAACCAAAGAACACGATTGCGGAATATAAACTTTCTGGTTATTATGGAACAGATGTCATGACCCCAATATATCAAAACACATATTCCAACGCATTAATAAGTGCGAATTTAGCACATTATGCTGCAGAAATATCATATTTACTTCCAGAAAATATTATATATGTATTGGCTCCAATACCCGGACATCATGCCTCTTATGATCAATATGGCGGATATTGTTTCTTTAATAATGCATTTATTACTGCGTACAGAGCTATTGAATTAGGTAAAAAGAAAGTGGCTATATTAGATCTTGATTTCCATGCAGGACAAGGAGTTCCAAAGTTAATGTCACGCCATAATAATTTAGAAAATAAAATTATGGCTTGTTCCATTCACGGAGATCCAATGAATGATTATCCTTTTTTTGAGGGATTTGATAATGATTATAATGACGAAAGTATTATCAATATTCCATTAAAAGATAACGCTGATTGGTCTGTTTATGGTGAAGTATTAATTGAAGCATGTATTAAAATTTGGAAATGGCAACCTGAATTATTAATTATTGCATTTGGCGCAGATACTTATAAAGAAGATCCAGATCCATCGCCTTTAACTAGATTTAAATTAGAACTTGATGATTATAATAAAATGGGTCAAATCATAAGAAAATATTTCCCTATTCCTATTATTGTGACTCAAGAAGGGGGATATAATTTAGACTATGTTCCAGAAATAGTTTGCAGATTCCTGGAAAGTTTACAAGAAAATTAAAAGAAAGGACCCATTTCATCTGGTTCCAATTTACGATATTGTCCTTTAACAAAAGGATGAGGAGATTTTGTTTGTAAATAAAAATGCTGATCAACACTGCCATTACAAGCTTGACAAATAAAACCATAAATTGGTTTATTATGTTGCCTCATTATTTTATCATATTTTTCATTACTGACTTTAACACGACTATATGCTGTATTCAAGTCCGAGAATTCGTGGTTAATAGAATTTGGATAATATGTTGATTCTTGATTGTCTATTTTTCCTTTTAATTTATCCATATAATTATCATATTTATTATTATCCTGTGATTTTTGAGTGTTATATGCTTCATTTATATTTGCCATTTATATACAATAAAAAATGAAATTAAAATTACATAAACATACAATCAGTATATACAATCAGTATATTAAATCAATAAATGAGTCAGAATTTACCTACTATTTATGAAGATGATGATAAATTTGTATCCCCAATCAATATGGATGATATTATGACAAGAATATTGGAAAATAAGGATGATACACCGATAGATGAAATTGATGATCCAGATAAACCAATCAATTTGGATGATTATGTCTTGGCAGATGAAGAGATTGAATTTGGTAAATATATTAACTTATTAAATATTTTTAATTGTTATTTTAAGAAATTATTTGTAAAGAAAGAATCAGAACATTTATTTGGAGACATTAATTCGGAACAAGTAGATTCAACAAATAAATCGTTAGAATTTTTATATGAAGAGATATTTAAATTTAATAATTCTATTGAAGAAGATAAAGATATGTTATACGAACCAGATGATGATAATTTAGATATTAACAGTTGCAAAGAATTATATATTTTATGCATAGATCATGCACCAGTTTATGTCTGTAAATTTTTATTACCATTATTACAATATTTGGGTGGAGAAAATTGGTTGGAGATGGAATGGAACATAATGCCATTAAAAAATTAGAAAAAGTGACTTAAAAGTTTTAATTTATTAGTAATATTATAAAAATGTCTGATGATGAGAGTGATGTTATTTCCGAAATAGATAAAGAGGATTCTATTTCAGATGATGAAGATAATGAAACAATAGATGATGTTAAGGTTCCAAAGGAATTCCAAGAGAATGTTGTTAAATTTGTCAAAATAGACGATCTGATTAGAAAGAAGCAAGAGGAATTATCAGAACTCAAGAAACAAAAAAAACCATGTGAAGAATTTATTCTCAAATACCTTGATAAAACAGATCTCAATACCATTGAAATTACAGATGGTAAATTAAGAAAGAATAAATCTGAAACAAAGAAAGCATTAAATCAAGATATTATTAAAGATACTTTAACAGAACTATTGAAAGATCCGATCAAAGTAGAGGAAGCCTTAAAAAAGATGGAAGATAAAAGGCCGTTAAATAGTCACATTAATTTGAAACGTACTGGTAAAAGGGAAAAGAAAAAAGTTACTAAAGCAACAAAAAAAAAATAAATTAATGATTTAACAAATATAACCGTACTGCGTTTTAAACAGTATTAATTTATTAAAGTAATTTAAAGAAATAACTCTATTTATCGATATTATGAATATTGATAAGTGGTTAAATACTAATATAGATAACAATCAATATCCTCTGCATAGAAATCAGTATGGAGAAGATGTTTATAATTTACCAGATAAAAACAACGAACATATTAAATTCAAACCAAATATTAATGGATATCACGCAGATACACTATATAAACAATTAATAGACTACACATATGAGAATGATATTTATTATAAAATATATGATTCAGAAAAAAAGGATTATGTTAATTGCAGTTTATTCGATACCACAATGAAAGATAGTTTTTATCAATTCTGTTATAAGAATTCCATTAAAAAGTCTGATGAACACGGTCCAACAAGACCAATTCCTTTTATGAAAAAGGATTTAAAGAAATAATTACATATAAATTTAATGGATGACTATTATGAAGAACAAACCTTTACCGGAAATAATCACGTTTCCTATAATTCACGAATAGAAACTTTAGATCCAGTTGATGAATTAGCCGAATTATATGATATTAGAGAGAAAATGGAAAACGATATAAGAGGATTATGGGAAAGTGTTATTGTGCCTTATTTAAATGATTATCGTTATAATGATATTTTAAATAATTTAACAGTAAATGATTATCATAAATTTTACGAATATATGATTGATAATAATGAAATGTCCAGCTATATTTATGAAAGAATTTATGAACTTGAAAATTTTCAAGGGTAATAATTAAATGTTACAACTTCAATGTATGGTAACAATGGAGCAACAAATGTTGGAATGTACACGCTTTCGATTTCATAAACAATTGGATCATACCACCAATAAGTAATTGGTTGGGCTTTAGTATACATCTTATGTAGTTTGATGGCAGAGAATTCATCAGATGACGAAGAAGAAGATGAGGATGAGCTGTCATCTTCATCATCACCATCCTTTTTATCTTTCTTATGTTTCTTACCGCCTTTCATGGCTAATCTTTTTTCGAATTGTTTAACAGTATCTTTTGATAGTTTTAGATCTAATTCCTTAATTTTGTAATCAGCTGATTTACCACCACGTAAAGATTCTTTAACAATAAAATGGGAGAGTGTTCCATCATTAACATTTTTAAGAGTAAAAGCAAATTTAGGAACTGTGTTTGTGATATACTTTGATAAGGTTTCCCATGCTGAGCATGCAGCATCTAATTGCGAAGGAGCAGTAAAGGTAGTAACAAGTGTACCTTCAATGTATGGGTTTATTAATTTGTAATTAGACATATTTTATATTATATTATTAGAAAAAAAACATCTTTAAAAATGCCTTTTTATAGAATAATTATTAATAGGGTTTTTAAAAAACAAAAAAAAATTGAAATTTAATATATTTACTATTAAACCCATATAAAGAGAATAACTATATTACTACTTATTAAAACAAATATATGAAAATTTTAAATGTAGTGACAGAACATACTTTACCATTCAAAACATTATTCGAAGTTTTAAAAGAAATGTTAACAGAGGCGAATATTGTATTCAAGTCAAGTATAAAGAAAAAAGACGACGATGAAGATGTTCCAGAAGAATCAGATAAAAAATCAGAGAAAAATACCAAGGAAGAAGATTGTATGGAAATTACTGCATTGGATCCAACAAAAACAATTTTGATTAGAGTAAAACTTAATGGATCAGATTTTAGTACATGGGAATGTAAAAAAAATAAACTAGTCTTTGGTATTAATCTTGGATATTTCTATAAAATTCTTAAATCAATGGATAAGAATGCGATTTTATCAATGAGTATGGACCATGATACAAAAAATTGTCTTAAAATTTCTATGGAAAATCAAAATGAAAAGAAGACAAAAACATGGGATTTCAAATTACTTGATCTTGATGAATCTAAAATAAATATTCCGAAAATTGATTTTGATGCTATGATTACAATGGATTCTCAAGAATTTAACCGTTTATGTAAAGAGATGAGCGGATTCGCCGATTATGTTGAAATCACGTGTTTACATAATAAATTAATTTTCCAATGTAAGGGAGATTATGCAAATTGTAAAACCGTGTATGGTACTGCGGACTCAGAAGACGACGAGACAGAAAATATTCTTGTAAGCATTAGTCATGCCAGCACACAGTCTAAAAATAGCAATGCGCCACAAATTGTTCAAGGTATTTTCGAATTGAAGAAATTGGTATTATTTTCAAAATGCGCAACCTTATGCAATGAGATTGAAATATATATGAAGAATGATTTTCCGTTAGTCATTAAATATACCATCGCAACATTAGGAAAAGTATTGTTATGTCTTACCCCGATCAAAGAAGATACAACCAAAAATGCTACTTATAGTGATGAAGATGAATATTATAGCGACGATGATAATTAAATTATTTTGTTTAAAATCTTTACATATTTACTATTAAATTTATCATTAACAATGAATTTAATATCATCTTTTTCTATAATTTTATTATTAGTAAAATTGTCTAATGTTTCATTAAAAAGCCATTCACTTGCAATAACACAATTTCTTTTTGTGGAACATTCATACCAATAAAAATAACGGAAATAATGTCCAGCCATATTACAATCTTGAATAATAAATATTGCTTCGATTTTGTCGAATTTCATATCTTTAAGCTCAGATACATCATTGTTACTAGATATCCACCATTTTTTACTAATGTCATCGCTAAATCAATCTGCCCATGGATCCAAATTATTCCAGGGTTTATCTTCATTCATTTTTATTTATGAATATATATAACAATATATATTATTAATCAATAATTTCAATTTTCTAGTTGATCTTCTTTTGTCCCGCCAAAATAAGCATAACCGTGACCTTCTTCTATCATTAAATCATTGACAGATTGCCGATCATCTAAATTAATTTTAATTTTGCCCAAAAGTCTTCCATATTTATCAAACTCCATGCAAAATAAATAAACATTCTTATTAAGAATTAAATCTTCCAATCTTTTCTTTGCTAATTGTGCTTTTGCTTTAATTTGCTTACGTTTTTCGTATGAGATAGTTATACTTGGTTTCATTTCAGGACTATCATACCCATATAATCTGACGTGAAAGGTAGTATATTTCCCGTTGTGTTTAAAAATACAATGAATAGTGTCACCGTCATAACATTTAATAACTTTCGCTAAATGGACTTCGCCATCCATTGTGAATAGTGGACAGAAATTACATGCATCAAGTTCTTTTTCCGTTTCTATAATGTGATAATCTTGTGACATTATAATATAATTAATAAAGAGAATATTTAATATTCTGGTTCATTTTGTTTATATCTCATGCAACAATCTTGATATTGTTGCATAACATATGGAGTTAATGATTTTGTCAAATCGTTATTTTTATTTTTATTCCAAATTTTGATAATTGCCCATGTACTCTTCGGACTATAAGATATTCCATTAATATCATCGGGCATACTTGATAATACATTGCAAACCATATGTGAACATAATTCTTCATATGAATGTAAAGATTTTCCCAAATCCACTTTAAATGAGCAAATCCCTCCATCTCTATTATTCACATGTTCCCATGTTGGATCAGTATCACCTTTCATGAAAAAGAGATTATTAAATTTATAACCTAATTTATCGAGATTATTAAAAACTTTCCAAAAGTCAGCAACGGTTGATATTTTACATAATTTTGTATATCCAGTCAAACTCCAATCCTTGTTGTAAATATCATGACACCATAAATTATATTCGGATGGCAAATTTATCGTATCTCCTATATCTTGTTTTATAACATTCACATCGGTTGTTTCTATAAATACTGGTTGGTTATCTATAGTATCACTGCCATTTGATTCATCACTGGGATTGGAATTTTTAAGCTTTCGATGTTTTGCTTTGCCAACAACTTTCCAGCCTTCTTGATTGTTCATAATATACTATAACATAAGTTCCTTTTAAATATATTTTTAATAAATCAATTTTTTGAATGAATTTTAAATATACTGATTAATCCGCCTATTTGTATATTGTCTATAATATTAACTGATTGGTTAAATTCTATAGTACTTAATTTATCTAAAATATTAATTGCTATATCCATATCTATTTTTTTTAATTCTTTTATTTCGTATTTAGGATTTCTAATATATAATACCAGAATGTCGTGTAATTCGTTTATAATATCACCCAAAAAATAACCATTATTAATTAATAGTGTTGTGATTTTATTATAAGATTTTTCAAAACTTTCCATTAGTAATGTATTGGCTATTTCAATAATAATATTTGTATCTGGATAACCTAAACACATATTGACATTTTTATCATTTATTAATTTATATGTCATACTTACAGATTGTAACATATTTATTACCTTACGCATATCACCATTTGATCTCTTAATCAATGTAACAATAGCGCTTTCAGTAATATCTAATGATTCTTTTTGAGCAATATCTAATATTTTTTCTTTAATCTTGTCGGGACCAATAGGTGAAAATCTAAATATTGTGCATCTTGATTTTAAAGCAGGACTAATATTTTGTATATTATTACAAATCAAACAGAATCTTGTATTATTTGTATATTCTTCTACAATTTTTCTTAATATGGCTTGTGCATCATTTGTCATAGCATCTGCTTCATCTAATATTACAAGTTTGAATTTGTCTTGTGGATTTTCGTTTCCGGTATCACTAATAAAGACATTTTTTGATTTGACAAATTGTTTTATTTTATTCCTTACAACTTCAATACCACGATCATCCGACGCATTTAATTCCATTACCATATATGGAAAATGGATACCGTATAATTCTTTTGCAGTAGCAACTATCATCGAGGTTTTACCTAATCCGCTTGGACCATAAAAGAGCAAATGAGGAAGACATTTATTATTAATGAATGTTCGAAGAGTACTAATAATATCATTATGTGATAATATTTCATCCAGCGACTTAGGTCTATATTTTTCAATCCATGGGATTGTATCAAGGATTTCTGTAGCCATGAAAGTTAATAGATTTTATTATTTATTAATATATGTTATGTTTATATCGAATTATTATATCAATTTTTCCTAAATGAACATAAGTGAAATGAAGGAAATATTATTGATGAAGAGAAACAATTTTTCCTATATGAGCATAAGTGAAATGAAGAAAAAATTATTGATGAAGAGAAACAATTTTTCCTAAATGAGCATAAGTGAAATGAAGGAAATATTATTGATGAAGAGAAACAATTTTTCCTAAAAAGATTTCGTTTGGAACCTTTAATTTATTATATAATCCTAAAATATTAATGTCCTACTATTTAACAATATATAATAAATATGTATCAGTGTATAACTGGTTTGTCTATTATTATATGTTAACCAAACAAAAAAGTTACAATTTGTATATTTATTTTATCGTGTTATTATTTGGATTTAAAAATTTAATAGTCTATTCTAATAATCAAACCATTTCATTTGCAACATTAAGATTTTTAGTTTATATTGGAATAACTAAATTTATCGATTTATTGTATCGTTTACGTAGTAAAATAGATATTGATGCCGATAAAATGCATATTACAAAACTTACTCAAGAAAGCGAACAAACAATCATTATAGATAAAGATATGTGTGAGGATGATAAAGATTCCATTACCTTTGAAGATATAATTGTCAAAATGAATTTATTACAAATAGATGGAACAATGATGAATCATATGATTGTTAATTTGGATTTAGTAAATGACAATGAAAAAATTTGTCTGAAAAATTATATGTTCAAATATAATGATACTGCCGAACAACACCATCATACATTAAAAAATATATTCATTTTCAATAATATTAATCATGATGAAAATTCATATATCAATCTAAAGATTTTTAAAGATAGAAAACTAATTACACAAACTATTCCACTGAAAGATATTGTAGATAAACATATTAATAACTTAATTAAAAATTAATATTTATTTCACTTATGCTCATTTAGGAAAAATTGTTTCTCTTCATCAATAATTTTTTCTTCATTTCACTTATGCTCATTTAGGAAAAATTGTTTCTCTTCATCAATAATTTTTTCTTCATTTCACTT
>Ga0154020_10005071_pt1 | contig 15623 bp, 15 predicted proteins | sample Klosneuvirus_201_FD_109709 | JGI IMG/M metagenome (GOLD analysis project Ga0154020, IMG submission 109709) | Active sludge microbial communities from wastewater, Klosterneuburg, Austria - Klosneuvirus_20160825_MG | ecosystem: Engineered > WWTP > Aerobic digester > Activated sludge | place...
CGCGATAGACCGAGAACCCCCGGTCTTTTGGTGTCGAGAGATCGCAGAACACCATTTGGGCGCAACGTCGATCGGTGGTTTCAGCCCAGATGCGGATGATATTCTCGACCGCAAGATTCACCTTACCGCTGGGTTCGTCCGGCGCGGACGCGCGCACCAAACGCATGTCGAGCGCCGCCTTACGACCTTCAGAGGTAATCTTGAGCATGTTGTCGATGCTCGGATCAACGCGGCTGGTGCGGAGACGTTCCGCACGGGCGGCGAGCGACTGGACAAACTCCTTCAACTCCGGCGTGGGCGGCGCGTTGCGGATGGTCGGCTTCTCGTTCTCCAATTTCGGGCGTGGCAGATTCAGCATCGCGGCCGTCTGCACATCCGCCGCCTGACGGAACATCTGCATCAGTTCCGGCACGTTGATGAAGCGAGCGAAGCGCGTGTTCAGCCGGTAACCCGCGCCGTCCGGGGAAAGCTCCATCGCGGTGACAGGTTCGCCAAAGGTCGCCGCCCACGAATCGAAATGATGCAGGTGATGCTTCTTCAGTTCGTCGGGCTGGAGATACCGCTGCATGGTGAACATTTCAGCCATGCTGTTGGCGATGGGCGTGCCGGTGGCGAAAACGACACCACCGCCGCCATTCATTGACTGGACGTGGCGAACCTTGAGGAACATATCGAAGGCGCGTTCGCTCGCGGTCTGCGGCAGTCCCGCGATGCGCGTCATTTTCGAGACGTAAAACAAGTTTTTGAAATAGTGCGCCTCGTCCACGAACAAGCGGTCCACACCAAGTTCCTCGAACGTGAGCGTATTGTCCTTCTTGTGCTCCGCAGCCAGCCCTTGCAACCGGGCATCGAGTCGCTTCTTCGCTTTCTCCAGTTCCTTCACCAGCCGGCGATTGCTGGAGTCCGCGTGCTGGCGCTTCACCATTTCCAATTCGTGAAGCTGTTCCTCGAAGAATCGCTTCTGCGTATCCTGTGACAGCGGGATGCGCTCGAAGCCGGAGTGCGTGACTATAATAGCGTCCCAATTGCCGGTCGCGATGCGGCTGAACAGCTTCTTGCGATTCGCGGCCTCGAAATCCTCTTTGCCCGCGACGAGGATGTTCGCGCCGGGATACAACGTGAGCAGTTCCGTCGAGAACTGGCCGAGCATGTGGTTCGGCACGGTGAACAACGGTTTACGCGCGAGGCCGAGCCGTTTCAACTCCATCGCAGAGGCGACCATCGTGAACGTCTTGCCCGCGCCGACTACGTGCGCGAGCAGCGTGTTTGGCGTTTGCAGGACTCGCCACACGCCTGCCTTCTGATGCGATTGCAAGGTGATGGCCTGGCTCGCACCGGGCAGCGTCAAATGCTCACCGTTGAACGTGCGCAGGCGCGTGTGATTGAACGTGTCGTTGTAGAGCCGGCACAGCCGCTCACGCCGGGAGTCGTCCGACCAAATCCACTCTTTGAACCGTTCTTTGATGCGCTCCTGTTTCTCACGGGCCGCTTCCGTTGCCTGCGCGTTAATGACGGGATTTTTCTTTTCGTCGAGATCATAGACCGTGGGGGTCTTGAGATTCAGCGCATCCTCGATGAGATCGAGCGCCGTGCAACGATCCGTTCCCCAATCGGTCGTGTTGGCCGTTGCGCCTTTCACTTCCCAATCTCCCTTCACGTACCAAGAGCCGAGCGCGCGGACGTGGCCGACTTCGACGCCGGACGAGACTTTGAGCAACTCGTGAACGAACCGCTTCACGTCCTCTTGCGGCAGCCAGGACGCGCCGAGCCGCACATCAATCTCCGTCGCGTTCAAGTCGGCGGGCTGAACCGATTTCAACGCCTCGACGTTGACGGTGAACGCGGAGTCATTGACGGCGGCAGCGTCCGCTACAACGAGTTTCTCTCGCACGTTGCCGGAGAGATACTGGTCGTCGGTTTCCCATTGATTGGTCTGCGGGTTGAGAAAGACGAGTCCCTTCAAATCGCTCAGGAACTCGTCAGCGGGTTTGCCGAGCAAGCCTGCCATGTGGTCCAGGTCCACGCGCCCTCGCTCATTCAACGTGACGAGCAACGCTTCCTTGGCGTTGGCAGCGGTTTCAATCGGTTGCCGGTGCTGGATGGTTCGTTCGCGAAAGATGGCCGCCTTGGTGGCGACCTTGGTTTCGTCGTTGTAATGCTCCAACGACAACAGCAGCGGCAAATCCGTGTCGCCGTCGAAAGCGCGTTGATTGGCGCGATTGTTAATCGGGCCGAATCTTCCGACGAAGCGGTCGTAAGCAAGATTGAGTTGATGCCGGGTGTCGAGAACGCGTTCCTCGCCGCTGCCGTCGAGCTGGGCGCGCAGACATTCTCGCACGGCATCGCGCACTGGAATGAGATTGCGGATGCGGGCGCGCGTTTCGGACGGAAGGTCGGAGAGCGGACGAAGCACGGTATCCTCGCGGACGCAGACCATGCCGTCGTGCAGACAGTAGGCGTTCGGCTTGATGTAGTCGGGAGCGGGGATGGTTTGCTCCAACGTCGGTCCGGCGACCTGTTGGTTTTGCGGCTGGTAAATGTTTTGCGGCAACCGCTCGACGGCCTGCTTCAAGGCGTCCGCAAGATCGCGGCCATCCGGTTCGAGCGTCGGCTCGTTGTCGCGATACATCCGACCGATCAATCGCATCTGCCCAAGCATCATTTCCGGGCGCGCGGCGAAGTATTCGTTAATCGTGAACGCTTCGCCGAGGTCGTTGGAGTAATCAGCCGTCTGCTTCCACGCCGGGCCGGTGGGCGCTTCACCGGGACGCAGCTTGCGCAGCATTACGATGTCCGTGGTGACTTCCGTGCCGGCGTTCTTCTTGAAGGCGTCGTTCGGCAGTCGGATCGCGCCGAGCAATTCGGTCCTCGCCGACAACAGTTCGCGCAACGTCGAGTCCAGCTTGTCCATCGTGCCGCGCGACGTGATGAACATCACCAGTCCTCCGGGGCGCACCTTGTCGAGCGCGGCGGCAAAGAAGTAGTCGTGGATGGGAAGCTTGTAGTGGTTCCACTTTGGGTCGTGTACGGGATAGTCGCCGAAGGGGACATTGGAGATGGCAAGGTCGTAGTATCCGTCCGCCAGCTTAGATTGCTCGAATGGTTGAGCTCGAATATCAGCGTCGGGATAGAGCGCCCTGGCAATACGCGCCGTCAGGAGGTCAATCTCGATGCCCGTGACTGTTGAACGACGCAACGCTTCGTCGGGCATCAGGCCGATGAAGTGGCCGATGCCACAGGCAGGTTCGAGCGCCCGCCCGCCTTTGAAGCCGAAGCGTTCCAGCGCGCCGTACATCGCACCGATGACGATCGGCGCGGTGTAGTGGGCGTTGAGCGTGGTGGAGCGCGCGAATTCGTATTCTTCGGGCGAAAGTTCGTTGACGAGAAGTTCACGCTCCTTTCTCCACTCCCGATTGTAGTCGTCGAAGACCTGGGGCATCGCGCCCCAGCCGACGTATTTGATTAGGGTGGCCTTTTCCTCAGCAGTAGCCGGACGTGCTTCAGCATCGAGTGTCCGTAGTGTACGGATGGCGGCGAGGTTCTGTTGGAACTTCTGTTTCGGTCCGCCGTCGCCCAACCGGTCGGCTTCGGTGATGCGGTAGGCGTTGGTGTTTCTCGGCGGTTCTTCGCGAGGGAGAATCTTGCGGCCGATTGCCTTATGGCCGTCCGCTAGGACGCTTCGGGTGGGAGCAGGATGTATTTCTCTCGCACCATCTCCCATGCCTGACGATGAGCCTGGTCGGCCGTCAGTCCTTGGTTCATGAACTCCGTGCGCAGCGTGGTCATTTCGTCCTTCGTCTTGTTTTCCGCTTCGTGAAGCATCTGGTGGAGCTGTCCCTTCGCTTCCAGTTCTCGTACCATCTTCGGGCAATGCTCGCGCCAGTGCTTCTCGGCCATCCGGCCGTATTGAGTCAGAGGTTGCATAGGTATTCGATGGCAGCGCGAACAGGTCGAGCTGCGAGGCGTCATGCGAAATCTTTCGTCGCCCGCTCATGAGAGTATGCGCTGGGTGTTGAGGATGCGAGTGAAGGCTTCTTCCCGACGGAAACACCCGGGCGTCGCCCTTTGGCACCTTGTCGGCATGAAGGATTGTGCAGCGCCGCGACCGTCTGCCCATTGATGACTCGCCCGGTCAGAATCTCGTCGTAGGTACAGCCCAACACAACCTGGATGCCGCGCAGATGCCACTCGTAGGCGCGAGTGCGGCCTGCTTCCAAGTTGCCGAGAATCTGGCGCGTGAACGAATGGTACTTGCCTCCGGGAATACATTGTATTCTCGCGACCATGACCTCCTGGGTCCAGCCGCGCTCGTGGCGCATTTTGGCAATGTGTTGCCCGATGTCATTGGCCCGCTTCACGGCAGACCTCCTTCGAGCCGAAACTACTTTACTGCTTCAGTCGCGGGGATCGTCCCAAGGCAGAGGCCGGGGGTCGAAGAAGGGAGGCGGCTCTTCTGGCCGGGAGGTCGGCCCCAAGATGATTCCGTAGCCCACCCGCAAGGGGCTGGCTGCGCCGAATCGCCCGGCCTTGCGCCAGCGGCGCAAGCGCCCGAGAAACCAGACACCGCCAACGACCGTGATCAGGATGAGGCCGAGGAGAAATTCCAAGGAATGGTCGTTCACGAAAACGCCGAGCCGATCCAGGAATTCCCAGACCCGAGTTTCGGGCCGCACATCTGCCAGCATGAGTTGCATCGTTGTTTCGCTCCTGAGCGGATCAAATTTCCGCCGACGCGTCGCCTGCCCACCAGCGGGCAGGCGTCGGCGGGCTGGACAGGGGCAGTGTGCGGTCTGCCCAAACTGTCCAACGCCAATAACCTGCCGCTGCCGGCGGCTTTGTCAAACGCGAGTTGATCAGAAAAGTAGCGTCGATTGGCTATACGGTTTGCTGGTTTCGTTCCGTCTGGCGTTGCGTCCGGTTGATAACGCGGCGGGCTTGCGACGCCACCTGTGCCATCACGGTGTCGCGCAGGTTTTCCGGCACACTCTCGATGATGGTGTCGTACGCGGCCTTCAACTTTGGATTCCGCCCGATGTCCTTCATGATACCGTCGCGGATGCGTTGCTGACGGTCGATCTTCTGGACTTCATTGAGCACCAGCGACCGTTCCAGCCGCTCGCGGGGCATGGCCTGGATGTAGGCCCAATACTTTGGGTTCTCTTTGATGTAGGCGTCGATCTTGGTGTCCACTTCGGGATTGCTGCGATACTCGCGGGGTTCGGTGTCCGCGGCACTCGCGCCGGTATTGCCGCCAGACGGCGGGGCTTTGGTTTTGATACTCATACGGAGGTTTGCGTTTTGTGTTCATTGCCGGGAATCGAATCCCGTTTCGCCGGCCAGGCGAGGTCCGCGTAGGGAAATCCTCGCCTCACAGACCGGCAAAGTGTCTTCATTTGGCGTCGGAGGCCGGAGTTGGTCGTTGCTTGAGTTGGGTTTCGGTGGCTCCCAGGCGCTGTTCGATGCGCGAGAGTTGGTCGTGAAGTAGCCGATTCTGTTCGACCATGATGCGATTGGTGGATAGCGCCGCGCCGAACTGCTGGATGGAATGGCTGAGAGACTGAGCCTGTTGGGTCACCGCGAGCGTGATGGCGCGTTGCTGGTTCAGTTCTGCGACGACCGCATCGTTAACTGCCGCCGGTGCGAAGGCGGCGTTGGTCAACGTCCCGACGCCGGATGGCAAGACGAAGCAACCCGGTAGCGGATGGAAATTCCACTGAGCTTGAGACTCGATTCTGTAAACCGTATGGGCTTCGTGGAGCAACAAGCGATGGTGGGGATCGACATAGCGACCGACGTAATAGCCCTTCACCAGCTCCGGGTATCGGACCCGATCCGTCGGGTTATCGTGAGCGACGGGATTCGGCCTCGGAACGACAGCGACTCGACCGGGCTGCTGGGTCGAGCAACCAGCCGCGAGAAGGAGAAACGCGAAGAAAGGAATTGGAGTGTTCATGGTTCGTAAGAAGTCGGGAGAACGGGTGATCTGTCGTCGAACGGAAACGAGTGGACCGAGCGAGTGGTCGGCTGTCCCCCGTCGGAGGTGGCGGGGCTGGTCGAGCCAGTTGCGCCAATTCGCGCGTCGGCCCGGTCGATGGTTTGCAGGACGTAGAGGTAAAACTGTTTGCCGGACGGCACGCGGACGTAAAAGCCATCGCGTTGGATGGCGTCGTAGATGCGCTGGGCATACGCGGACAACACCTTCTCAGCTCCGGCGAATGGCGCGTTATTCAGTGAACGCCGGTCGATAGTGCCAAAAATCGTTTGCTCCTTCTCCGTGAGCGCCGACGCCGCGCCCGAAAGAAACGTGGCGGCGAACAGTTTGATCTCGGCCAGGTCGTCCGACTTGAGCAGCCGACCACGCAAGCCAGCACTGCCATCCGTGATGCCCCAGCCGACATGATTTGTCGCGGACTCGAACTCGCGGTCGAGCGCGATGCCGTTGAGGCGAAGTTCCTCGCCGGTCTGCCAAACGAGCGTCCAAGCGTTTCCGCTGGCCAGCCGCTCGCGTTTGCGGTCGGTTGCCGCGGTTCCGTGAACCTCCGTGCCAGCCGGGATGATGAGCCGTCCCGCGTGATAGACGTCTTCGGTAATCAATCCGATGATCGGCGTTTGGATGGCCGACGAGTCCACGGTGATGACGGTCTCGCACGAAATGAGTCTGCCAAACGGGGCGAAGTCTGGACTGAGGGACTTAGTCTCAGGTGCCTGGCTCGCCGACTCGGCGAAGAGACTAATCGGTGGCGGAGGCGGAGGCGGCTCCGGCGCTTTGATCTGAAGTGGTTCAACCGAAACCCTGGTTTCAGACGCTGGCGGCTGTGGCGGCGGTTCGGGCTTGGGCGGAGGCGGCTGAAACACTTGCAAGCCGCGTTGCACGGTCTCGATGACTTGCGGCTTGTTGGTCGCAGGATCAGTCGCTGGAACAGACACCGGTTCAGTTCGCGGCGTGCCGCTCCGGGTTTGAGAATAGAGGAACAGTCCGAAGGCCAGCACGGCTCCGAACAGCAACAGCTTGCCCGTTCGCGTGCGGAAGAAGCCGATGAATGAGCGAGGAGTCATGGATTTGGCGGGGCGGAGTTGGTTGCGTTGTTGAGTGCCGCCATCGGGAGTCGTTGAATCAACACCGTGAAATCGTTTTTCAACGACAGCTCATTGCGTGCGCCGTCTGGTGTGCCGGTGACTGCAAAGTAGGCGGAAGTCTCGCCCTGCGGCGGCATCAGTCCGGCAGCGTCGCTGATGGACTGAGGCAATACCCGGTTGCCAACGCGGATTGAAAAACTGTCGGGGCGGTAATGGACAGGCGAGTCGGTCTTGTTTCGCAGCAGAAGCTGGAAAACCACGGTATCCTCCGCATTGAATCGGAACGCCGCCTGAACCCGGATCTCGTAGTCGTTGAAGTCGGCGACTTGGGGGCGCTTCTCGAACGTGGCGAAGTCCACGTCGGCGACGGTTTCTGGGTGTTGCTGTTTCAGCAGAGTAAACGACTTGGCCTTGTCGAGCAGCGCGAGAAGGCGTGTCGGATTCAGAGATGGAGCGGGTTTGACGGTTCCTCCTGACGGCTTTGTTTCGAGGATGAGTGACAAAACGGGCTGAGGACTTTCCTCCAACTGGAACACATAGGTGCTCTTGCCCCAACGCGCGTTGAGGTTGGCCGACGCTTTTGGTTCTCCGGCTCGAACACTGAAGAAAGCCGTTCCTTTGGTGTGGGCGAGATGGAAGGGAGCCGGATTTTTCGGATCTGCAGTGATGCCGGCTCCGTCGATGGCCGCAATGGGACCGGGAAAGCTGATCGTGGTGACCCGGTTGGTCGCGACGGGCACGACATAAACCACTCGATCATCAAGCCGGGCGGACTCGATGGCCTCGCGTGGTGCGCCGTGGACAGCCAAGGGTGCGAGCAACAGAAGGATTTTATGGAGCGGTGAGTTCATAACGGAAATCGGCGACGGCGGTGGGAAAGCGACCATTGGCGGCCATGTTCGGGTTGCGCAGAAGTTTCAAACGGAGCAGGAACGGAAACGCTTCGACGAAGGCTTTGTCCTGGAAAATGCCGTTGCGAATCACTTGCCCGCTTACGTTCACGAGCACCTCGTTTTCGCGCGTAGCGAGAATATCGAGTTTGCCCACTTCGACCTTCTGGTGGAGTTGCTTGCTGGCGGCCTCGGTGGCTTCCTTGGCCCGATGCTCTTGCGCCTTCTCCAGAGCGGGTTTGAGGAAGACCTGCTTCAGTAAATCGGGATGATCGAAATCCTTCGGGTTGCGTTCGAGAAAGGCCACCGTGGCGAGCGTCGCCTGTTGAGCGTGGAGTTCTTTGGCTTCTTGAAATTGCAGCAACGGCGACAGGTAGTAGGTGTTCGCTGGATCGATGATCACGACGCGCTCTCGCTGCTTGAGCGAATGGATCAGGTTCCATCGATCCACAGCTGCGAAGACGATGGTGGCCACGGCCACGAAGAACCACAACCACGGCAGCCGATCTCGCTGGACGAACAGCCTTGTCGGATCGAACGGTCGGCGTGCCCGGTTTGGACTTGGCGACCCGTTGTTGGTCGTGGTCACGCGGGAAGTTTCGAGAGTGGGAGTCATAGGGCTTGGTTCCGTGAGACGGCAATGAGATCTCGGACGGCCTTGTCGCCGGTGATGTCGTCGCCGGGCCGTCCTCGTGCTGTCCGGGGAGGCAAGCCAGAGCCGGCGATGATGATGGCTCCCGCGCTGCCCATGCCGCTGCTCAACGAGAGGCTGCTCAAGGCGGCTGCCATGCCGGCCGCGGCAGCCGTGACCATTGGCTTGCCCACGGGGGCGGCGACCGCGGCGGCCGCCGCCGTGGTGGCTGCGGTTTGAAGAAAGCTGTTGATGCCGCCGTTGAGCAGGGCGCTGCCGGCATCGACGCCATAGATGAGCACCTTTTGGATGATGGCAGGCGCGGCACAGGTGCTGAAAATCGTCCAGAATGACAATACACCGAGGCCGAGGAGATTTTGCAGGGTATACAACGTCGAAGTCGGGTCCACCGTCAGAAACGATTGATCCGTCATGAAATCGAGAATACCTTGCGAGATAAGCGCTGCGACACCCCAGCCCAGTGGCCACAAGAGAATCCCCGTCAAATGCATGAGATACCGCGAGCCGGTACCACTCAACGCCGGCACCGCAAAGAATCCGATCAGTATGGGCGAGAGTGCATACCCGACGTTAAGAATGATCTTCTGGAAAATGTAGGCCCAGAACAGCAGCAAGGACGCGGCATAGGCCAGGAGCCACAAAAGTCCCCCGATGACGGCATTCACGAGAAACGAAGTTCCGTTGGCGACCAAGTCCCACAAGCCGTGCGGCTCCGTCTCGCTTTGCTTCAACGCCAGGGCATCACGATACGCTTGATGAATCTGATCTGGGTTGGCTTTGAGCGTGTCCGTCACCGTAACAGCCACGAGCCTCTGCACCTCGTCACCCCATCGCGGCAGGAAGACCAGCAACGACATCACGACAATCAAACGCACCAGATAGCGCAGCCAGCTTTGAGCCGAAGGCCGGCGCATGGCCGTCACGAGGATTCCGACGACGACCAGCAAGTAGGCCACGACCATCAAGACACCGCGCAAGTCCGCGCAGCGTTGCAGGAACGTGGGAAACAGGGTGTCGAATGAGGCCATACGCCGGCTGGGGGATGGAGGCGGGACTACCTCGGGAAAGTGGTGGGCGCGTCGAGGAGTCGGAACGTGCGGGCGTAGTTGGTGACCGCCTCGGTAAAGGCGGCACCTTGCTGTTCGCGGAGCGCCAGAGCCTGTTTCTTCTCGTCGTTGCGGTTCTCAATGTCTTGGACGAGCGCCGTCGCGAGGGCCTGCGCGGTCTCCTGCTCCGTGCCGTTCAGCGCGGCAGACAATCCCGTGAGCGTGCCGCTTAACTTCTGCACCTCGGCGTCGGTCGTCGCCGTGCGCAACGCTTCCACGGTCGCGGCAATCTGTCGTTTCAACTCAACCCGCCGGGCAGCGGCATTGGTGGAGACGAGCTGAAAATTCGCGGTTGCTCCGTTGATGGCGGCAAAGGGCCGGAACTCGTTCGTATGCCGGGCAACTGTGTGGCCCTTGGGGGTATCAAAGGTTGCTCCCACCGAGTGGTAAAGGCCGGCGGCGTTATAGGCCAACGCCTCCGCACCGTCAGCGGCTCTTATGACGACCTGCAACGACTCGCCGAGTTCCGTCCTGCGCAGGTCGTTCCTGAGCGGCCCGGCGGCGGTAACTACGACCGCCTTCGGATCGCCGAACAGACTCTCGTAGTGTCGAAACTCGTTGAGTTGATCCGTCAGCGTGCGAATCTGCGTGACCTGGTTGTTGATCATTTCGACGTATTTCGCGATTTCCTGCGCGGTGCCGGTGATCAGTTGGGTTTGCACCGCGGCGTCGAAGACGGCCCATTGGGCGTTAACTCCAAAGGGAATGGCGGTGAAGGCGGCCCAGGCGACAATGGTTTTATTCATAGGTTATTCCTCAATGCGGAGATACTTGGTGGTGGGTTTGAAAGTGACACCGTCGATGGTCTGTTCGGGAAGCTGGACTTCGTAGAGCCGAACTTGGCCCTCGCGGTTCCGGGCGCGTTGCTGGGCCACGTAGAGCCAATACTGTTGCTTCACCGCATCGCTGCGGCCTTTGTCGTAGCCGGACGCGTAAGCCTTTTCCGACTGCTTGCGCGTGGCGTAGTGCAGCGCTTCGCTCACAACGACGCCTCCGGCTGCGCCGGCTGCCGTGGCGATGGGGCTGCCGTCTGACAACTCGTGAGCGACATAAGCGCCGCCCGCAGCGGCCCCGATGTCCGTGAGACTGCGGGTGGCGGCACAACCGCAAAACAGGAGTGGCACGATGGCGAATAAGAGAACAGGGTGAGTTTTCATGCTGGGGTGAGTTGTCGTTTCGGGGGGCAAGTCGGTGTCCCCGTTCCGGGAAGCGTGTTGAATAATGCCTTCGACGAGATTGGCGCACTGGCGGAGTTCCTTCGCCCTCTTGTCGAAGTGCTCACCGCTCGACGACGAGCAGTAGAGCATCTCCGGCGAGGCGATGTTGTGGACCGTGCCGCAAAGGTTGCGGACCGAATCGGTGTGAAAGTAGGTGAAGGGCGCGTACCTCTGGCCCGTTTGATGGTCGGGCAGCGCGTAATTCATGATCGCGTGCTGGGTGACTTCCGGCAATGCGATGTCCTTGCCCATGTCGTCGAGGTCGGCTCGGTCGTTCTGGCGCATGATGAAGAACTGGCGGCTGTTCCCGAACACAGCCGACCGGATGCGCGACTGCTTGAATCGCGCGTACTGCTGCACGATGGAAATGTTCCAGCAATTGAACTTGCGAAGCTGGGCGTACGATTCCTGCACAATTTCCTGGCCCCCGGGGATGTCGAGGAAGCGGGCGACTTCCTCGTACACGTTCCGTTTCCGCAAAGCGCGCGGCAGCGTGATGATATGTTTGCGCGCGTGGTTGGTGATTAGGAAGCCTGCGGCCGATTTCAATTCCTTCGCCGATTCCGGGATGTAGCCGAGTTCAAAGTGGGCGATCCGTCCCGTCAACGAGACGTTGGTGATTCCGTCAAACAGACAGCCGTAGTTGCCATCTCGGCACCAAGGCAGAAGGAGGGTGGCGATCTCCATGATCTGGTCGCGCTCGGCTCCGACGGGATCGAGCATCATCAACTCTTGCAGCATGCGGTGCGTCGGGAAGTCGCCAGGTGCAAAGCGCGAGAAGGCAAGATTACGAACCTCTTTGGTGGTGTTTGGGTCTTTCATGAACCGCAGCACATCGCTCTCCTCAACGGTGCCAAGGTACGCGGTTGCCTCATCGCTGTGATTGGTTCCCCAGTCCCTGAAGTCGGCAAAGGTTTCGAGCATGGTGGCTCCGGGCGGCATCCGTTCCACCCGGAACCGTTGCAGGGCGAGCGCGTGGCGGGAGATTTTGAGCAAGTCGGCGTGCCGCTTCTTGCACCAGTCCTGGAACGCGTCCTCGTAGAGCAAATTGATGTACTTGGCGATCTGCGCCTGCCGGAGCATTTGTTTCTCCTCCGTGGCACTCGTGCCAATCATGCGCGCGACCAACGCGGTGGCGGCCGACAAGTGATCGGGAGTCAACGGCAGCCCCTTTGTGTCCAGGTAATTGATGGTCAGGTCGCCGTCAGGATGAATGATGATCGGTCGCGCGCCTTCCTCGACGGTGCCAGTGTAGATGCCATAGCTCAGACCTTCTTCGATGATGACGGTGTAGGCAAAATAGCCCTCCGTCTGCGAAAGCAGGTCGCACATGGACACCGATTTGCCTGCGCCCGACATTCCGAGGAGGACGGCGTGTTGGGGAGATGCTGAACCGCCACCGCCGGAGAACGTCTCAATGCCGATGAGATTGCCCTGCGGCCCATCGTAGATCGCCTCCGCGGTCGCCAAATGGCCAACAAACGTGCTGGTGAACGGTAACATGTCGGCCAGGAACCTGTGTTCGGCGTAGAGTTTCCGATGTTCGTAACGTCCCCACGTCCAGCCCGGCCAGGTCTGGAAGAACAGATTCTTGGCCGTGGTCGGCAAATTGGCTTCAAAGTACTGGGCTGCATTCATCGACTGAATCGCGCTCTTGAGCGCGGCGACACGGGCGTTGAGCCCTTCCTTGGATTTGTCCCACACCCTGACGATGAACGTCGCATGGAACGGCAGCGTGTGCCCTTGCATGAGCGCATGGATTTTACGCTGCTTTTTCTCCATGACGCTCAACATGGAAATCTTCTTCTCGCTGGCGTAGTCGCCCGCCACGCGGTCGTGGGCTTTTTCCTCCTTGGAGATCTCTTTCGTGACCGGGAGCGGGTCAATGTTGACCGTGATGGTGTAGTCGAGCAGCCGTAAATTCGTGAGCCTTTGGATGATGCCCGGATACGTCGTGCGCGGCCAGCGGGTCAGGACCAAAAGCCTGTGGTAGTGTCCATCAAGGTAGAAGCCGAAGTCTGCCTGTCCGTTGCCCTCGGAGTGCCAGCAATTCTCTTGAATCGAAAGTTCCGGCTCGAATCCGTCGAGCGGATCGAACTCGAACCGGTCGTTGAAACTTGGGTTCAGGAACTTGGCGTAATGGCGGAAATGTTCGGCATCGTTCATGGGAACAACTCGCGTGCCTGAACCGCTGAAGATCTCGAGCATCAACCGGTGTGTGTGCTCGTATTCGCTGGCGAGCTGCTCCAGCAGGGCCGTGTAGTAGTCGCGGCGAGCCTTGCCGGATTGGGCGAAACGTGGTTGGTGATCCAGTGCGCGTGTGATGTAGAGGACGACTCGCTGACGGCGCAGCTTACGTTCACTCATCGCTTGCCAGTAGCGCAGGAACCGTTCGTTTCGCACGCGCTTGGTCCAAGTGTTGGTGAAATTCTCGGTCTCCCGCTGGTAACGCAGAAGCTCCTCCTTGTAGTTGGAATCGCAGAAGTACTGCACTTGCAGGCGTTGGTTTTCTTGGAGGGACGCCAGCAGGAGACAAAGCTGGTCTTGGAAGTCGTTGAGGTCCGCAATCGGGCTGTTGGTCAGGTCGGGCGCTTCGATGACGAAGCCCTTGGCCACGTAGCCGCCACGCCGAAGATGATTGAACACGATCATATCGCGGACGAAAAACCCGTTGGGAGCGCGCTCGAACATAGGTCACGGTCGAATCTTGAGAGCTTGAGCCTCCGGCTTCTGCGAGTTGCGGATTTTGGTGAACAACAGATCAACTTTCTCCAAATCACTCACGAGTCGCTGCACCGTGCGGGCTTTCCCGATTTCGTTAGTCGCGATGTAGGCTTCGCGAACATGAGCCACGGCCCGTTCCATGTGGGTGCGAGCCGTGGCGTCGAGGTCGTGTCGGTGCAGGTTCTCGCGCAGGGCGGACTCGGCGTCGTTGAGTTGGGCGAGGATGTGGCGGCTCATGAGGTCAGCCTTTGGCGAAAGGGTGCTTGGGTGTGACGAAGTCCGGCCCGAAGCCGGGGCCACTGGCGAAGCGTTCGATGACGTCGCGGTCGTAACCGGGCGGTTTACCCTGCCGGAGGAGCAGGATGTAGCTCAGGCAAACAAGCACCGGCAACGCCGCGACACCAAAGGAGAGAAAGAGTCCCGCCTTGAAGGCGACGACCATGACGAAAAATACCGCGATACCGACTCCCAGCCCGCTCACGACCCACCAGAATAGGTTGCCTTCGAGTCCCCAGGTTTTTCCGGCGGAATCGGAGGCGGCATTCGTGTCGGTAAGTCGAAGTTCGGCTTTCATAGCATTGGAGCGAGGCAGGTTCGGGCGAGTATGGGCACGAGCGGGAGGCCGAGATAGGCCAGCAGCGCGAGCAGCAGGGCTGCGGCGACTCCGAGCAGGAGCAGCCAGCGGATGAGCCGTTTCTCTTCTGTGGACATCGTTGCCTCCCGCCGTGAATCAGAACGCGCCGATGCCGACCGTGGAATTGGCGTCGAGGCCGAAGATTTTGAAAAACGCGAATGCGATGGCCGGAGCCGCCGCGATGACGGCGCCGCCAATGATGGAAAGCTTGCCGGTGTCCACGTCGCCGCGCCGGATGGCGAACCCGCCGGCGATGACGGCTGCTATTCCCAGCACGAAGCCGAACAGCATGATGACGGCGAGGCTGTTGCTGATGCCGGTCTTGAGCTGCGTGGAACTGAACGCCTGGGCGAAGGCGCTGGTGGTGTTGAGAACTGCAACGGCGGCGAGCAAAAGCACCGTCCGCAGCCGTGGGCTTTGGTTAAGGGCCACGGCGACGCCGCAGCCTCCGTATCGGAGCGATTGAGTGATTCGATTCATATTAGCTGTATTTTTCGTTTCACCCGGAAGCACCGTGCTCCCGGTGTTGTCGGCTCCCATTGAAGCGGAAATCGCGGAGACGTTTGTGCGCAATAGGCACAATCTGCAGACCCCGGATGCGGTAGGGTTTGCGATGTGAATACGACAAATGCCTCCGAAAACCTGCGCCGCCTCGCGCTGCTCGAAACACAGCTTCCGTGCGAGATACGGGGACAAAACCATGTGCTGCCGCCGGTGCTCTCGATTGCGCGGCGTGGGCAGTTGGGATTAACGAAACCGGGCCGGCCACGAGGCAGCTTCCTTTCACTCGGCCCAACGGGTGTTGGGAAGACCGAGCTGATTCTAGTCCTCACACGGGTGTTGTTTGGATTGGATTACCTGTTCCGCTTCGACATGTCCGAGTTCCAAACGCAGGACGCGCTCGGGCTGCTGCTCGGAGCAAGCGCGGGTGAGGTTGGGATGCTGGGACAGGTGCGGCGGAAGTCAGCGACTGGTGTGCTGCTCTTCGACGAGGCTGAGAAGGCCCATCCGCGCATCCTCGACATCCTGCTCCAATTGCTCGATGCCGCACGGCTCACCACCGCCAACGGCGAGGCGCACGACTTCAGCGGGTTCTACGTATGGCTCACGTCAAACCTTGGCTCCGCCGAACTACTCATGTTGCAGCACTCCTCGGAGGCGACGCTGGAACGGCATGTTCTCACGCGGGCCGAGCAAGCTCTGCGCCCGGAAATATTCGCCCGTATCGACGAGAAGCTCGTGTTCCATCGACTGGGCTACGATCAGCAGCTTGAAGTCGCCGCGAAGTTCCTAGCCGGCGAAGTCAATTTCCTGCACGAGCAG
>Ga0154020_10005072_pt1 | contig 15622 bp, 14 predicted proteins | sample Klosneuvirus_201_FD_109709 | JGI IMG/M metagenome (GOLD analysis project Ga0154020, IMG submission 109709) | Active sludge microbial communities from wastewater, Klosterneuburg, Austria - Klosneuvirus_20160825_MG | ecosystem: Engineered > WWTP > Aerobic digester > Activated sludge | place...
CGTCGGCCCGACGCGCAACGACTCCGCACCACCCGGGTGTACGAACACTCCGACGAGACGCAGCGGCGTCTTCGCTCCGCGATCGAACGTGCAGACAACTTCCGTGGCGATCCCGTGCGCGACATTCACGACGTAGCTCGCCGCTGCGTTCGCGACGAGATACAGACCGAGACCCGCGCCGTACGTCTTGCGATCGATCTGATTGGGCGACGTGATGCACTTCTCGATGTACGCGAGGATCGTGTTCTTCGCGAGCCGGCCGAAACGATCGCGCACGGCGACGGCAAACACGTTGTCCGTCGCCGCGTAGCGGATCGACACGGGCCGCGGCGTGGCGAGCTCCTTGCGATCGTGCGGATCCACGTTGGCGAAGATCGGAGTGCCCTTCTCGTCGACGGGGGCGTCGTACAGCGCGTTCATCAGCAGCTCTTCGCAGACCGAGCCGATCGCGCTGCGCACTTGCCGGCGCATCTTCGAGTCCTCGGCGAACTGCAGCACCGTATCGATCGCGCGCCCGCGACCCTCGAAGTCGCGCAGTCGCGCGTAGTGCACGGGCGTTCCCGCCGGCAGGTACTTCTCGATACCGAAGATGTCGCCGGTCAGGAGCTTCTGGGCCGTGACGAACACCCCGTGATCGAGCTCTTCGCCGACCACGACATGGTTCACGCGGTCGTCATGTAGGTACGCGGTGAGATCGGAGAGCGACGCCTTCGGGGTGACGATCGTGACGTGCGCCCGCTCGCGCAACTTCGGCACGAGGTGCTGCAGTGCGGCGACGTTGCCATCCATCGCACTGTAAAAGATGTAGCGATGCGGAATGACGTCACCGGCGATCGCCTCGACGCTGCGCACCGCGTCGACCTCGGCTCCCGCTTTTTCAAGCGTGGAGACGATTCGACGGAGCTGGTCGAGGTCGCCTGAGATAGCGAGGACGCGTCGTTTTGACACGAGTTTCCCGCTGTCGATGATACCGCAATCAGTACTGGTAGAGCGCGGTCAGGTAGGCGCGAAAACCCTGGAGAGGACTCGGCAAGTACTCGAGGTGGGGCTCGTAGTCGGCAAACGAGTCCGGCTCGTAGAAGTGGCCCGAGAAAGCGTTGTACGCCGTCGCACGGATGAGGAGCTTGCTCGTCGGTGTGTACTGAAGTCCGACCGCCAGCTCGGCCACGGGGGGGAGGCGGTCCAACACGAGATCGGTCGATTCGACGGTGATCGTTGTCATCGGGTTCCCGAGCTCGTCGAACGTGATTCCGCGGTACTCGACCAGGCGGTTCGCGTCCTCGGCCGCGCCGGAGACCTTGAGGTTGGTCGTGGCGGACAACTTGTCCGACACGAGCGAGAACACGGTCGCCAGGTTGAACCAGTGCTCCGGTAGGGTGCGGAACACGCCGCGATCGTCCGAGTTCACGCGGAGCCAGGTGTAGCCGAGCTCGATGCGGTGCCCGCCCTGGACATACAGCTTGCCGAGGAATTCGGCCGAGGCGATGCCGCGATCCTTCGAGTTCTGATACGCGCCCGACGCGATCTGGATCTGGTCCTTCAAGATCGTGTAGCTACCGTCGACGCGGAACGAGAGCTCGCGGATGCGGCGCTCGCCCTTCCAGATACGCGCGTTGATTTCGGCCTGCGCCGCGCGGCTCTCTTCGACGCGCAGGTTCGGATCGCCGGAGAGGTTGACGGCTTCACCGTTCGTCGCGGTGTTGTTGAACACGGGCGGACGAAAACCTTCCGCGTAGTTCAGCTTCAAGTGCCAGTTCGGGACGAAGTTCCAGACGATGGAACCACCGAACGTCGGGTTCAGCGCATACGACAGCGTTCCGAGCGTGTCGGGTGCGATCTGGACGCGAGCACCGAGGTCGAGAATCAGCTTCTTGTTCGGACGCCACTGCGGATTGACGTACGCGCCCATCACGGTGCGGGTCGCGGGGAACGCGAATGTCAACGGACAGCCCGCGACCGGCTGGAGGCTCATCGTGGTCTCGTCGTAGATGCGCGGGCACAAGAGCGGCAAACGCGTCAGATCGTACGGCGCCGAGATGTTCGACTGCGTGCCCGAACCCTGACGAGCCGTGGTGACGTCGTCGGGCTTCCACTCGCGGAACGTCTCCGCGCCGTACAGCAGGCGAACTTTGGGCGTGATCTCGATATCACCGTCGAGCGCCGCACCGGCGCGATACGAGCGTAGGTTGGATGAAAACGCGAGGCCGCCGGGGATGAGCGCCGACGGCGTCAGCACCTGGAGCGGGGCGAAGGTGCGGAGGAACTCCTGCATGTACCCGCGCACCGCGATGCCCGCCTTGTCCTTCGCGAGGCGGGTCCGGTACTCGAGCACCGCATAGCGATCGAAGTGGTCCTGGCGATTCTTGCGGCTCGTCTTACGTGGATCGACGCAGGTGGGATCCGTCGGATCCGCGTCGCACCGCTCGTCTTCCTCGAGATGTTCGCGGTTCGGGTTTCCCGAGAGAGCGAGCGGGTTGTATTGCTCGCCGAACGGGTAGAACACGCGGAGCTGCAGATCTCCGTACGTGATCTTGCCGTCGACGGTCGCGAACATCGACTGCGGCTGATCGCTGGCGACGAGCGGGCCGTAGATGTTGGCGGAGTTCGGCTGCGGAAGCGCACCGTGGAACAACAGTAGCGGCATCGACTTCTCGGGACCCTTGTAGGTCTCGACGCTGCCGTGCGCGAACACCTTCAGCTTGCCGCCGAGGAGACCGCTCTTGCCGACCATCGCGTACGCGCGCGCGACCTGGCGATCGCCATCGCCATGGCCGAGTGATCCGCCGACCTCGACACCTTCGATGTCTTCGGCGTCCTTCGTGATGACGTTGAGAATTCCGAGCAGCGAGTTGGAGCCCCAGAGCACACCGCCGGGACCCGTGATCATTTCGACGCGCTTGATGAGCTCCATCGGCTGCACGCGATTGATCGATGGCACGTTCGCGAACGGATCGAACAGCGAGAGGCCGTCGTGGAGGAACTGCACGGCTTGCACCTGTCCGCGAACCATCGGCGTCGGGTACACGTTGTGCGCGAGACCGCTGCGATTCCATCCCGGGACGGAGTCGTACAGCTGCATGATGTCTTGGAACTGACGATCGCGAATCTCGTCGGGAGTGACGACCGTGACGATCGCGGGTGCTTCCTGCACCGTGGTCACGCCCTTCGCGGCGGACTGCACGATGTTCGCGAGATCGAGCGCCTGATCTTCTTCGGCGGTCGCGGTGTCACCTTGATCGAGGACGATCGTCGGCACCTCGACGTCGATGACGCCGCCTTGCGGCTGCGCCATCGCGACGGTCGGAGCGAGTGCGATCACGAGCAGGGCCCTGGACGAAGAACCGACGTTCACGGTGCGCCTCCCTGCTGCGACTTGATGAAGTCGACGCGTTCGTTCGCCGGATCCGTCGGCGCGTTCGTGCCGAGCGGACGATCCGAGCCGATGCCCACCGCCTGCAACTGCTGCGCGGCAACCCCCTGCGTGGAGAGGTAGTCGGCGATCGCCTTCGCACGCGCTTGGGCCTGCTGCTTGTCGAGCTTCTTACGAGCTGCGATCGCCGCTGCACCCTTGGCCTTCGTCCCCAGCGGAACGTGAACCTCGATGCGAATCGACAGCTTTCGCGTCTTGATCAAGGTCGCGACCTGACCGAGGAGCTGGCGTGCACCCGGCGTCAGGGTGTTCGCGTTCTTGTTGAACGTGACCTGTTGTCCCTTGAGGTCGATGCGATCCGCGCGCTCCTCGGGACCTGTCGTGATGCGAACGTCCGGGCAGCCATCGTCGTCGTCGACGCCGTTGACCGTCTCCGCATCGTTGGGACACTTGTCCTGCGCGTCCGCGAAGCCATCGCCGTCGTTGTCCTGATCGAGGCAGCCGTCATCGTCCTCGAAGCCGTCCTGATCCTCGGCTTGATCGGGGCACTTGTCGGCGGTGTCGAGAATGCCGTCGTTGTCGTTGTCCTGCTCGCGACAGCCGTCGTCGTCCTTGAAGCCGTCTTTGTCCTCGGGCTCGTCAGCGCATTGGTCGGTGGCATCGGGGATGCCATCGCCATCGTTGTCGGCGTCGGGGCAGCCGTCTTCGTCTTGGAAGCCGTCTCTGTCCTCGGACTCCGCGGGGCACCCATCGACGCCGTCGGGCACGCCATCGCCATCGCGATCGTTGCGACCCGGCGCCGCTGCACCGAGCGGTTGCGGTGCCCACACGAGGCCCGTGGTGAAGCGAATGTCATCGCCGCGCGCGCCGAGCTGGCCGGTGCCGACCATGACTTGCCACGTGACGTCGGCGGTGACGCGGAACTGCGCGCCGGCGGTGGCGAGCAGGGTCAGATCACCTCGCTTCGCATCACCGAAGTAGTCCGCGTCGTCGATCGAGCTGCACTGTGCGCCGCCAAAGCGCGTGCAACCGCCGTAGCTCGCGCCCTCGGGGAGCGGGATCAATGCCTGCGCTTCGATCGCCGCTGCGATGCGCGGCGTGAGCTCGATCATCGCGCCTGCACCGACGACCATCTCGCTACCGACATCGAGCACGACCTTCGCGTCGCCCACGGTCTGCGTCGTGTCCATCGAGTCGTACGCTTCGAGCACCGTGCGCTCGCGAAGACGCGCGCCGACGTTCGCGATGAACCGCGTCGCCTTGATCCGGTCCTTGCGGTACTCGAACGCGAGCTTCGGCTCGAACACGAGGTTCCGATCGCCGAGCAGCATCTCGTCCTCGCCGAACGGCAGGAACACCGAGCCGACGAGCGTCAGCGCCACCTTCGGGGTGGCGACCATCATGTACTTGAGACCGGCGTGCGCATCGAGAGGCCCCGCGAGACCGTCGCCGAGATACGACGTCTTGTCGGACGGGTTTGCCGAGGGATCGATGTTCGACAGCGGTCGCAGCGCGATCAGGCCCGTCGACGGAGCAGCGATCGTTCCGCCGGACATGTAGCGTCCGCGAACGCCGTACCCGTCACCCGTCGCGGTGCGATACGCGGCGACGTCGAAGCCGATCGCGAGGCGATCCGTGAGCGACATGCCGAACGCCATGTCGAGCGTGACGATGTAGTCGAGCACGCGGTCGCTGTCGGTATCGCCCGTGCCGCCGATGCCGGGAATGGCGAGATCGATCGGCGACTTCGCCCAGCCCGCGAGCACGCGCAGCGAGAGATCGCGCTTTGGCAGGAGGCGCGCTCCCTCGAGGCTGAAGATGCCGTTCGAGTCGTACGCGCTGCGGAACAACGCGCCATCGACGCCGCTCGTCGGATCGGCAGATGCACTGCCGGCCGATGCTGCGATGGCGAGGACTGCAAGTGTGGTCTTCACCGCGGACACGTCATGCCCGGCGCGTCGGTGGGACGGAAGATCGAGATGAAGACGATGCCCGCGAGCGTGACGCCCGGCGCCGGAACGAAGCGACATTCGGGCGGCAGTCCGCCACTGCCCGTGTACGCCATGTCACCGAGCGTCGCGCCTGCGACGAGCGCGGTGCCGTTCGCGCCGGTCGCGTTCTGCGGCGTGGTGTTGTCGATCGCCTCGCGCGTGACGTCGGTGGCCTTGAAGTAGAAGTCGTTCGCCGTCACCGGCGTCGGCGTTCCGCCCGGAAGCTTGAGCACGGTGACACCCGCTTGCGTCAAGAAGCCGGTGCGGCGCTGGCGGAAGATCGGGACGTAGTAGCCCTGCGCGATGCCGGGACCACCCGTGGTCTGCCACTTCGTCGTCGTGGAGAGCGGCACGACGTAGCCTTCGAGGTTATTGATCGACGTGCCGTTTGTTGTCATCGCGGTGGCGATGCCGACCGCGTTCGTGACGCCGGCCGGGCCCGCGCTCGCCGGGTTCGCATCGTCGATGCCGAGACCGACGTAGCCGGGAGGCGCCGGGTTATCGATGTCGGTCAGACGGAACCGACCGCAATCGTCCATGTAGAAGTCCGCCGTCGGACGCGGCGTTGCGGTCATCGGATTCGTCGCGAACACGATCGCGTCGTACGCGCGGATACCGACGGCGCAGGGTCCACTCGCGGCGGGCGGCATGTACGTGCAGCGAGCGCCGGTCGGGTTCGCCGCCTGGAAGATCTCGCCGTCCTCGAGGTTGTACAGACGACCGCACAGCGTCTGCTTGCCGTCGGTAGGTGCCGGGCACGCGAGCGGTGCCGTACAACCGCCACCGCCGGCGATGCCGATGCAGCTGGTCACGCCCGTATCGGGATCGACTTCGGGCGTCGTCGTCGACGAATCGCACTCCGTCGGCGGGAACATCGGAACGCACTTGTCACCCTGGAGCTCGGTGAACGGACCGCACTCGGCGGGATCGACGACGAGGTCCGCGGGAACGCAGTCACCGTTGCGCTCGATCGTTCCTTCGGCGCACTCCGTGGTCTTGCAGCCGACTTCAGCGGAGGCGAGTACAGCGACGACAAGAATCCATCTCTGCATGGCTCTCCTTAGAAGTGAACCGAGTCCTCGTCGAGGTCTGGGAAGACGACGAGCTCGGCGGTGAAAGACGGGTTGACGGGCGAGACCAGCTCGACGTGGCGAGTTCCGCGCGTGGTGATCGTGGGCGTGCCGTACAGGAGCAGCGTTCCCGGCGAGTCGACGCCGTCCATCTGCCAGTAGATCGCGAACGCATCCATCGTGGACACGTCCTCGTCGACGAACCACTGCGCGCCACCGACGGGGCCGAGGTTCACCGGGTTGCGACCATCGACCATGCCGAACGTCGTGCCGTTGAGCGGAGCGGTGAGCACGCGATCCGTGCCTTCCCACAACTTCGAATCGTCGTCCCACGCGGCCTGGCACAGCGCGAGTCGCTGCGCGTTCGACTCGTCATCGTTGCAGGTCGGCGGAGGGATCATGCCGTCCACGCGGGTGCAGTCCGGGGCGACGGCTGGATACGTGCTCGGTGTGGCGCTCGTGACGACCTTGATTCCCGTCGTTCCACCGAGTGCGGTGATGTTGTTCATGCGCTGGACCGCGGTGGCAGCGTCGATCTTTTGCTCTTCGGTCGCGCCGGGCGGCGGCATCGTGATGTCGCTGATGCCCGTGTCCGCGGCGACTTGTGCGCCGTACTGCGAGACGTGAATGCCGGGATACGGCACGTGCTCGCCGACATCGATGAAGCACGGCGAGCTCAGATCGACGATCGGATGGATCTCGAATTGTTGGAGCTCGAACAAACTCTCGTTGTCTGCGCCCTCCTGGATGCCCCAGAGGCTGAAGTGCGCATCACTCGGAATCTGTGTCGGCGTTGGTTGAGCGCCCGTGGACGCTTGACGAGGCATCGTCGGCGGCAAGTCGACCTGCACGTTCGACCCACGAAAGCCGTCGACGCAGCCGCCTAGTGCAGCCGCGACCAATAGAGTTTGGATGAGCAAACGTTCCCTACAGCGCACGGTTGGTGCGAGTCCCCTGAACCGAATCATTCCTGAAGGCGATCTAAAAGTCTAGGTAACCGCTCACCACGCAAATCCAGTCGCTGCGACGGCTCCTCCTTCTATAGGAGCGATCGCGAATGGAGGCGGTGCGTCACGGTCGACCGGACGACCTCGGACCACCCAATAGACTCCGAGTCCCACGCCGACAGCCGTGATCCCGAAGGAAATCCCCATCACGCCGTAGAGGGCCGTACGGCTGGTTCCCGAGGCATCTGCGGCGATCGCAGCCGTGACACCGCCGACGAGCGCGAAGCCGACACCGCCTCCGATCGCGAGCCAGCCACGCGTGCGGACATGTGCGTGCGCGGTCTCGAACTCCGGCGCGAGCGAGCGTTGTTGATTGGGTGCGAGGCGGATGCGACGACGCCATGGCTCCTTGTCGGCGCGCCGGACCTCGAGGAGGTGCTCCCCCGGTGCGAGCGAGATCGGTTCATTCGGATGAAACGGGACGGTGTCTCCGTCGAGAACGAGCGCATCACCGCTCGCGATCGTGAGCGACGAGCTCGCCGCCGCCGGTGTGATCTGCGACGTGACGCTCTTGTCCTCGACGAGCTCGAAAATTACATCCGTGACGATCCCAGGTAGGGCGTTCACCGACGCGTGCGCCGGGCGATAGCCTGACTTCTCGACCGAGACCTCGTGCGTGCCCGGTTTGATCCGGCGCGGCGCGAGCGGGGTGCCGCCATAGCTGAGCCCGCTGATCGTGACGGTCGCCCCCGGCACGCTGGTGAGCACCGTGATCGCCGCGCCGTCCCCGAGCTCGTCGCGAAACACCGTGCGTCCCGCCGACGAGCGACAGGCATCGTGCAGCTTGCGCGTGTCGGCGAGCTCGCTCGAGCGCGGATTGAGCTCGATCGCGGTGCGCGCCGACGCGATGCAATCCTCGAAGCGGCCCTGCCCTTGCGCGACCGCGGCGAGGAAGCGATGCGGCCCCGGCAACACCGGGTTCATCGAGATCGCCTTCTCGAGGTGGGCGCGTGCTTCGTCGAGCTTGCCGAGCCGGAACGCATCGACCCCCGCCTCGAATTCACGCGTGACCTTGTCGTCCGCGCGAGCGGCGCGAACACCTGCGACGAGACCGACAACGAGCGCGAGCGAGACGACTACCGACCGCACGCAGCAAGCGTACGCGCGTCTACGCGAAATCTCCACGATCGCTCGACGCCGCCTCCACGAGCCCTGCGTATGCGTTGCGCTCCTCGGTGGTTGAGTGAGCTAGGAGGTCATCGATATCCATGTCGGGTCACACGTCTCTTGCAGCAGCTATGGCACCACCGGGTCTCGCGAACCCGCGCGTGCTTCCTCTATTGATGGCCGCGACCGCACCGATCGCGATCGGTGGGCTCGTCGCGATGCACGCGACGTCCATCTCGCCGGTGTTCGCGGTCCCGGCAGTCGTGTTCGGCGTCACCGCCGCGACGAGCCCCGCGCTCTACATCGCGACCGCGGCGACCGGCACGGCACCTCCGCTCGCTGCCGTCGTGCGCGCGTTCGGTGTGGCGATCGGCGCGTTCGGCATCGCGCTCGCCGGCTTGCTGTTGCCGGTCACGTTCCTCTCGCTGTCCGCGGTCGCAGGCTCGACGACCTTCCTCGTCGCATCCGCGGCGATCGCCGGTGCCGGCGTGCTCGGACTCCGGCGCCTCAAGCAAGAGATGCACGCGGCGCGACCGCTGTCGTTCTCGGGCGAGGTCGTGTTCGCGATCTGGGCGTGCGCGACGGCAGGCATCGCCGGGCGCATGTGGTGGGACCTCGCGCGGGAGGTGCTGTCGTGATCGGCGCCGCCCAGAACATCCCCGAGCTCGGCACGCTTCCGACGCTCCCGATCGCACGCCCGCGACCGACGGGACCGTTCGCCGCGATCGATCAGCTGCTGCGCGATCGCGACGCGATCCTCGCGCGCATCGCGAGCGGCACGGATCTCGCGGCGACGATGCGCGTGATGGTCGCGACGATCGCGGTGGCGATGGCGATCGTCGGCGCCGCGCTCGGCAGTTATCGCGGAGGCGTGCAGATCGGCTACGCCGCGATCAAGTTGCCGCTCGTTCTCCTCGGCACCGCGGCACTGTCCGCACCCGCGCTCACCGCGATCGGCGCGGCCGCGGGACGCCGCGTGCGCTTGACAGCCGATCTCGTGCTCGTCGTGACTGCACTCGCATTCGGCTCGCTGCTGCTCACCGCATGCACACCGCTGTTCCTCCTGTGCATCGCGATGAAGCGCGAGTACCACGACATGATCCTGGTCACCGTCGGGCTGTTCTCGCTCGCCGGACTCGCGTCGCTGCGGATGATCGTACGAGGCGTGCGCATCGAGGCGAACGAGCGCGGCGGAACGAGCGCGGTGCTCGGTCTGTGCATCGTGTTCGCGCTCGTCGGCGGCCAGTTGTCGTGGGCGCTGCGTCCGTACCTCGTGCGTCCGCGCGCCCCCGAGGTCGTGTTCGTGCGCGACGTCGAGGGCTCGCTGTTCGACGCGATCTCGACGACGATCGACTCGGCGCGCGGTCACTTCGATCGCGAGTTCGCACCGCTTCCCGACGAGGAGATGTCCCGATGACGCTCGGCATGTTGGGTATCGGCTATGCCGCCATCGGCGCGACACTCGCGATCGCGTGCGCCGCCATGCGCCGAGCCGGCGTCGGTGACGTCCTCCTCCTCGTCATCGTGTGGCCGATCGCGTTGCCGCTCGTGTTGACGGGACGCTCCGAGGAGGCCGAGAGCGGAGAGCTCGTCGCTGCACTCGCGCGCGCATCGGCCTCGCCGCTCGCATCGGTGCTGCCGGATGCCGAGACCGGACGCGTGCTGCAATCGCGCGTGCGCGAAGCCGCGACCCGACTCGTCGAGCTCGACGAGGTCCTCGCGCGCCCCGACTTCGACGCCGCGGCTGCCGAGCGGCGCGCGACCGAGCTCGCCGCTCGGGGTGCGGTCGCAGCGGCGACGACGGCGCAGCTGCGCGTTCGCACGCTCGGCCAGCTGCGCGCACTGCGCGAGCGCTACCGCGCGGAGCTCGAGGAGGTGCGCGAGCTGATCGCGCAGCTCGTCACCCAGGCGGAGCTCGTGCGGATGCAGCCATCGATCGCGCAGGCATCGAGCGAGCTGGTGCGAGAGTTGGTCACACGCGTCGAAGGGCTCGACGATCTGTTCACGATCCAGGCATCGCTCGACGGTACAGCGATGGAATATCCAGCCACCGTGGAGCGTTCGAGTTAAGCCATGGCGACCATTCTCGTCGTCGATGATGACGCGCACATCCGCGAGGTCGCGCGCTTCGCACTGGCGCGGGCGGGTCACGCGGTCGAGCTCGCGACCGATGGCGCCGCCGCCCTCGCGCGGATCGAATCGCACGTGCCCGATCTCGTAGTGCTCGACGTGCTCATGCCCGAGCTCGATGGCCTCGCGTTGTGCCGTCGCCTGCGCACGCAGAACCATCGCGTGCCGATCGTGTTCCTGTCGTCGCGCACGGAAGAAGCGGACCGCGTGCTCGGTCTCGATCTCGGCGCGGATGACTACCTGACCAAGCCGTTCTCGCCGCGCGAGCTCGTTGCGCGCGTCGCTGCGGTTCTGCGCCGCACGTCTGACACCGCCGCCACCAGCGTTCCCGCCGCCCTACCGGTGCTCGCGGTCGGTGAGGTCGCGATCGATCGCGATCGCCACGAGGTCAAAGTCTGCGGCTCGCCGCTCGATGTCACGGCGACGGAGCTGCGTCTGCTCGCGACGCTCGCATCGCATCGCGGGCGCGTGCTGTCGCGCGGTCAATTGATCGCGACGGTGTACGGCGACGATCATCACATCAGCGAGCGAACGATCGACACCCATGTCCGCAACCTGCGCGCGAAGCTCGCCGCTGCAGGGGCGCCCGTGATCGAGACGGTCCATGGCGTCGGCTATCGCTGCGGTTAAGCGCGTCGCACGCCACCTCGCGCGCATTCGCTATCGACTGCTGCTGATCAACTTGATCGTCGTGGCGGTGCCGATCGTCGGCATCTCGTTCGCGAACATGCACGAGCGCCAACTGCTCGCCGCGCTCGAGCAGGACATGATCCACCAGGCACAGCTCGTGCGCGCGCAGATCTCGACGGACCCCGCGCGTGCTCTCGAGTCGCACCAGTCCACGCTCGTCGTCGCCGCGCGATCCACGCGCACCCGCATTCGCATCCTCGACGCGACCGGCGCGATTCGCGCGGACTCGCATCGCGGTGGTCCTCCCGAAGGAGCCGAGCGTCCTGTTCCGCAGCTGTTCGGTGAATCACCGACGCATCCGCCCGAGGTGCCGAAGGACATCGATCTCGCGTCGCGCACCGAAGTCCAGGCCGCCCTGCACGGCCGTTACGGCTCCGCGACGCGCTTGTGGGACAACCAGGATCGCGTCTATCTGTTCGCAGCGCTGCCGGTCATCGATCGTGCGACGAAGCAGGTCACCGCCGTCGTCTACATCACGCGCTCGACGCACGACGTGAAGCTCCAGCTCTACGCGCTGCGCACGTGGCTCGTGCGCTTGTTGATCGCATCGATCATCGGCACCGCCCTGCTCACGCTGCTCCTGGCGACGACGATCGCGCGCCCACTCGGCCAGCTCACCCGCCGCGCGAAGCGCATCGCCGCGCGCCAGCCCGTCGAAACGTCGAGGGCCGGTGACAGGCTGACGAAGCGGCGCGACGAGGTCGGCGAGCTCGCGCGCGCGGTCGCGACGATGACCACCGAGCTCGAGCGCCGCGCACACGATGCACGCACGCTCGCCGCGGACATCTCGCACGAGTTCAAGACACCGCTCACCGGCATCCGCGGCGCAGCCGAGCTGTTGCGCGACGGCGCCGCAGAAGATCCCGATGCACGCGATCGGTTCCTCGCGATGATCGTCGACGACACCGCGCGTCTCGATCGCCTCGTGTCGCGCCTCCTCGAGCTCGCGCGCGTCGATGACGATCGCACGACGCAGCTGCCCGTCGATCTCGGCGAGCTCGCGCGCCAGAGCTCCTCCGCGCGTCCATGGCCCGTGCCCGTCGAGGTCACCGCGGGCGACAACGTCATCATCGTGGGCCGCGCACCGGCGCTCGCGTCCGCGATCGACAACCTCGTCGCGAACGCGACCCAGCACGCGGATCCCGACAGTCGCGTCACGATCGCGATCACGCGCGACCGCGATCGCGTCCGCGTGTCCGTGTCGAACCACGGCCCTGCCCTCTCCGTCGCCGCGCGCACCAAAGTCTGGGATCGCTTCTATTCGACACGCCACGCCGAAGGCGGCACCGGACTCGGCCTCGCGATCGTTCGCTCGATCGCGCTCGCGCATAGCGGCACCGTCGGTGTCGATTGCGCCGATGGCGTGACGACGTTCTGGTTCGAGCTGGCGCAGTAGTCGCTGTCCGGCCGGCGGACAAATCGTCGTCGATCTGGTCGAGATCACACGCGCGACCGAGCGGCCCAGTTCCTGCTCATTTCAAAGCGAAATGAAAGGGTATGCTCATGGAGACCATGCAACCGGACGTCGAGCTCATTCCATATGGCGAGATGCGACGACTTACGCGGCGCGAGTACGAACGGCTTCGTGCGGAGCACTTCTTCGGAAACGAACGTGTCGAGCTCCTATTCGGGACAGTGGTCACGATGCCGCCCGTTGACTCGCGTCACACGGAGTCGACGTATCGTCTCCACGCACTCCTCGCGAAGAAGCTCGATGCTCGTGCGCGAGTCTACTGTCAGTCGGCTTTTGCGGCGGCCGACGATTCGGAACCACAACCGGACGTGTACGTCACCGCACCGGCGAGTCATTGGGACGACAACCCGTCCCGTGCTCACCTGGTGGTCGAGATTGCCAACAGCTCGCTGCGACGTGATCGCATCGTGAAGGCTCGGCTGTACTCGCGAGTGGACGTCGAGGAGTACTGGATCGTGGACATCAACGCCGGAACCGTCGAGGTTTATCGCGACCAAGACGCGGGACAGTGGCGCACGATCACGACCCATCGCCGCGGGGAGACCATCTCGCCTCTCGCGTTCCCCGATGTCGTGATCGCGGTCAGCGAGATCGTCCCGCCGATCGACTGACTCGCTGCTAGTTCTGCGCGACGATGCGCGCCATGAAGCTCTTCGCGTTGGCGTGTGTGACGTTATTGGCGGCATGTCCTCCTCCCGGGAACACCACGGGCACCGGTGGCGGTGGCGGTCGCGGCGGTGCCGGCGGCGGCATCAGCCCCGACTCGTGCGGCAAGATCGACGGTACCGATACGGGACGAAAGCTGTACTCGTTCCTCCTCGCATCGGCGGAGCTCGATCGCGCGAGCCTCGAGCTCGAGACATCGATCGCGGGTGCGTGCCGCCGCATGGCGCGCGCGCTCGGTGTCGACGAGACCGGCGACACGAAGACGGTGTGCACGCGCGCGGCGACCGAGCTCGACGCGAACCTCAAGGTCAGCGTGAAGACCGAGTCACGCCTGGTCACGAAGCACACGCCCGCCGTGTGCGAGACCAAGGTCGATCTCGAGGCCGGCTTCATCGCCGAGTGTGAAGGCCGCGCGGTCGCTGACAACTCCGGCGGCAGCGCATCCGCCGAGTGCCGCGCATCCGCGGGCATCCGCGCGACCACGCGCACGGAGTGCACCGAACCGAAGGTCGAGGTCGTGCGCGAGAACGTCACCATCGTCGACGACTCGAAGTTCCAGAAGGCGATGGCCGCGATCGACGCGGGGATGCCGGCGATCCTTCGCGCGACGAAGAAGCTCGAGCTCGCGGGCAAGGCAGTCGCGACGTGGGTCGAGACGGGCGCGAACCTCGTCGCGTCGAGCGGCAAGCTCGTCGCGGACCTCGGCGAGCACGGCGTGTGCGTGGCGGGCCAGCTCATCGCGGTCGCCGCGGCGAGCACGAACATCCAAGCGCGCATCTCGGTGTCGATCGAAGTGTCGGCATCGGTCAGCGCATCCGCTGGCGCGCAGTAGGTTTTTCGTCGCCGTCGCGGGGGCCTTGCGCACAACTCCGTCCGGACTTAGTCCGGTGGTTGTAAGGAGGTTCTATGCGACGTTTCCAAGCTTTGCTGATCGCAGCTGGTTTGGCGGCGGCGCCTGCGAGCGCGGCCGCTGGAACCAACTCGAATTCCAAGACTGCACCGCCCGCATCCGAGGTGAGCCACGATAAGGGGCGACCGGTCGGGAAGAATCAGGCGGTGTCGATCGGTCTACTGCGCGACAAGAGGCCCATCACGGTCGAGGTCACCCTGAACGATGAACCGCGCGACGTGTGGAGCAGCATCCCCGTTCTGAACGAGCTGATGCGCTCGTTCTTCCAGCCGATCCACCCGACGCACGAACCCAAGCTGCGCACCTGATCTTTTCGCCAAGGAGACACCCCATGCAGAGCTATCTCTGGAATCCATGGTCGGTCTTCGACGAGCTCGAGCGTTCGATGTTCGCGACGAGCTCGGCGAGCTGGCCGCAATTCGATATCGAAGACAGTGACGACGAGACGATCTTGTCGGCCGACATGCCCGGTATGACCGACGACGACATCGACGTCACCGTCCAGGGTCACTACGTGACGATTCGCGGCGAACGCAAACCCAAGGGCGGCCGCTACCTGCGGCGCGCTCGGTTCCACGGTGCATTCGAGCGCTCGTTCTTTGTCGGCGAGCAGTACGACCTCGATCATGTCGACGCCCACCTCGTGAACGGCGAGCTGACGATCCGCCTCCGCAAAGCGGCCAAGGCCAAGCCGCGCAGGATCAAGCTGACGAGCGGCATCGCAGCGAAAGTGAGAGGACTCCTGGGTGTCGAGAAGGAGAAACCCCAGCAGGAACAACCCGCGGCGTGAGCCGCATCGCACCACGGCGGCGGATCCGCGACGGCAAGGACACGGACCTACTCCATCTGGCCCCCTCGAGGCCGTCCTCCGATCCGCCGCCGTGCGTGCGTTTTTTGGTGCCCCATGACGAAGAAACCTGACCCTTCTATCTGTCGCCCCATCGCGTACGTCGCACTGCAGGACACCATCACGCGCACGCGGATCATCAGCGTGCTCGAGCGCGCGGGTTGGATGGTGTTCGCACAGCCGACCGGCTTCCACCTGCTCGCGTCGATCGCGGACGTGATCGAGGATCGCGCGTGGGTCCGGCCTGGACTCATCGTCATCGACGCTCGCTCGCGTGGTTGCGCGGGAACCACGATCGCCGCGGGATTGCGCGACCTCGGCATCGCGATCCCGATCGTGCTCGTCGCTGCGCCGAACGAA
>Ga0154020_10005073_pt1 | contig 15617 bp, 13 predicted proteins | sample Klosneuvirus_201_FD_109709 | JGI IMG/M metagenome (GOLD analysis project Ga0154020, IMG submission 109709) | Active sludge microbial communities from wastewater, Klosterneuburg, Austria - Klosneuvirus_20160825_MG | ecosystem: Engineered > WWTP > Aerobic digester > Activated sludge | place...
ACTTTGGACATCTACGACCGCTGGGGGGAACGCATCTTCTCCACCAACTCCTTCTACCAGGGCTGGGACGGCCACTTTAAAGGTAATCTCTGCCAAAATGGGGTTTACAATTGGAAGATACAATTGAAACTAAGAAATGGTACCCTAAAAAACTACATAGGTCATTTGAATCTGTTAGAGTAGGTGTATATAAAGTTTTTGTTTCTGTAAAAACCTGCTCTCGAAATACAATGAAAAAATTTTTTTTGAGTAAAAACAAAATGAAAAAGTATTAATTTAGTAAATGTATAATTTTCACACTTGAACTGATGATTTGTAAACTGGATTTCAAGATATTCTTAGCAATAATTATTTTTGTTATTATTCATTTGCAACTGAATGGCCAGTCCAATCTTGTTGTTAATGGTGGTTTTGAGTTAAATTCTTCATGTCCAAATGGTGGAGCTCAGTGGAATTTATGCAACGGTTGGAATAATGTGAATTTAAACGCAGGAATTGGTTTTTGGGGAACCCCGGATTATTTTCATACTTGTGGTACAGGAAATGTTATACCTCCCAATACCTTTGCAGGAGTTTGTAATCCACATACTGGAGGAGGTATGATGGGTTTGGTTCTTTACAATATACCATACCCAAACTTTAGAGAATATCTTGCAACACCATTAAGTTGTTCAATGGTTCCAGGTACAACGTACACAGTCAGCTTTTGGGTAACGAACGGAACGGGTGTTATTTCTCCATGGACAATTAGTAATATAGGCATACACTTTTCCAATGGCCCTTTGACCCAATCAGGATTTGGACTAGTTAACGCAATACCACAATGTGAAGTAACAACGAACATTACATCAACTGTGTGGACCCAGTATTCATTTACAATTAATCCAACTAGTACATGGAATTATCTTACTCTGGGGGCATTCAGGAATGACGCTAGTAATAATGTCATACTTTCCTTTCCGAATTTAGGAGGACCTCCATCGTCATATGCGAACTATTTTTTTGATGACATTCAAGTATTAGGTCCTTCGTTAGGCACTGGCACAATCGGAATTGCAAGTTCTTCCGGCAACTACAGCATTTGCCCTGGCCAATCCCTCACTTTATTGGGAAGTGGTGCTAATTCTTATACCTGGAGTAATGGGTCCAATTCTCCCTCCATAAGCGTCTCACCTCAGGTAACCTCTAACTTCACATTGTCAGGCGCTTCAGGCTGTGCAGGAATATCCCAAACCGTGGCTACTGTTTTTGTGAAGGACGCTCCCGTAATGAGCATTAGCGGAACCTCAAGTCTTTGTTCCAGAGCTGGAGCAACGCTTACCGCAACAGGTGCCGATAGCTACCTCTGGAGCAACGGGTCACAAGTCGCTTCCATTACCTTTACGCCTTTGGCAACAACTGTTTACACGGTAATCGGTACCAATGCAATTAGCGGCTGTACAGCCTCCCTGGCTTACCAGGTCAATGTGTCGCCAAGCCCAACACTAAGTTTAACCGGACCAACGATCGTTTGTGTTGGCACTCAAGTGAATTATACAGCATCCGGAGCTAACACCTACACATGGAGCATGGGCTTGAATGGATCAACAGTTTCGTTCACACCTGTGGCTACAGCCTATTATACGGTGAGTGCCAGCTCTTTGATGGGATGTAAAACCAGCACAACGTTTTTTATTGTGTTAAATGAATGTTTAAACAATCAGGAAATTAATGAAAGTCAAGACTTCCGTGTTCTGCCAAACCCGGTAGATGATAAATTGGTTTTGCTTGCTGGTAAAGGATGGAACGGCACTTACAACTCAATCACCTTAATGGATGAGCATGGCAAAATAGTAAAAGTATTCTCCGATTCCGAAATGGAGGGCAGCCCTTTGGGTCTTACATTAAATTTCTCGGAAATTATTAAGGGCGTATATTTGCTGACCATTCAAACAGAAGAAAAGGTCTTCACAAAGAAGATTATTAAAAATTAGGGCAGAGACCTCAGCTAACTTAATTGATGGGAAATCAGTTGTAGACGAAACTTAAAAAGTAAAAGAACGCAACCACTCAATTGGGAATAGCCTTTAATGTTTATGAAGCAATTTAGTTATTTAAAAGCAATTTGTTAATAAATGAGAAGCATAATTTTACTATTACTATTGGTTTTTGGTAAAATAACCTCGGCCCAAACCACAACTATTTCAGGAGTAATTAATCACTATGCTTCGATAACTGCAATTAACTCACAGACTTTAACAGTCAGCAATGCAAGTGTTTTCAGTGCCTGTGATCGGGTTCTCATTATTCAGATGAAGGGGGTTTCGATCAATTCAAGCAATACAATAAATTATGGAACGATAAGTGCATTTAATGATGCCGGTAAATATGAGTTTGCTATGATTTCCAATGTGAATGGAAATCTAGTTACCCTAACATCTCCCCTTTTAAGAATGTATTCCACGAATGGGATTATTCAAATAATCAAGGTGCCGGTTTACAATAATGCCAGTGTAAGTGGTACTCTAACCTGCGCTGACTGGAATGGCACTACTGGTGGTGTACTTGTTTTCGAAGTCTGCGGCGCACTTAGTTTAAATGGAGCAATTGATGTCAGTGGAAAAGGATTTAAGGGTGCAACAGTGATTTCAGGCAATTACACCTGTCAAGGAGATACCTTGAATTATGTCATGCCGTCGCCGTCTATTTACCATGCCCAAAAAGGGGAAGGTGTTTTTGTTTCTACTTCTATAAATAATCTAGGTAAGGGAAAAAATGCGAATGGAGGAGGTGGAGGAAACAATATTAATGGAGGTGGTGCAGGTGGGGGTAACTTTGGTGTGGGAGGTATGGGGGGCGATTTTAGGAGTCCTATTTCGTGTCCGCCTAATTTCACTATGTTTTGCGGTGGAATTGGAGGTCAAAATTTACCATATTCGAATACCTTGAATCTTGTATTTATGGGAGGTGGAGGTGGAACCGGTCATCAGAATAACGGAACATCAACTGCCGGAGGCAATGGTGGCGGTATTGTAATTATCCGTGCGAATGCCATTGTTGGGAACACAAATTTTATTCGGGCCGACGGCAATAATGTGCCTACAACCAATTCCATAGATGGGCAAGGTGGTGGTGGAGCGGGTGGATCAATTTTGCTGGATGCTCTGAGTTTCTCTTCATTAAATGTTTCGGCAAGGGGCGGAATCGGTGGTTCTGATACCTATGGGGGCCAAGATTGTCATGCCAAAGGTGGAGGTGGTGGTGGTGGTATACTTTGGACTTCCTCAAGTTTTGCGGGTATTACTACCAATCTGAGTGGTGGAAACCCTGGTTTGTTTTTATCAATGGGCTCTCCTTGTTATAACACCAGCTTAGGGGCTACCGCGGGTTCTGCTGGAGGTACACTAGGAAATCTGATTTTACCAGGAAATCCACCTGTATGTAATTCTTTAAATATAGTTCCAAATTCCACTTTAAGTTGTTCAAGCAATTCTATTCAACTGTTGGCCACCCCTGTCTTAATGAATAGTTCATATCTATGGTCAGGTCCTTCAATTTTGGGTCCAAATAGCGGAACATCAATTATTGCTACAACACCAGGGGTTTACACTTGCACATTAACGGCATGTAATGGAGCCATTGTTATTTCAGCGTATACTGTAAACGCTTTAGGTATTGCGCCTTCGGTAACAATGAATGCTTTTCCACAAAATTTTTGTGCTGGCTTATCTACTACGCTTACAGCCGCCGGTGCAACCACCTACACCTGGCTTCCAGGAGGTTTATCTGGGTCTCTAATTACAGCTTTTCCTCCTTCCAGTATGGTATTTACTGTGACCGGATCAATTGGAAATTGCAATTCCACCCAAACTCTTTTAGTGCAGGTTAATCCTTTGCCAGTTCTTTTGCTCAGTCCTCCAAATTCTACACTTTGTCAAAGAAATTCAGTTAATTTAACCGCAAGCGGCGCTGACACCTATTTATGGAGTAATGGTTCTGTAGGTCCAACTGTTACTTTATCACCCACCGTTACAACTGTTTATACAGTAACAGGTTCAAATTCAGCTTCTGGATGTACTACTAGTTTAACACATACTGTTACTGTTTTCTCATTACCGGTATTGAGCATTTACGGACCAAGTGTTGCTTGTTACGGAGAAACGCTCAGCTACTCAGTTACCGGAGCATCTAATTATACCTGGAGCTTCGGAGGTAATGGTTCTCAGATAAATTATAACCCACCAAATTCCACTGTTTTCATTGTAACAGCTATTAGTTCTGAAGGCTGTTCTGTTGGTTCACAATTCACAATTACATTAAGTGAATGTCTTGGATTAAACATAGTGCACGAGAGTGGTGAAATAAAAATATCACCCAATCCGGTGGAAGACAAACTGATTGTTTTCATGGGTGAGTCCTTGTATAATAAGTATACAGGCATTTCAATTTTGGATCAGCTTGGAAGAACGATAAAACAGTTTTCGGAATCAGAAATTGAAATAGGCTCAGAATTCATTACATTAAATTTCTCGGAAATTATTAAGGGCGTATATTTGCTGACCATTCAAACAGAAGAAAAGGTCTTCACAAAGAAGATTATTAAAAATTAGGATGGGCCCCTATGCTCCTGTCCCTCATCAAAAAAGAGTTCCAGCTTGAGTTTCGTCAGAAATCGTCTCTGGCTGGCGTTCTGGTGTACGTGATCGGAACCATCTTTGTAAGTGCCCTTTGTTTTAAGGCCAAAGTGGATAAACCCACCTGGAACGCCTTGTTTTGGGTCATTACTCTGTTCACCTCGGTAAACATTTGTGGAAAAAGTTTTTTAAAAGAAAGTGGAGGGCAGGCCCTGTTCAACTACCTGCACTATTCTCCCCTTCAATTCATTTTTGCAAAGGTGCTGTTTAACATGATCCTGATGTTGGTGCTCAGTTTGGTGACCTTTTTCTTTTACGCCTTTTTTATTCGCAACGAGGTGGAAAACATGGGTTTGTTTATGGTCGTTCTGGTGCTGGCTTCCACAGGTTTAGGTGGAGTACTCAGTTTAATGAGTGCCATTGCCGCAAAAGCCAGTGCGGGATTTGGAATTATGAGCATCCTGAGCTTTCCCGTGCTGATGCCGCTGATTCTGGTGATCATCCGGCTGAGCAAAATGGCAGTAGATGGCATTGAATGGGCCGGTGTTTCTACTCAACTTCTCCTTATCCTTGGGGCTTTAAATCTGCTCACATTGGGCCTTTCCTTTCTATTATTTCCTTATCTTTGGCGCGATTAATTTCAGGGCAAAGGGCGCTTTAAGAATGAAAAATAAACCCTTCATTTTTAAACACTTAAGTCATTAAAATCATGAAACGGGCCTATAAGTTCAGCACAGTACTTCTTATTCTTTACTCTCTGGTTTGGGGTTTATTGAATGCCGTTCCTCGCCTCGATATACTCAACGAAACCATTCGCAACGTGTATTACCATGTGCCAATTTGGTTTGCCATGTTGTTTATGATGGCCCTTTCTCTGATCCAAAGCATCCGTCAGCTTCAAAACAACAGTTTGATACAGGATGCCAAAGCAGCCAATGCCGCGACGGTTGGACTTTTTTTCAGTCTGCCCGGCTTGTTGACCGGTTCACTTTGGGCAAAATTCACCTGGGGCACCTGGTGGACCTTTCAGGACCCCAAACTAAATGGCGTAGCCATCAGCATTTTGATCTACCTCGCTTATTTTATCCTTAGGATGTCGGTGGAGGATGAGCAGAAAAAGGCCCGCATTTCTGCCGTTTACAACGTGTTTGCCTTTGTGATGATGAACGTGTTTATTATGATCCTTCCGCGCTTAACCGATTCGCTTCACCCAGGGAATGGGGGCAATCCGGCTTTTGGCAAATACGACCTCGACGATAACATGCGTATGGTGTTTTACCCTGCCGTGATTGGCTGGGTGTTATTCAGCTATTGGATGTACGAGATAAAAAACCGCATCACCTTTCTTCAACATAAACTTTATGAAAGCTAAATTATTTTTTTTATTGTTCCTGCTTATGAGTTCAATTGCAGGGGCGCAACCCGAGGGCCCTCAAATGGCAGATCATTTCAGGGAAGATGGAAAAATTTATGTGGTGATCTCGGTGATTGCGATTATCTTTTTGTCCATCGTGTTTTTTTTGATCTACCTCGAACGAAAACTAAAACGCCTGGAAAAAGAACTGGAAGAAAAAAAATGAACTTGCTCTATAATGCACAATCTTGAATCTTGAACTTTGAATTTTAAATAGAAATGAAAAAACTCCACATCATAGGATTAATTGTTATTGCCATCGCCATTGCTGTAATTTTGGTTTCTCTTCGAAACACCAGTACGTATGCAGATTTTACTGAAGCCATCGCAAACCCTGACAGAGAATACCATGTTGTGGGCAAGTTGGACAAAACCCAGCCTCAGGTGTATGAGCCAAAGATCAACCCTGACGAGTTCCGATTTGTTTTGTCTGACAACAGCGGCTTAACAAAGCAAGTGGTGCTGCACAAAAGCAAACCTCAGGATTTTGATAAAAGTGAACAAATTGTGCTTATTGGCCAAATGCAAGGTGATGAATTTCACGCCAACGACATCCTCATGAAATGCCCGAGCAAATACAACGAGGCTGGAAATCAAGTGAACTAAGCCAGTATGGAAATCATCAACCACTTTGGCGAAAGGATCTGGGCGGGACAAACCGGGCATTTTTTTATAGTACTTTCTTTTGTAAGCGCCCTTTTGGCTTGCATGGCTTTTACGCTTTCCAATAAGAACCGGGAGTATTTAAAACTAGCGCGCATGTCCTATCATGTGCATGGGTTCTCGGTTCTGGGTATTGCCGCCACCTTGTTTTATATGCTCTTCAATCATTTTTTTGAGTACCAGTATGTGTACCAGCACAGCAACACCGAAATGAACATGAAGTACATCCTGTCCTGTTTTTGGGAAGGGCAGGAGGGAAGTTTTTTGCTCTGGACCTTTTGGAATGTGGTACTGGGTTGGATCCTGAGGTGGCAATTGAGAAAGGGAGAGTGGGAAGCTCCGGTGATGAGTATGGTGGCCCTGGTACAGGTGTTTTTGGCCAGCATGTTATTGGGCGTGTATGTGTTTGGATACAAGGTTGGAAGCAATCCCTTTTTGTTATTGAGAGAACATGACGATTTTAATAAACTTCCTTTTCTGCAAATGCCGAATTATCTGGCAAAAATTGATGGACGCGGACTCAATCCCCTGCTGATGAATTATTGGATGACCATACATCCACCTACTTTGTTCCTTGGTTTTGCATCGGTGATGGTGCCCTTTGCGTTTTCACTCGCAGCCCTGTGGAATAAAAAATACACCGAATGGCAAAGCATTGCACTGCCCTGGACTTATTTTGGAGTTCTTGTGCTTGGTGTTGGTATTCTCATGGGTGGGGCCTGGGCATACGAAGCCTTGAGTTTTGGTGGATTCTGGGCCTGGGACCCGGTTGAGAATTCTTCTTTGGTGCCCTGGATGGTTTTGGTGGCTGCCGCACACACCATGATTATCAATAAGAACCGTGGGGGCTCACTTTTTACAACTCATTTTCTTACCATCACGGCTTTTCTCCTTGTTTTGTATTCCACTTTCCTCACGCGGAGTGGGGTGCTGGGCAATGCATCGGTTCACGCCTTCACCGACTTGGGCATGACCGGTCAGTTGTTGCTTTACCTTTTGAGTTTTGTTTTTTTAAGTGTGCTGTTTCTTATTCGCGACACGCTTTTCCGTACCAGCTACGTGGTTGTTTCTTTGCTTATGCTGGCTTTTGCTGCCGTGTACGATTACCAGATCACAACCCTCATAGTTTGGTTTTCAGCCTCGGCGATCATTACCGGGGTTTGTTACAGTTTATATTTTCCCAAGGAAAAGGAAGAAGAGCAGGTGTATTCGAGGGAGTTCTGGATGTTTCTGGGTTCTCTTTTACTCATTCTTTCAGCCATGATCATCACGTATTTTACCTCCGTTCCGGTGATTAATAAATTGTTTGGAACAGCCTATGCTCCGCCAAAAGTACCCGTATACAATACATGGATCATTCCATTTGCAATTCTAATTTTGGTGTTTGTTGCCGGGGCGCAGTTTCTGAAATACAAAAAGACAAACACGAAAGACTTTTTAAAACGCGTCTCATTTACATTTCTCCTGGCCGTGGTATTCGGAACCGTGGCATCTATCCCACTTTACTTTCTGAATAATTTTGGGGCTCTGGAAATAGAGGAAAAGTGGAATGCCATTTCCTATTCTTTGTTGCTGATCGTGGCTCTATTCGCTGTGCTGGCCAATGCCGACTATTGGCTGGTGGTATTAAAAGGAAAGTTGACAAAAAGCGGAGCCTCCATTGCGCACATGGGCTTTGCTCTTCTTATCATAGGCGCTTTGGTCTCCACCTCAAAAAAAGTGGTGCTGTCCAAAAATACGTCTAACCGAAAAGTGTCGGGCTTGGGGAAAGAGTACGATGACAACAAAAGCATCTTGCTCACGCGCGGGGATACCCTACCTATGGGACCGTATTTTGCTACCTTCTCTGGGAAACGAAAAATTGGCATGGATGTGTTTTTTGATGTGGATTATTTCACCAAAAACAAATCGGGCTCCCTTGAACCGCTTTTCCGACTCTCTCCAAAAGTGCAGGATAATCCACGCATGGGTAAAGCGCCAGATCCTGATACAAAACATTATTTGAACCGGGATTTGTATACACACGTGACCTATGCCATTTTAGAAATAGACACAACAACTGAAAAAAGCAATGCCTATGCCTCCGCAAAAAATTTTGTGGGCCATGTGGGTGACACCATTTTTTCAAGCAATTCCATCATACTCATCGATTCGCTTTTTAGTGACCTGAGTGAACAGGAGTACGAAAAAAACGACTCCATGCTTGTGGTTACGGCTGTACTGCGATGTGTTGATGTTAAAAACAGAGAGTTTTACGCCCGCCCAAAATTTGTCATACAAAACAACATCATCATCCCCATGGAAGATGTGGTTGAAGAACTCGGGTTGAAACTTGTGTTCTGGAAAATCAATCCCGAGAACGGAAGCATAGAGATCACAATGAGTGAAAAACTCAGCAACAACAAAGATTTTATTGTGATGGAAGCCTACGTTTTTCCTTACATCAACATTTTATGGTTGGGTTGTTTGGTGATGGCTTTCGGTACTTTTGTTGCCATCAGAGAGAGGATACGAAAGCAAAAACGCACCGATTAGAGCATGGCACCCGTTTCCACAATAAAGATCGTCATCATCGGCAGCGGAAACCTGGCCTGGCACCTGGCTTCATTTTTTAAAAGTAAAAAACTGAGCCCTGAAATGTACAATCACAGGGCTTCAGCCGGCCTTTCGAAAATCAAACAAAAACTGGGATTAAAAACAGTTTCTAATTTAAACAACATAAACATTGGAGCTGATTATTATTTTATCTGTGTAAGTGACCGTTACATTTCAAGTGTTTCAAAAAAAATAAAGGCCACCAAAAAGGATGCGCTTGTTTTGCATTGCTCAGGGAGCATGTCCATAAAAGAAATAATCAAAACACACGAACACAGGGCGGTGATTTACCCGCTGCAAAGTTTCAGTCAAGAAGCTAAAGTGGTGTGGAAGGAAATTCCTTTGTTTCTGCAATCATCGGATGACAGGGCGATGAAACAACTAAACACCCTGCTTAAATTATTTCCAGGGAAGAAGGTGCTGTGTGACGATGCCTCCCGACTAAGAATGCACCTGGCTGCAGTATTGGTAAACAATTTCACCAACGCATTGTATTCAGAGGCGCATGCATTGATCGGAACAAGGGGAAGGTCGGAGCTTTTTAACTTGTTATTGCCATTAATAAAGAATGGCCTGGGTAAACTCGAGGTAATGGAACCAGCTCAGGCGCAAACTGGGCCTGCAAAACGCAAGGATAAAGCGGTGATGAAAAAACACCTGCAATTGCTTAAAAAGGACAAAGACCTTAGTAAACTTTACCGCCTAATGAGCGCACGCATTACCAAACAGCAAAACAAAATTTATGCTTAACTTCAAACAGCGTTTAAACAAAATCACCACCATCATGTTCGACATTGATGGCGTAATTACCGATGGCAAAGTGTTTGTGATGGAAAGTGGAGAAGTGCTCAGGAATTTAAATTCAAAAGATGGCTACGCACTTCATTTGGCAGCGCAGAAGGGCTACAGAATGTGTGTGATCAGTGGAGGGAACAACGTTGGCATAAAACACCTTTTGGCGAGAACAGGAATTAATGATGTTTTTATCAATGCCCATGATAAAATGGCGGTGTATGAAACGTATTTGGTGGAGAACAACATTAAGGACGAAGAAGTGATGTTTATGGGGGATGATTTGCCTGACCATGGCATCATGAGTAGGGTAGGATTGGCCGCTTGCCCCAAAGATGCGGCAGTTGAAATTAAGGCCGTTTGCCAGTATGTGTCCCCAAAAAATGGAGGTGAGGGTTGTGTGCGGGATGTGCTTGAACAGATCATGCGCGTTCAGGGGAATTGGGAAATAGTTAAATGGTAAAACCGAAAATGCAAAGAATATTAAATAACCCATACTTCGCTTTCCTTAAACTCGTGAGGATTGAAAATCTGCTGATGATTGCCTTCACCCAATATGTGCTGAGGTATTTTGTGTTAAGGAAGATTCTGGTCCAAAATGGTTCAGCTTTGGAAATGGACCACCTCTTGTTTTTTCTGGTTGTATTAAGCACAGTGCTTATTGCTGCGGGAGGATACATCATCAACGATTATTTTGATGTGAAAACGGATTTGATCAATCATCCCGATACCGTTGTCGTGGATAGGGTCATCAAACGCCGATGGGCCATTATTCTGCACCTTACACTCACCTCAATCGGGTTACTCCTGGGCGTATTTGTCGCCTTAAAAACAGGCTACTTGCGTCTTTTTGTGTTTCAACTCACGGCTGCAATGCTGCTTTGGTTTTACAGCACCGATTTTAAAAAGAAACTTTTATTAGGGAACATCCTGGTGGCCCTTTTGTCGGCTACCGTGGCTTTTATGCCCTTTGTATATGAAATGGCCTTGATGCAAAAGCACGATTCAAGTTTTATGGTGGATTATCAACGCATGATCCTTTCAGCCATGAAAATTACGGTGTTGTTTTGTGTGTTTGCTTTTATTACCTCTCTGGCCAGGGAGATCATTAAAGATATTGAAGATTACAAAGGCGATAAAGCCACCGGGGGGTTAACCATGCCTGTGCTCTGGGGCATACGCACAAGCAAATTCAATGCGTTCTTTTTGATGATCATTACGGTTATTTTATTGTTGTTTGTGGTTTACAATACCATTAAGACCTACAGGATTGTTTTTAATTTTAATATCGTGTACATTCTGGTTTTTCTGATTCTGCCTTTGCTTTTTCTTTCGGTGTATGTGTTGCGCGCCAATGAAAGCAAAGCTTTTACAAGAGCCAGTCTGGTGTTGAAGTTTGTGATGCTGATGGGCCTGTGTTATAGTTTTGTGTTTTATTATTCCTAGGTTTTTATGGTTGTACCAAACAACAACAAATTACAAATACCTTTTGAGTTGATTTTGGGTTCAGCCTCGCCCCGTCGTAAACAATTGTTGGAGGGTTTAGGACTTGAGTTCACTGTGCAAGCCATTGATGCCAATGAAAGTGAGTGGCCGGTTAATTTAAAAGCCGGAGAAGTGCCCTTGTTTCTGGCAGAATTAAAATCCAAAGCCTATCCCAGAGAATTGAAGGAGAACCAAGTATTGATCACTTCCGACACCATTGTGTGGTGCGAGAACCAGGTGTTGAACAAACCTCTGGATTTTGAAGATGGAAAAAGAATGTTGACTCAGCTCAGTGGAAAAATGCATGAGGTGTTCACCGCCGTTTGTTTGCGTTCTTCAAAAAAGCAAAATCTTTTTTACGAGCGTACCGCCGTGTATTTTAAGGTACTCAGCGAAGCGGAAATAGAGTATTACCTGAACCACTACAAACCTTATGACAAGGCTGGAGCCTATGGGGCTCAGGACTGGATTGGCTACGTGGGCATTGAAAAAATTGAGGGTAGTTTTTATAATGTGATGGGATTGCCAGTTTTAAAATTATACGAATCCCTGAGAGAATTTTAAATGAGAACAGAATTATTACTCTGCTTTTGTTTTTCCTGCATAATTTGTGTTGCTCAAAGTCAATACCGATTCCCGCAGGAATTCCCCCGGTTTTATGATCAAAAGCCCATGGAGTTGGATCAAAAACTCAGGGCTAATCCACCAAAGGGGTATACAAAAGATGATTTGGAAAATTTTTCGGTAAAGTTCTTGTATAACGAGCAGTATTTGTTTGATAACAATTTGGTTTATTTAGATTGGCTGGATGTTGAAAATTATTTGAACCGCTTACTCGACACAATACTGTACTATGTTCCAAATCCGGTGCCCTCAAGGGTTTTTATAACAAGAAGCGGTTATGAAGAAACGTGTGCCTCGCGCCTGGGAAATATTTTTCTAAGTGTTTCAGCTTTAAGGCAGACAAAATCAGAATCAGAACTTGTAGCGCTATTAACTCATCATTATGGGCACCTTTATTATAAACACGGTTGGGCCTTGTTAGGGAGCAATCCAAATGAATTTAGCAGTAGTTTTATCCGGTATTCCGCAGGGCAGGCAGATTACAATAGGGATGAATTTTTTATTGATTCAATGACTGTCGCAATGCTTTGTAAGTTGAATCTTAATTTGGAGGCGATGGCCCAAGAATGGCATACTCAAAAACAGTCGGTATTTCCTTACTATGTTAAGGATCCGAAATTTAATTCGGGTCCAATGTTTGAGCGTTGGGATTCATTGGATAGAGTGAACTATAAGAAGGAGAATTATACGAAAGCAGAATTAAGAAAATTCGCACACTATCAAAATGTTTTCGAAAATTTTAAGAAATGTGGTAATAGTAATAAGAATTTCTTGATGGATTCTGTTTTTTACATACGCCTCGCAAAAATCGCAAAGGAAGAACAAAAGAAAATTTTATTCGAACGAGCCAATTGGTATCAACTGGCCATGCTGTCATTTGTTGACTTTATAAAACAGCCAAAGGACAAAAAGAACTTATATTATCTTATAGAATCTACAAGGCGAGCTATATTTATTGATCCGGAGAAGAAGAAGAAAGGGTTTCTCACAGAAAATTATGAGGATAGAAAGTTCTATCTGCAACACCATAGCATTCTTGAAGACAGTAGTTTTGTTTGGTATTATTTTTATGATTCTATTCCACGCACTGCAAATTACTTCGGAAATGTAAAAAAGCCTTTCAAAACCTACGAAGAGGCTTTTATGCATTTTACTCAAATTGGTTTAAGTGGGGGGTTTAATGAAGCCAACTTCTCAAGGGCTTTATATTATATGGATTCTAATCAGGACAGTGTAATTTCTTATCTTGAGAAGTATTTGAAAAATGGAAGTTCTGCCAACTATGAGCTTGCCAACAAATTAGTAAAGAGGGAGAAATTATTGAATTCGGATGGAAAGATGTTATATCTGTATTCTAATTTTATTTGTCACACGAATTATGAATTCAATTATAAGATAAGTTTTAATAAGATGAGATTTGATGTTAATTCCGGAATAAAAATTGACAGCAACAGCATGTATAATGTAAATGTTGGGAATTTAATGGGTGCTAAACCAAACCAACTGAATCAATATCAAAAAATAATCTACTTAACTAACACCTTGTTTTCGGAAAGGGAATTGGAAATTTACCGAAAGGTGAGGAAGTCGTCAGGTTACCTGGATGAAAAGCAACTATCCGATTACAGGCATTACAAAAATTTATTATTTTATGCACCTGAAACCTACTCTTGGTTCGTGGAAAGAAATATAAGCAGTTTGTTTTTTGTAGAGTTTGAACACAAGTTTCCGGATTATAATTCTAAAATTGAAGTGTCCAATAAGTATATAGGGTATTACTTTGACTTAAATCAAACTAAGCCCGTAATTAAAAAGTCTTCCAGAACAGGCTTGGTTCTGAAGCAAGAAGAACCGATTATGTTTAAGGATTTGAATAGTTTTCTATACGATTAGGGGCTTAGGCTTTTGTCGACTTAATCAAAAAGTCCTTCAGGTAAAACGGTTCAAAATAGGCCACATCCTCGAACTCTTTATTTTGATATTTCGCGTAAGCCAATGCTACCATGTCTTTGGCTGAAGGAACAATGCCTTCAATAAAACCAGCATGGTTTAGTTGTGATAAAATGCTTTTGCATTTGTTCATGCCATCTCCAAAAAAGTGAATGTTTGGGTATTGTAAAAATTGGCTTATTGAATTTTCATCTACAATAAGAGCCTCGATCTCAGTCCTTCGTTTCAGTGTTGAGTCATACACCGCTGTGTACACTTCCATTCTTCTGGCATCCAGCATGGGGCATAAATAATCTGCATGGCTACTAGTTTTGGTGGCCTGCACGGCCATAATCTGTAGCGTGTCGACTGAAATCAGCGGAATTTTGAGTGCGTAAGCCAAACCTTTGGCGGCGCTCACCCCAATACGAAGTCCGGTGTATGAACCAGGACCTTTGCTGACTGCAATTGCACTTAGATCGCTTGCTTCTGTTTTGGTCTCTTTCAGCAGGGTCTGAATAAACACGTGTAAGTTTTCGGCATGGGTATAGCCTTCGTTGATCTCTTTTGCCGCCACCAAGGTTTCGTTTTCCGACAAAGCCACCGAACACATGGTGGTGGAGGTTTCTATGTGTAGCAGTTTGGCCATTTATTTTTCCGATTGGTAAAGGTCTTCCTTTTTCACCACCTTAATTTTCGCCTTGTCTCTTAAACTTCTTGAAACCGCACTGTAGGGACCGCAAATGACTTCCTGGTCTTTTTTAAGTCCTGATTTGATTTCAATGTATTCGTTGTCCTGAATTCCGGTAACCACAGTCACTTGTTTGGCCTCGCCATTTTCGTGAAGAAACAGCAGTTCGGAGATTTTTTCCTCAGGTTTCTGAAGTTCTTCTTTATCATTTTTTACTTTAATCTGGCGGTCCTCTTCGTCTTCCTTGGTTTTTAAGGAATCTTTGTTTCTGGTTGTTACGGCCTGAATGGGAACCGCCACCACGTTCATCACCCTGCGGGTTTGAATGTCAACACTGGCGCTCATGCCGGGGCGAAAGGGAACCAAATTGCCTTCGTTAACCAGATAAGCGTAGGATTCTCTGAGCATACGGATCTTTACCACAAAATTGGTTACTTGGTCCACTGAAATGCCGCTGCTGTTGGAGGAATTGGCGATCTCCGTTACTATGCCCCTGAATTTTTTATCCATGTAAGCGTCCACTTCAATCAGGGCCGTGTCGTTTTTGTGAACTTTGATGATGTCGTTTTCGTTGACCTCCACGCTCACTTCCATTTCGTTGAGGTTGGCCAGCCGTAAGATTTCAGTGCCATTCAAACCGGTAACGCCAACCACGCGCTCCCCTTCTTCCACGCTCAGTTTGGAAACGGTAGCGTCGACCGGAGAATAGATGTAGGTTTTATCGAGGTTGCTGTTGGCTTCCCGTAAAGAGGCCTCGCTGCTTTGTATGCCGTATTCTCCGGCTTTTACAGAAGCTTCAAGCGCGTTAACA
>Ga0154020_10005075_pt1 | contig 15615 bp, 10 predicted proteins | sample Klosneuvirus_201_FD_109709 | JGI IMG/M metagenome (GOLD analysis project Ga0154020, IMG submission 109709) | Active sludge microbial communities from wastewater, Klosterneuburg, Austria - Klosneuvirus_20160825_MG | ecosystem: Engineered > WWTP > Aerobic digester > Activated sludge | place...
AGTCCTTGCCGTTGAGCTCGGCGATTGCCTTCTGTGCACCCTCCGCACTCGCCATCTCGACAAAGGCGAAGCCGCGCGACTGGCCGGTCGCGCGATCGAGCATCACAGCCACAGACGCGACATCACCGACGGTGGCGAAGTGAGCGTTGAGGAGATCCTCAGTCGCGTGAAAGGCAAGGTTTCCAACGTAAAGACGATTCGACATGTTCTCTGACCCTCTGAACGGCTCTGCGGAGACGACTCCTGCCGGCCGTACGGGAGGGGAAGCACGCGGACCACCTGATGTGTCGCGCTCGCCCTCGAAAGAACGTGCCACGGTCTAACACGCACCCGGCGGCTCCACAATCAGCTTCTGCGCGGGCGACCCAATACCTGCAGGACCCGCGCGGGCAGATCCGACGCCGAATCATCCGAGGACAGCCACGCGCTCGTGAGCTCGCTGGCCGCATCCATCCCGACCGCGACGAGCTTTGTATGCGGGTGATTCCGCAGGACAAAGGCGCGCAATTCGTCGGCGCTTCCGGTCACCGTGTCGCCGATCGCCACGAGCGCGGGCTCGAAGCTCGACTCGCCGAGCCGGACGATCGCTTCGAGCGGTGTCGACACCGCGAGCACCGTACAGCCCGCGGCGCGAAAACCCTCGACCATCGCCGTCTGGCGCGGCCCGTCGCCATCGATGACCACGACGGACAGCGTCCGCCCGTGCACGTGCGATTGCGAGCTCATCTCGTCGATCACCGCCCCGAGAGCCGACGACACATCGTCGAGCACGAACGCGATGCCTGCCGCGTCGATCCGCAGCACGTGACCGTGCGCTTCGAGCCAGGAGCCCTCGCCGTCGAGGCGAAGCTGGATGACCGCTTTGCACGCGAGGAGCCGCTCGGGCTCCGACACGCGCGTCGACGCGAACAGCCCGCGCCGGGTGAGGTTGCCGATTCGCCCCTGAAGAACGGTGTCACCGAACGTGAGCGTGACCGCCCCTTTGGGCGCGAATCGAGCTTCTTGACGGCGCTCGGGCCGTGGTGGTGGTTGGGTCATAGTCGTGGTGCCGACGAAAGGACAGCGGTCCTTCCGCGTGCTCCGACTCGACCTGCGGGCACCCTAGCATCGATCGCCGCTCGCGACCTCAGGCCTCGAGCAACATGCGGTCGGGCGCTTCGAGGCGATCCTTGACCGCGACGAGGAACGAGACCGCTTCTTTACCGTCGACGACGCGGTGGTCGTAGGACAGCGCGACGTACATCACCGGGCGAACCTTGATCTCGTCGTTGATGACGAGCGGGCGCTTCACGATGTTGTGCATGCCGAGGATGCCGGTCTGCGGATAATTGAGCAGCGGCGTCGACATCATCGATCCGTAGATGCCGCCGTTCGTGATCGAGAACGTCCCGCCCGACAGATCATCGAGCGTGAGCTTGCCGGTCTTCGCGCGGTCGGCGAGATCGAGGATGCCCTTCTCGATACCGGCGAATGACAGCGTGTCGACGTTGCGGAGCACCGGGACCACGAGGCCCTTCGGCGTGGAGACCGCGATGCCGAAGTCGTAGTGCTTCTTGTAGACAATGTTGCCGCCGACGACCTCGGCGTTGATGCCCGGATAGAGCTTGGCGGCGGCGACGCATGCCTTCGCGAAGAACGACATGAAGCCGAGCTTCGTGCCGTGTGCCTTCTCGAAGCTGTCCTTGTACTTCGCGCGGAGATCCATGATCGCCGTCATGTCGACCTCGTTGAACGTGGTCAGCGAGGCGGACTCGGTCTGCGCCTGCACGAGGCGCTCGGCCACGCGCTTGCGCAGCGGCGACATCGGAACGATCTGGTCGCGCGGATCGACGCTCGCGAGACGCGCTTCGACATCCGCGGCGTTCGGTGCCCCGCCGGTGCTGCGCGTGGCCGCGGGCAACGAGCCCGCTTCGCGAGCGTGCGCGCGCTGCGACGGCGTGAGCTTCATCAACGCGTCTTTGTCGAGCGGCGTGCCGTTGCCGGACTTCGGGGCCGGCGCGGCCGCAACGGGCGGCGGGGCTTGCTTGGCGGGCGACACCGAGGCGCTCGCCGACACCGATGCAGTCGCCGTCGCAGCCGGTGCCGGCGCGGGCTTCGCGGCGGGCTTCTCGGAAGTCTTCTCGGGAGCCTTCTCGGCGGGAGCCGCTTTGCCGGCCTTGCCCGCGTCGACGGTGCCGATGACTTCGCCGACCTTGACCGTCGCGCCTTCCTTCGCGCGCTGCTCGGTGAGCGCGCCGGCAACCGGCGACGGGAGCTGCACGGTGATCTTGTCGGTCTCGAGCTCCGCGATCGTTTCACCGTCGGAGACCGAGTCCCCGACCTGCTTCGTCCAACGAGCGATAACCGCTTCGGTGATCGATTCGCCGAGCTGCGGAACTACGAGGTCAGCCATGGGCGGGAATCTACCGCTTGCGCCCCATGCGGGCGATGGTGCAGCCGCGGTTTTGGCAACTCAAAGCGGTGTGCACACGCTCGTATGGATCACGAATCCATCGTCCTCGCCGAGGATGGCCACGTCGAGGCGATCGTCACCGCCGAAGTTCCCCACCGCGAGCGCGACGGGCTTGGTCACCGTCGTGTAGTCCCGGTGCGCCTCGAAGCCCGCGTCCGTTCCGCGAAGCACGCTGAACGAGTTGTTCTTGTTGTTCGCGACGACGATGTCGGTTCTTCCATCCGCGTCCAGATCGGCGAGGACGACCGCGCGTGGCGAATCACCGACGTCGAGCACCTCGCCCACGCTAAATCCACCGGCACCATCGTTGCGCAGGATCGCGACGTTGTCCGACGCTTCGTTGACCACCACGAGGTCGATGACCGGGCGATTGCCGAGCCGGCCCGCGGCGATCGCGATCGGCTTCATGCCCGTAGCGATCGGCGCGCCGCCCATGAAGTTCGGCCCCGCGTCGAGATACACACCGATGGCATTCAGGTCGTCGAACGCCGCGATGACGTCGGGCGCGAGATCGCCGTTGACGTCCGCCGCCACCGCCGCGACGGGCACCCCGCTCGTGGGGATCGAGGTGCCTCGCAGGTAGATGGTTCCTGCGGCGAGCACGAGTTGGACGAGCTGGCCGGTCGGGATGGCGACGAGCAGATCGTCGAGTCCCGTGCCGTTGAAGTTCGCGATCGCGATCGAGCGGGGCGCACCACCGATCAGCGTCTCCATGTGTCGATCCCATGTCGACGCGGTCTGGAGCAGGCCGTTCGCGGTGGTGGCCGTAGCGAACGCGACATCGTCGAGCCCGTCGTGGTTCAGGTCACCACGCGCCATCGCGATCGGAGCGGCGCCGACATCGACATTCATCGACGACGTGAAGCCTCCACGGTCGTTGAAGCGAAACGTGATCGCGGTGCTGTTCGTGGTGGCGACCGCCAGATCGAGCGAGTCACCTGCATCGAATTTGCCCGCGATGATGCTCGTGCCCTTCGCCGCCACCGAAGTCAGCGGGCCTGGGTCGTCGAAGTCGCACGCGACCGGAGGAGCGTCCACCGCATCGCTCGCCGCGTCGTCGACTCGCGCGTCGACCGGCCGCGTCAGGTTGTAGACCTGATCGCAGCCGGCGAGAACGAACACGATCGCGATCGCGCGATTCATCGGGCGTCGAACGCAGCCTTGAGCAGCTGCTGCTGCTCGAGCACGTGCGCCTTGTGAGAGCCCGTCGCGGGACTCGCGCTCTCGACGCGCGACAGCATCTCGAACGCGATCGGCTTGGCCGCCACGATCGACTGTAGCCGCGGCGTCACGAACGTCGCCGCACCCATGTTCGCGGGCTCGTCTTGCACCCAAAACAACTCCTTCGTCCCGGGATACTTCTCCGTCGTCGCCGCGGCGACGAGCTGCGGCCACCACGGATATAGCTTCTCGATGCGCACGATCGCGACGTGGTCCGCTTTTCGCTTCGTCCGCTCTTCGGACAGCTCGTAGTAGACCTTGCCGCTGCACACGAGCACGCGCGTCACCTTCGCGGGATCCGCCTCGGCATCGGCGAGCACGCGATGGAACTTGCCGGTCGCGAGCTCGTCGATGCTCGACGTGGCCGCGGGCAACCGCAACAGGCTCTTCGGCGTCATCACGATCAGCGGCTTTCGCATCTGACGCAGCTGCTGCTCGCGCAGGAGGTGGAACATCTGCGCGGGCGTCGTCGGCTGCGCGACCTGGATGTTCTGCTCCGCGCACGATTCGAGGAACCGCTCGAGGCGGGCGCTCGAGTGCTCCGGGCCCTGCCCTTCGTAGCCGTGCGGCAGCAACAGCACGAGGTTCGAGAGGCGCTTCCACTTGTCCTCGGACGACGTGATGAACTGATCGATGATCACCTGCGCGCCGTTCACGAAGTCGCCGAACTGCGCTTCCCACATCACGAGCGCGTCCGGATAGTCGAGCGAGTAACCGAACTCGAAGCCGAGGACGCCCGCTTCGGACAGGCACGAATCGTAGATGCGACACTGGCCCTGCTCGGGATGCAACCCACCCAGCACGAGGTGCTCGCGCCCCGTCTTGATGTCGGTGACGATCGCGTGGCGATGGCTGAACGTGCCGCGCGAGCAGTCCTGTCCGGTGAGCCGGACGTTCACGCCTTGACAGAGCAACGAGCCGTACGCGAGGAGCTCGCCCATGCCCCAATCGAGCAAGCGCTCGCCACGGCCCATCTCTGCGCGCTGCGCGAGGAGGCGCTCGATCTTCGGATGTGGCGTGAAGCCCTCGGGGAGCTCGGTCATCTGCGCCGCGATATGCGTGAGGAGCTCGCGCGGGACGCGGGTGTCCGCGCCCATCGGTTCATCGGTCATCCCGCCGCGGTAGCCGAGCCACATCGCCGTCATCGATGCACCCTCGGGCCGCTGCTTCGTCGCCTTGGCCGCCTCGAGCTCCTTCTCGAGCTCTGCGACGCGCGCGGCCGTCATCCGGTGGACGTCGTCGGTGGTGACGATTCCGATGTCGACGAGGTGCTTCGAGTAGACCTCGACCGGAGACGCCTTCTGCTTGATGCGCTCGTACATGAGCGGCTGCGTGAAGCTCGGCTCGTCGTTCTCGTTGTGGCCGTACTTGCGATAGCAGTACATGTCGATCACGACGTCCGAGTGGAACTGTGCCCGGTACTCCGCGGCGATCTCGATGACGTGCGCGACCGCATCGAGGTCCTCGCCGTTGACGTGCCAGATCGGACACTCGAGCATCTTCGCGACGTCGGTGCAGTACGGCGTGGAGCGCTGCTCCGCCGGTGACGCGGTGAAGCCGACCTGGTTGTTGACGATGACGTGCACGGTGCCACCGGTGCGATAGCCCGGCAGCCCCGAGAGCTGCAGCGTCTCGGGCACGAGCCCCTGCCCCGCGAACGCCGCATCGCCATGCACGAGCACGCCCATCACCCGGCGATGCTCGACATCACCGTGGCGCGTCTGCTTCGCGCGCACGCGACCCGCGACGACGGGGTTGACCGCCTCGAGGTGCGACGGGTTGAAGGCGAGCGAGAGGTGCATCGAGTGCCCGTTCGCATCGATGCGATCCGTCGAGAAGCCGAGGTGGTACTTCACGTCGCCGCCGCCCATCGCCTTCTCGGGCTCGATGTCCTCGAAGTGGCCGAACAGGTCGCGCGCCGGGCGCTTGAGGATCTGCTCGATCGTGGTGAGCCGTCCGCGGTGCGCCATACCGAGCACCGCCTCGATCGCGCCGAGTCGCGCGCCGTGCTCGAGCACGAGATCGAGGAGTGGAATCAGCGGCTCGCTGCCCTCGAGGCTGAACCGCTTCGTGCCGGGATACTTCGTGTGACAGAAGCGCTCGAACTGCTCCGCGTTGATCAACGACTGCAGCATGCGCACGCGCACGGTGCTGTCGGGATCCTTCACGAGCATCGTCTCCATGCGCTCGGCGAGCCACGAGCGGCGCGCCGGCGACGAGATGTGCATGAACTCGAGACCGACCGAGCTCGCGTACACCTCCTTGAGGCGCGCGAGGATCTCGTCGATGGTCGCGCGCGGCAAGCCGTGCACGCCGGTCGGCTCGATCACGCGCTCGCGATCGCGCGGACCAAAGCCCCACACCGCTGGATCGAGCTCGCCGACCGGCGCGGTCTCGAGGAGACCGAGCGGATCGAGGTTGGCCATGAAGTGACCGCGACTGCGGTACGCGTTGACGAGCGGCCACACCGTAGGCGTCGCGAGCGCGGTCAGCGGCGACATCGTCACCGCGCCGGGGCGATTCGCCATCGCGGGCATCGGCATGCCGCCGTTGATCTGCGCTCCGTGACCGTTCGTATCTTTGCCTTTGGCAGCAGCGCCGTTGTTGCCGTCCCAGGTCGCGCGCGCGCCGGTCTCTTGATCGCCGGGCGAGTCATCGCCGCGTTGTCCGGGTGCGCCGACGGGCTCGTCGGTGATCAGCGCGTGCCAGCTGGGATCCACGTCCGCGAGCTGGGCCGCAGAAATCTCGTCGAGGTACGCGAGGGAGGACGCTAGCTCGAGAACGTCGCGGGTCATCAGGCCGACTTTACCCGATCGAGCTACGGAATCTCGTCGGCACCGGGCTCGGGATTGGAGCCCACGGGCTGTGGACGGTCCTCACCATCGCTATCGATGCCGACCAGCGCGGCGGGGGTGCCCTTCCCGCTCGCCGGTGAGGACGGCATGAGGTGGTAGTTCGTCCCCGCGGCGTCGACAAACAGTGGATCCATCGAGAGGTTCGCGGTCCCGCCGGTATAGCCAGGGTCGACGATGCTGCTTTGGACCACGCACTCCGGGTCGATGCCCGGTGCGACGTTGTTCCACGCGATGATGTTGCGGATCGTCACCCCGCCGCTGCCCGGACAGCGCAGCCCGCTCGGGCCGGCCGCGGTCGTATCGGCGATCGTGGTGTGCTCGATGGTCCCGCTCGGCACGTCCTGCAGGTGGACGGCCGCGATCACGTAGGCCGGCATCGTGCCCGCCCGCACGAAGTACGAGTTGCGGATCGTCACCGGGGCCGCGTTCGCGTACAGCGAGTACAGGCTCGCGCCGGTCACGAGCGTGCGATCGACCTCGATCGGACACGTCGTGTAGATCGCCGCATTCCCACCCGTGATCCGCATCCGCGCGAGATGCAGCTCGCCACCCGCGACCTGACAGCGAATGGCGGAGTTGTTGGCCGCGACGTTCAACGTGAGGCCGATGATCCGGATCGGAACGCCCATCGCGGTGATCGCCGTCTGTCCCGCGGTCGCAGCGACCATGAACGTCGAGCCACCACCCGCGATCGTGCCCGCGATCGACATCGTCAGTGGAGCTCCGCGCGTGTAGACGCCCGGCGCGAGCTTCACGATGTCCTTCGTCGCCGACAGCATCGTCACCGCCGTGTCGACGCTGCACGGCTGCGCCATCGAGCACACGACGTCCGACCCTCCCGCCGCCGCGTACACGAAGCGCGATGGATCCGCGCACGTGCCGTCCATCAAGCACACGTTCGACGGGCACTCGCTGTCGAGCACGCAGCCGCCGCACGTGTTCGATGCGAGATCGCAGATCGGCTTGCCGATCATCGTGCACGCCGCGTTGTCCATGCACTCGAGCTGCACCGCGTCGCCGCCGCCATCGGCCATCGCATCCGGTGGATCGATCAGCGTCGACTTCGGGATGTCAGCGATCAGCTCGCAGCCCGCGAGCGTGCACAGAACGAGAACGAGGACGCGGATCACGGAACCTCGTCGGCTCCGGGATCCACGCGCGAGCCCGCTGGCTGCGGTCGCGCTTCGCCATCGCTATCGTGTGCCATCGTGCTCGCCGGATCGCCCATGCCGCGCACGGGCGACGCCGCCGACAGGTGATAGTTCCCCGCGCCGACGAGCATCGGGTTCGTGGTCACGTTGTTCGTGCCCGGCCCCGTGTATCCCGGATCGAGGACGCTGTAGCTGACATCGCAGCCCGGCTCCACCGACGACGATGCGTGACCGAACGAGATCAGGCTCGACAACTTCAAGTTCGGCGACGTCGCGCAGTGGATCGCCGGGGTCTCCCCCGTGTTGTTGCTGAACGTGGTGTGCGAGACGGTGCCGGACACCTGCTCGAAGATCAGAGCGGCGAGCGTCGCGATCGACGGGTTGTGATCCGTGAAGTACGAGTTCGTGATCGCCACGGTCGTGCCCATCGAGAAGTACGCGCCATAGAACGTGTTCGCCGAGAAGCTCGTGCGATCGATCGTCGCGGCGCATGTCTGCGATCCGAACACGCCGTAGAAGCCGCCGTGGAGCTTCGCGCGTGACAGGACGAGCTGCCCCGCCGAGCACGTGATCCCCGGAGCCCCGTTCAGATCGAAGTCGATTCCGATCACGACTACCGGCGTCCCGGTCGCGGCGAGTACCGGAATGAAGTCCTGCCCCGGGTTGCCATGGAACGTGGCGCCCGTGCCCGCGATCGTGACCGGCGCGGCGATATCGAGCTGCGCGCTGCGCTCGTACACGCCGGGCGCGAGCTTGATCACGTCGATGCCGGCGGCCAGCTTGGTGACCGCGGTGTCGACGCTGCACGGCACCGCGGCGGAGCATGCCGCGCCCGTTCCCGCCGGTGCCGCGTACACGATGTGCGAGTCGATCGCGCACGATCGATCGACGAGGCACACGCCCGATGCGCACTCGCTGTCGAGATCACAGCCGACCTTCGCGTCGATCATCGCGTCGTCGATCTCGCCACCGTCATCGCTGCCACTGCCGCCTCCCGCATCGTCGGGGGCGAGGGTGTGGCTCGGGATGTCCGCGATCAGCTCGCAACCCGCGAGGCTCGTCGCGAGCAGCGCGAGTCTCACCACGTGCGCTCCAGCGCGAGCCCGCCGCCCGCGCCGGAGATCCAACCCGTCACCTGTGGGCGATCGGGCTTCTTGTTGCGCTCCTGCAGCTTCCAGATCACGCCGGTCACGACGAGTCCCGTTCCGATCACGAAGAACGCCGTCGTCACGTGCGACAAGGTCCGCGCGGAGTCGAGCTTCGCGCGACCCTCCGGGCCGCACATCAGCGCGGTCTCGGGTCCCTCGCACAACGCGATACCGTCGCTGCGCCGCGACAGCGTCACGATGCCGGTGATCGTCCCCGTCAGCAGGAGCGCCACGCCGGCCCCGCCGAGATACAGCGGTCGTCGATCGCCGTCGAACCACCCGGGCTTCGTCGGCTCCACCGGCCCGATCCCACCAGTGTCCGCGCCCGCGACGAGGATCACCTCGGTGACCTGCTTCTCGACTGCGGTCACGGTCTGCTTCGTCGCACCTTCCGCTTCGATCTCGTGCGTGCCGGGGTCGACCGGAATCGGCTCGCTCGTGTCCACGAGCTCGGTACCGTCGAGATAGATCGTCGTCGAGGCCGAGAGGCTGCCGCGCTCGATTTGCAGCTTCGGCATTCGATCCGTGACTTCGGCGAGGTTCTGCTCGGCGACTTGGTGCGCCTTGATCATCGACGGATCGGTCGTCTTCTTCACGAGCGTCGCGAGTAGCTTCTGCGAATCGATCAGGCGACCGATCTTCGCCCAGCACAACGCGAGGTTCAGCTCGGTGCCGATGCCCGCGCCCAGTCCGAGCGCCTGCTCGAACAGCGGGCACGCTTCTTTGTACTTGTTCTCGCCGACGAGGGCGCGGCCCTGCTCGAACAGCTCCTGCGCCTTCTCGAGATCCTCCGCGATTGCCGGGGATGCCAACGAGACGAGAACAGCGACGACGAGGCTCCGGCGCGACCAACAGCTCTTCACTACATGCACTCCAGAGGATCCGTACACGGGGGCTTCTTCGGCTTGTCCTTGTTGTCCTTGTCCTTGTCCTTGGGCTTCGTGGTGCCGGCCGGCTTCGTGGTGGACGTCGTGGTGGACGTCGTGGGCTTCGTCGTCGAGGTCGTCGTGGTCGAAGGCTTCGTTGTCGATGACGTGGTGGGTGACGTCCCGGTCGAGGGCTTCGTCGTGGACGTGGTGGGTGACGTCGTGGTCGAGGGCTTCGTCGTCGTGGACGTGGTGGGTGACGTCGCGGTCGAGGGCTTCGTCGTCGTGGAGGTCGTGGTTCCACTCGATCCCGTCGCGGGCTTCGTCGTTGATGAGGTCGTGGTCGATGGTGCCGTTCCGCTCGACGGCGTGGTCGACGTCGACGGCGTGGTCGTGACGTTCGCGCCGTTCGATGGCGTGGTCGTCACGTTCGTGCCGTTCGACGGCGTCGTCGTGCCGTTCGACGGCGTGGTTCCGTTCGACGGCGTGGTTCCGCTCGATGGCGTCGTTGTCGTGCTCGATGGCGTCGTGGCGCTCGATGGCGCGGCTCCGTTCGCTGCGGTTCCGTTCGCTGGCGCCGTTCCGTTCGCTGGCGCGGCTTCGTTCGCTGGCGCCGTTCCGTTCGCTGGCGCGGCTCCGTTCGCTGGCGCGGTTCCGTTCGCTGGCGTGCCGCTCGAAGGCGGCGGCTCCTCGATCGGCGTGACGCTCGGCCCGGTCGATGGCGTCGTCGCCGCCGCCGGTGCCGCGGCCTGCTTGCCGCCCGACAGCGCGGCCATCGCGCCGATGCCGACGCCGACCACCGCGAGCACGGTGAACGCGATGATCAGCCACGAGCGATTGCGCCGACCATCGCGCGCGTCCTCGGGACGCACCACGCGGATCGGCGCGGTCTCGAGCGCGCGAATCGCCGACGGTGGCGCGATCAGCTCGATGGTCCCCGGCGGCGCGTTGTGCGCACCGGACGGTGACACCGATGGCATCGGCCCCGACACCTGCCCGGACATTCGCATCGCGGCCATCGGTCCCGACGAGTGGTGCGGCGCGGGCATCGGGCCCGACGGTGCGGGCATGCCGCCGGGCGGCGTCGGCTGCACGGGCAACCGGCCCGATTGCGAGTGCGGCACCGGCATCTGGCCCGACATGCGCGCCGACGAGCGCGGCATCGGCGTCGACGGCGGCGTCATGCGATGCGGCGCGATCGGCGGCGGCGGCTCGATCGTCGGATGCATCCGGATCGGTTGCATCTGGATCGGCGTCGGCGCGGCGTCGACGAGATCGTCGGTGGGCAAACGCGCGGGCACGGGACGATACGAGACGTGCGGCGTCATCGCGGCGTCGTCGAGATCGTCCATGTGCGAGTGGTTCGCGCCGGGCGTACCGATCACGCCGGAGCGCGCGAGCGGGAGGAGCGGAACGTCGTCGGCAAGCGCGTCCGGCGGGAACGCTTTGATCCGCGTCTCCGTCGGCAACGGGCCGATGACCTCGCCCGAGAACGTGCCCATGACCTCCTCGGGGCCACCGATCGTCCGCCACGGCTCCGGCGGCGTGCCGTAGAGGTCGCGCATGTAGCGCTTGAGATCGCGCGGCGCGAGCGATGCCTGCGCTTGATCGGCGACCGCTTCGATCGCTTCGATCATCTCGTGCGCGTTCGCGAAGCGCTTGCGCGGATCCTTGGCGAGTGCGCGCATCACCAGATCGTCGACGCCGCGCGGCAGCGATGGATTGACGGCGGAGGGCGGCGGCGGATCGAAGCGCACGATCGCGGCGAGCGTCTCGTAGTCGGTGCCGCGCTTGAACGGGCGGACGTGCGTGACCATCTCGTAGAGGACGATGCCGAGCGAGAACAGATCGCTGCGCTGATCGAGTTGGTTCGTCTGACACTGCTCGGGCGACAGGTACGCGACCTTGCCCATGATCGTCCCGGCCTCGGTCTTCGTGTCGCGGTTGCGCGCTTTCGCGACGCCGAAGTCGAGGACCTTCACGGTTCCGTCGAAGCTGACCATCAAGTTCGCCGGCGAGATGTCGCGATGGACGATGTTGAGCGGCTGGCCGTCGATGCCGACGCGTTCGTGCGCGTACGCGAGTCCGGTGCACGCCCCCGCCGCGACGGCGAGCGAGATATGCAGCGGCATGCGCTGGCCCAGAGCACTCGTTCGCGACAGCACGTCGAGAACGTCTTCGCCGTGGACGAACTCCATCGTGTAGAAGAACGAGTCACCGATCTGACCGAGGTCGAAGACCTGCGCGATGTTCGGGTGCTGCAGCTGCGCCGCGAGGCGCGCTTCGTCGAGGAACATCGTGACCCACCGCGGATCGTCATCGCGCTCGGGACGGATGCGTTTGAGCACGACGTACCGCTCGAAACCCGCGAGTCCGTTCGCGCGCGCCAGGAAGATTTCGGCCATGCCTCCCTGCGCCAGACGAGCGAGCAGCTCGTACTGGTTAGAGGCATTCCCTCGTAGGACCTCTCCCTGGGTCACGTGTGGAGGATCCCAACCAAAAGCGGGTGTTTCAAGCTCCTAGTTGACTCGGACTCATTATTCGTGATCCCCACCGCCTGAACTGGGTACAGACGGTTGCAGTTCGCCGAGCGCACGATTTCCCTCGATCACCCGGTGTTGGACGTCGATCGTCGACGGTAACTCCAGGGTTGTCAGGACGGGATTGTTCACGATCCCGAGGCTCTCCACCTGGGCGAGCAGCGTTAAATCGACGATCTCGAGGCTCCCATTTTCCTCGATGCGGACCTCGTGCTGGACCCGCGCGAGCCTCGGCAGCGACACGGTCGTCACCTGCCCGTTCCCCGCAATGGTCACGCGAGAGGCGCTCGCGAGCGCGGGCAAGAACACGCCGCGCAAGAGCGCATTGCTCTGGATCGTGAGCTCGCCGACCTCGCGCAACGCGGGGAACGACACGTGATCGATCGCGAGCGTCGGCCCGATCGTCAACGAGCGCTCGATCGTCTCGAGCTTCGCGAGCGGAGCCAAGTCGAGCGGCGCGCCGGTGCGGATCGTGAGCGATTCGAACGACGCGCAGGTCGCGAGTGCCGCGATGTCCTCCTGCGCGGCGACCTTCGCATCGCGCGGGCACGCCGGAGGCGCAGCGCGCTTCTGCGCACCACCGCACGCTGCGAGCCCCCACGCCGCGACGACGACGACGATCGCTACGCGCGTAGGCTGCTCGACGAGGTGCGCGCTACTTCGTGATCGGTACATCGACGACCTCGCCGTTGCACGCGCGCACGTAGCGACGCAGCGTCTCCGCGAAGCCGAGGTACAGCGCGTCCGCGATCAACGCGTGGCCGATCGACGCTTCGATGATCTCCGGAACGGAGCGCGCGAGCAGCGGGAGGTTGCGCAGATCGAGATCGTGCCCCGCATTCACCTTCATGCCGGCGGCGACGGCTGCCTTCGCCGTTGCTTGCAGGCGCGCGAGCTCTACCTCGACAGCCGGGGTTAGCCCGCCTGTCTCCACCTCCGGTTTGAAGCTCTCCGTGCCCCACGACGCAGCGTATGGCTCGGTATAGAGCTCGACGCGATCCACGCCGGTCGCCGCGGCCGCTGCCATCGTCGTGATGCAGGGCACCTTGTACTGGACCGCGTTGCTGCGGATCAGGCGATCGTCGCTGCGCTCGACGCGGCCGGAAGGGGTGTTCACGATCAGCTTGACCTGGCGGTTCTTGATCATGTCGAGGACGTGAGGGCGCCCTTCGTGGATCTTGAAGACCCGGTCGACCGGGATCCCCGCGTTCTTCAGCACCTTTGCGGTTCCCGAGGTCGCGACGATGTGCAGGCCGAGTGAGTGCATACGCGAAGCCAGCGAAACGATGAAGCGCTTGTCCTCGTCGCGGACCGAGATGAATACGTCCCCGCTGAGCGGTAGATCGTTTCCGGCGGCGATCTGGGCTTTCGCGAACGCGGCGCCGAAGGTCACGTCGCTTCCCATAACCTCACCGGTCGACTTCATCTCCGGGCCGAGCAACGGGTCGACGCCGTGGAACTTCGCGAACGGGAACACCGGCGCCTTCACGTGGAAGGTTTCGGGCACGATGGGTTCGGTGAAGCCGATCTCCACCAGCGTCTTCCCCAGCATCAGTTGAGCGGCCATCTTCGCCAGCGGCCGGCCGATCGCCTTGCTGACATAGGGCACGGTGCGCGAGGCGCGCGGGTTGGCTTCGAGCACGTAGAGCTTCGGTCCGCGCACGGCGAACTGAACGTTCATGAGCCCGATCACCTTGAGCTCCTTGGCCATCGCGATCGTCGCCTCGGTGATCTCTTGGATCAGGCCTTCGGTCAACGTGTAGGGTGGGAGCGAGCACGAGGAGTCGCCGGAGTGGATGCCGGCTTCCTCGATGTGCTCCATGATCCCGCCGATCGTGACGTTCGTGCCGTCGGCGATGGCGTCGACGTCGACCTCGATCGCGTTGTCGAGGAACTTGTCGACGAGGATCGGCCGCTCCTGGAACTGCTCGGCGTTCTTCGCCATGTAGCGCGCGAAACCCTCGTCGTCGTAGACGACCTCCATGGCCCGACCACCGAGGACGAAGGATGGCCGCACCAGCACGGGGTACCCAAGCCGGTTTGCGACCAGCAGCGCGTCTTCGAGCGTCCTGGCCATGCCCCCGGCAGGCTGGCTCAGCCGGAGCTTCTCGATCATGCGCCCGAAGAGTTCGCGGTCCTCGGCGCGCTCGATGGACTCGACGCTGGTTCCGACGAGCGGGGCTCCGTGATCGTGCAACCCGCGCGCGAGGTTCAAGGGGGTCTGACCGCCGAACTGGGGGATCACCCCGATCGGCGCGATCCGCTCGACGACGTTCATGACGTCCTCGTGCGTCAGCGGCTCGAAGAAGAGGATGTCGCTGGTGTCGAAGTCCGTGGAGACGGTCTCCGGGTTGCTGTTGATCATCACCGTCTCGTAGCCCATCTCGCGCAGGACTTGGGCGGCGTGCACGCAGCAGTAGTCGAACTCGATGCCCTGCCCGATGCGGTTCGGACCGCCACCGAGCACGATCACGCGCTGCTTGACCGCGGAGAGCCGCGTCTCGTCGGAGCCTGGCTGGCTCCGCGAGCCTTCGTAGGTCGAGTAGTAATACGGGGTGTAGGACTCGAACTCCGCTGCGCAGGTGTCGACGAGCTTGTAGACCGGCTCGACCCCCAGCGCCTTGCGGTGCGCGCGAACGTCCCACTCGGTCGTGCCCTTCGGTAGCGTCGCGGCGAGTTGACGGTCGCTGTACCCCAGCCGCTTGGTCTCGAGGAGGGTCTCCGCGTCATAGCCTTCGAGTCCGCGAGCCCCGGCCGCGACGAGGACCTTCTCGTGCTCGACGAGCCGCTTGAGCTGGTCCAGGAACCACATGTCGATGCGCGTGTAGTCGTAGATCTCCTCGACGGTCATTCCCGCGAGCATCCCGGTCCGAATCCAGTCGATGCGGTCCGCGCGCGGCGTCGCGAGGTGGGGGCGGATCTCCTCCTTCGTGAGCACCCGGTCCCCGGTGTGAGGCCTCAGTGGGACGTTGCCGAAGCCGTCGCGCTTGGTTTCCAGGCCGCGCAGCGCTTTCTGCATCGCTTCCTTGAACGTGCGTCCGATCGCCATGACCTCGCCGACGCTCTTCATCTGCGTGGTCAACGTGTCGTCGGCAGCCGGGAACTTCTCGAAGGCCCAGCGCGGGAACTTGACGACGCAGTAGTCGATCGACGGTTCGAAGCTCGCCGGGGTGACCTTCGTGATGTCGTTCTTGATCTCGTCGAGCGAGTAGCCGACCGCGAGCTTCGCGGCCATCTTCGCGATCGGGAACCCTGTGGCCTTCGACGCAAGGGCCGAAGAGCGCGACACGCGCGGGTTCATCTCGATCACGATCATGCGTCCGGTGCGCGGGTCGACCGCAAACTGGACGTTGCTGCCGCCGGTCGCGACGCCGATCTCGCG
>Ga0154020_10005076_pt1 | contig 15614 bp, 15 predicted proteins | sample Klosneuvirus_201_FD_109709 | JGI IMG/M metagenome (GOLD analysis project Ga0154020, IMG submission 109709) | Active sludge microbial communities from wastewater, Klosterneuburg, Austria - Klosneuvirus_20160825_MG | ecosystem: Engineered > WWTP > Aerobic digester > Activated sludge | place...
CAGAATGCGATAAACTTTCGCGGCAGGACGCCGCGACTGCGATTCGACAGGATGTCGCCACGCGCAACTACTACAATCCATCGGTCTGAGGCGAGCGGCGAAGCCGCGATGCCTCGCTAGAGTGTTCCGCGTTGAGTCAATCACGTGACTCGGCCCGCCGTTGGCCGCAAGTGTCTGGTAGTCGTTGATTTTAGTGCCTGCTGTCGCATCTGGCGCATCACCGAAATCCGATGTGAGCAACAATCTTGCTTCCAGCACATCAATGCAGACGGCGTACCATCCCGCCGAAGCGGCTGGCATTCGACGCGAACGTCGTCCAGAAGTTTTGAGAAATGCGAAAGTGGAAATCCTCGCAAACCAACGTTGCAATTCCATTGAGTATCCCTGGGCTCCGCCCATCGTAGTTTTGGATCCATTCCAAACAACTGGCCTCGATTTGCCGTCAGGTCAAGTCTAAACATACGATACCAAATTTCACAACCTAAGGTCATTGTTGCCGAGGTGTGAAATGAGGTGGCCTTGCATTCTGCGGAGTCGCTTTCGCGCCGCAGACCGGCATATTTCGCAGCCGGAGTGCCTGATCGGCAATACTCCGCGAGACGCATCGGCGGTTGCAACACAATCGGCATCATTTCAGCGACAGCACGACGCGATCATCGCGCACGTCAACGGACTTGAAATGGTCGCCGAAAATCCTTGGGAACAGTTTTGAGCCGGGTTGCTTCTCCGTAATGTTGTCAAGCTGCAGGATTTCTCCAAGGACGGCCTGCGTCTCGGGCGAGCTTTCATCAATGACTTCGATCGGGACTTTTTCGCGTCGGAAGAAATCGATCACCTGGCCGATCGTCGCGCGATCGGCTTTGATTTGGTAATTGTTTGTCCGTATCGAGCCACGAGCCGTTGAAGTGGAGTCTGAGGAATACTCCAGTTCCTGCAGCATGGCACTGAGTACAACATGCTGCGGCAAAGTCGTTGTCACAATGGCTGCCGATCCTGACCACCTGACGTTCAGGTCAGGAACTTCACTCTGCCATGCCGCCGTGACAGGTGCCTTGAGTTTGCTTCCCACAACGTATCGGTGTTCCACGGATTCCTGATCATCAATCGGGATGATTGTCACGTCAGGTCGGTCGTCCGCAAACTGGATCGTTTGGTCGAACTGATTCAGGATGACTGTTGCCAGTTCGACGAAGGACATCCTCGGCATTCGCCGTGCAGCCCAGACGTCGTGGGGGACAGCTTCGGGATTCCGGAGAACCACGCCGACAGACTTCGCGTGGTCGAACAGGATCTGACGAGGTTCCGCGAGTTCATCCCAGGATGCATCCGCATGCCCAGTCAATTTCCGAATTGAAACGCTGCCAAATTTCTTTTGACGCTCATTGATCGCGGTATTATTCCGGTCCAGTAAAATCGGAAGTCGATGCACAGCGGATGCCGAACCGACAAAGGCGAAATTCTCAGTCATACAAAATGCACCGTCCGGAATCGTCGATGACATTTCGCGGAGTACCTGGATTCGAGGCACCAGGTCCGTCTTGACGCTCACCAGGCGGTGCGGATCAATTCGTCGATCGCGCAGAATGGCGATTTCACTCTGATTCTGCAGGTCACGCAACTGGTCGCCAAGTTCTGCCCCCACACTCGACCAGCTCATCCTGGCAGACAGTGCTGTCTGCAGGGCTTTGTTGGTTTTGAACACGATCGGTTCGTCAGCCCGGGCCGCGCAGGTTAGAATCAAGCACAGCACGCCCAACAGCGGACAAATCTGGACGACAGGATACAAATCACGCGACGCACACATGGCATTTTCAAAAATGCCGCGCGACTCTGAAGATGCGGCCCGGTGTCCTCGATCTAAATACGTTTTCAGTTTCATAGCCGTATTTTGCCCGGAAAGTCCTCAGGAATGAATCGTAGCATCACAAAACTATGACGTGTTGCACAGGAAGCGTCCAGTTTGTGTAGTGAACAATTGAATCGGCAAGTACGATGACCAAAGTTCGACAACTCACGCTGCGGGATTTGATGAGATTTCCATGAAGCACACTCACGCGGTCGGAATCGACCTTGGTACGACGTACTCCTGCATTGCCTGGCTTAATGAGTACGGTCAACCGGTTACGATCCCGAATCAGGAAGGCGAACTCTCAACGCCGTCCGTCGTATTCTTTGATGGCAGTCAGCCGATTGTCGGCACGGAGGCGATGCGCAATGCCATTGCCAGCCCGGACCGCGTCATCCAGTTTGCTAAGCGGCACATGGGCAACGCGGAGAAGTTCTGGAAGATCGACGATATGCGTTATTCGCCGGTCCATGTCTCCGGCATGATCCTGAGAAAACTGATTTCGGCGGCTCAGGAACAGATCGGCGAAATCCGTGAAGCGGTCATCACGGTTCCGGCGCAATTCAGCGATGCGCAGCGCCACGCGACAATGCAGGCCGGACATGCGGCGGGGCTGGAACGCATTGAAATGATCAATGAGCCTGTCGCCGCTGCGCTCTGTCATGTGCTGGGAAACGAAGGCCTGGCGTTTACCGAACTGGCGATTGATCAGCAATTGCTGGTCTTTGACCTCGGAGGCGGCACGCTGGATCTGGCGATTGTAAAGTACAGGACCAACGAAGTGCGCGTCGTCGCGTCCGACGGTGACCTTGAACTCGGCGGTCTGGATTTCACACGGGTACTAGTTGATGCTGCCGCTGAAAAATTTATCGCGGACTTTGGAGTCGATCCTCGGTCACATCGCGGCAGCCTGCAGTTTCTGTCGCTGGAGGCAGAACAGGCAAAGCGCAGCCTGTCCGTGCGTCCGCGCGCCGCGATTACAGTGCAACATGAAGGCCATCGCAAGACGTATCAGATCGGACAGCCTGAGTTTGAATCGCTCAGCCGAAAGCTGATTCAGCGGTGTGAAGAGATTACACGTCGCATTCTGAAGGACAAGAAGTTTGGCTGGGCGCATATCGACGTTGTACTGACGACTGGTGGCGCATCTCGAATGCCTATGATTCGCGAGAGTCTCAAGAAGTTGAGTGGCCGGACGCTGAATTCATCTTTGTCTCCGGATCAGTCCATCGCTCACGGTGCCGCCTACTACGCGGGAATGTTACTTTCAAACGATCAGTACGCCCGCACGGTTTTCAATAGCTCGGCATCGTCGCGACTGGCGAAAGTCCAACAGCAAAGTGTCAATGCACGGGCGCTTGGAATTCTTATCCGGGACGATGCGGGACACCGAGTTCCGCATTATCTGATCCCTGCGAACACAGCCCTTCCAGTCGCGAAGACTCACGTCTTTGGAACAGTGATTGAGAATCAGAGCCGCGTGCGAGTTCGCATCGTGGAAAGCGGTGCGGGAGCGGATCGTCCACCAACCGAACTTGGAGATTGTGAGATTACAGACCTGCCGCCCGATCTGCCGGAAGGGACTGAGATTGAAGTGACGATCAGCTATGACCATCAGGCTCGCGTTCACGTCTCGGCACGTGAGCCGGTAAGCGGTCGTCGTGCGGAAGCGGAGATTATTCGCCAGGAAAATCTCAATTCGCAACTGCAGGAGAAACCCGTTGCTGTCGAATCATTCGACGACGGTCAACTGTCTGAATCGCCTCTTGCTCCATCCATTACGAGCCCTGATCGTCCACCACAATCAGGGTCATCAGGTGCAAAGTCTGGAACTGCGAAGGTACGAGTTCAGCCATCGGCGGAGATGCTTCCTGAGCTGTCGGCACTGGCGGAGATCGCAAATCTATCGCATGCGGCGGCGGAGATCGAAGAGCAGCCGGTTTTGCTCTGCAATGACTGTGGGACGCCGTTGCAGCGTGACGGACGTTGTTTCAGTTGCAACGGCGGAGTCGTGAAGCCTGAGGTGACGGCACAACGGAAAGTTGCCCCAAAAGCATCCGGGAATCCAGCGAAGAGGGTTCAGGCGGGGCCATCCTCGGCAACTTCACAACCAAAGCCTCAATCCTCTGGGCGAAGTAACGCACAGGCAAAAAGGAAGCCAAAGGTTGATCCCGATGAAGCCGAGTTCTGGGATCTCGTGGACGGTGATTAGCTGTTCGCCAAAAGCAGATCCATCGTCTTATACTTCACGCGGTGCAGACTGAGGTACTTTCAAAGGCAACGTTTTCCATGTCCCTTCTCCCCCTGGCAAGGGGGAGAATGTGGCCGACAGACAGGATGCGGGGGCTGGCCTGGAGTCAATATGATGAACCAGAAAACAGTTGATTCTTCCCCCTCACCCTAGCCCTCTCCCCCGTGGGAAACGTGTAAAATTTGAAAATCAATGGCGGGGGAGAGGGGACAATCGCAAGAAAATCCACAGCATCATTTCTGACCGCGTGAAGTATAATTGTTCCTGACCGCGCATCAGGAAGCCCGGCTTTTTGAAATGCCGGGCTTCTCTTTGATCGTTTCGGCAGTCCAACTTTCATCACGCCGCATATGTAACCCTTCGGTTACAGCACGGCCTTAATTCGGGTCAGGAACTCTTTGTTCGTTGGAAACTTGTCCATCGTCTTTGTGAGCTGTTCCATCGCTTCCACCGGACTTAAACTGATCAGACTGCGACGCAGCATGGTGATGCCTTCGAGCAGTTCCGGGTCAAGAATCTTTTCCTCACGGCGCGTGCCGGATTTTGAAATGTCAATCGATGGCCAGATTCGACGATCGGCAAGTTCGCGACTGAGCACCATTTCCATGTTGCCCGTGCCTTTGAACTCCTGAAAGATCGCTTCATCCATTCGGCCGCCGGTGTCGATCAACGCGGTTCCGCAAACCGTCAGTGAACCGCCTTCGTCGAAGCGGCGGGCCTGACCGAAAAGCTTCTTTGGAATATCCAGGGCCCGAATGTCCAGCCCGCCGGTTGCTGTACGACCGGTGTTGCTCCATTTGTTGAATGCCCGCGCCAGACGCGTGATGCTGTCCAGCAGAATAAAAACGTCTTTGCCCTCTTCGGCCAGACGTTTGGCGCGCTCAATAATCAACTGACTGATGCGAACGTGACTTTCGACATCACTGTCCAGTGAAGACGAAATGACTTCGCCATGCACCATGCGGCGCATTTCGGTCACTTCTTCAGGTCGCTCATCGATCAGCAGCACCATCAGGTAAATCTCCGGATGGTTGATGCTGACGGAATTGGCAATGTCCTGCAGCAGCATTGTCTTGCCGGTGCGCGGAGGAGCTACGAGTAACGCACGCTGACCCTTCCCGATTGGACACAGCAAATCCATGACGCGCATCGTCAGTGGCTTCGGTCCGACTTCCAGCTTGATCTGCTCAAATGGATTGATCGCCGTCAGTGTGTCAAAGTGTTTGACATTGGCATACTCTTCCGGGGTATACCCATCGATCAGTTCCACTTCCTGCAGTCGCGGTCCCTGATTGCGGGTGCCCTGACCGACATTGCCACGTACCAGTACGCCCTCTCGAAGCTGGTATTTTTCGATAACTGAACTCGAGACAAACGGATTCGAGTCTTCCGCAGCATAGTTCTTTTTGGGGTCACGGAGGAAACCGTAGCCTCGGTGATGCATTTCCAGCACACCTTCAAAAGTCCCCTCAATGACTTCGGTAGAGGACTGGATTTGACGGCTGCTGCGACGCGGCATGCCGCGATCCCGTCCCCGTCCACTATCGCGACTTGAAGAACCCCCGCGTGGCTGGCTGCTTTCGTTTCTGCGCCCACGACCGCCGCTGCTGCTGCCACCACCGCTGCCACCACTGCCACTTGATCGCCGCCCACGACCGCCGTCCTGTCGACTTGATTCAAATCGACCTGGACCTGGACCTGGGCTGCGGCTATTTTCAACACGACCGGAATGGCGGCTATTTTCGACGCGGCCAGAATCGCGGATATTACTGCGCCCGGCCTCTGAGTTATCGGAACCTTCAGGTCCCCGTCGCGGCCGTCGTCTTCGTCTTCGTCGTGGTGGTCTGCGATCTCCGCCGTCTGCGTCATCTGCCCCTGGTTCGCTGGGACGCGGTTCGCCGCTCGATTCGTCGTAGGCACCGCCATCATCGTTTATGGGAACACTTCTTTCGACGTCATCACGGGCTGCGATGTCATTGTCGTCATTGGAACGACTCCGCGACCGACCTCGCGGGCTTCTCTCATCGACATCGTCATCGCCAAAATCGAGTTCGTCCGTACTAAAGTAACGCATGCCAGTTTGCGATTCGACATCGGCGATCTTGCGTTCCAGGCGATCAGACGTCCGTCCGGCCCGTGAAGAACGATCGATCAGACCACCAGATTCTTCAGTTTCCGCAGTGGTCGATTCTGTTCGAGCCTTCGGTTCACGTCGTGGGCGCCGCGCGCGGGGTGGATCCTTATCGGTCTCGCCCGAACCAGGTTCCGCCGAAGTTGCTTCAGACGCGGGCGGAGCCGAGGCGGCTTCTGATGTTCGACTGCGGCGAGGCTTTGCCACGCGGGCTGCTTTTTCTTCAACCACTCCTGAGCCAAAATCGTCATCGCGTTTTGGCACTGGTGCTTCAGCTTCGTCATCGGAAGGCTGGCTGCGGGGCTTTGTGGCAGGGCGACCGGTCGTACTTCGAGTTGAAGTGCGACGACGAGGCAATCGCTGGCTGGTTCCTTCGGAATCGGAACTGCTTGTCGGCATGAATGGAAACCTGACTGAGCCTTGTTATGAGAGGAGGCAGAGGACGAACGCCCGTCTCAGGCCTCGGTAAACCCACGATCCCAATATCAACAAACTCGCAGATGCGAAACAACAGTTTCACCAGAGGGGAGTTTGGCAGAATGCACTATGCCTGCTGCAAAAAGGGCCGCGTGAGTCACACAAAAATTGGGGATGTGCGCCCATTTGAGGGCGCAAATTGAGACTACCACTGCAATTGCAGTTTTGCGGAACGTTTCCCTGGAGGAAGCAGGACTGCTCCAACCGGACCTCAAACATGCTTTCTGGAGTGCCACTCGATAACTTCAAGAATGCTTCGTAACGGCAAGACTTGGAAACCAGAACGAGCCTGAACGCAAATCAAGAGAGTGGCCACAACATGAATGCTGTCGAGGAGCGAAAAACCTTCAATTGCCAGAACTGTTCCGGGAAACGATTTGGATGCCCCAGTGTGATTGGAAAAGCACCAACCGGAAAGCTCAGACAGCGAATGGAAGCCTAAAGGGAAGTTCCGCTGAGCATCAAAAAAACCGATGTCACCGATTTCGGCGACATTCGTCAGCGCTAGATGCAGACTGACTGGTGGTAAGTATTAGAGGATTTCAGTTCCGTGTCAATTGAACTCTGCAATCCAATGAGGAACATTCTATTGAAATTTGGTGCCTTCCACCTGATCAATGCGTAATGCACTCCGAATTCTGATGAATTTGAGCGGGTTCTTCTTAAATTCGGTGCGATTTTCAGGTGATTGGAACAGGTACAGCCGATTGTCAAAAAATGCTCCAAACCGAATGCTGCCGGTCATCGCACGCTGTGTATCAGTGAGCACAACTGCGTCGCATCCAAGGTCCTGCGGCGCGTAAAGACTCGGATTCTTCAGAAACAGGTCGCGATTAAGTTCTGATGCGAACAGGTAACGAATTCCGCGATAGTCAGCGGCGACTTTTTCACTGCCCGCAGTCCATTCTCGCTTGTCATGCAACAGGACCGGGCAAAATCCTTCAAGGCCAATGAGTAGAGGATCGATTGCTGGCTCACTGGCTTCGGAGACTTCAATCGAGGCCGAGTTGCTAATGGTCTCGCCCTTCGCGATCTCCTCAGAACCAGCTGCGTCAGCCGCAGCCAGGGAAGATCCTTGCAATGGATCAATGGGTTTCGGTACCGACATCCGTCTTCCACGTTGGGAAATGTCACGCAGCATGCCGAGGTACTGCTGTTTCTGGACGTAGCCGATTTTCAGTGTCTCGATCGTACCATCAGGAAACATGACCACATCGCGCGGCACAGAAGTCGCCCCGCATCGTGCCGCAAGCTCGGGATCATGCGTCACATCCACTTTGACAGCTGCCAGACCATTAGTAAGAGCCTGCTGAACCTGCGGGTCTGCAAAAACATCCCGATTCATTCTCTGACACGGCCCGCAATACCATGCATGAAAGTGGATCAGGACGGGTTCTGCTCCGGTCTCTGCCGCTGTCCGGGCCTCATCAAATGCCGCGTGCCATCCGTGGGTCTGAGCGAAGCAACTGGACGTTGAAACAGCAAAGAAAAGTGTTGAGAATGTCAAACTCAAACGCATGGCAGCGATCTCCGGAATCGACCTCTGGTAGTCGTGAGACCGGCGTCAGAGGATATTTTCGCGCAGGCGATTCCACGCCCGACCCTTTGAGGTATCGACTCGTATTCGACCAAGAGTCGATTTGACTTCGCGTCAAATGTAAGAATTGACGAGGTCAGGCCAACGATTACTCAGGTTTGCCCGAGCAGAGAATTCATACCGATTGCGACGTTCAGGTGTGCTGAGATGACTGGCCAGAAATCCGGAAGGGACAGGTTGGGCTTCACTGCCTCGCTGGGTTTACCGGTATGGCGGGTTTGTGGGCTTGTGTTCTTAACGCCGATTTCCGCGGGGCGAAAATCGATGACAACATTGCGTCATTTCCTTCATTTTCTAATCGTGAACAGGAAGGGCACTCAGGCCGATGCCGGAATAATAAAAACCGCGAGCGGCCATTTTTGTACGGTCGTACAGGTTGCGTCCGTCGAAGATCACGGGTGCCTTCATCTTCAGCTTGATGTAGTCGAAATCCGGATTTCGGAATTCATTCCATTCGGTCACAATCGCAATCGCGTCGGCCCCGTCACATGCATCGTAATGATGGTCGCAGTAGATCACCCTGTCGCCAAGTTCCTTTTTGACATTGTTAAGAGCGACCGGATCGTGAATCTTCACATTGGCACCCGCGTCCAGCAGGCTCTTGATAAGTACAAGCGATGGAGCTTCGCGGATATCGTCCGTTCTCGGCTTGAAGCTCAATCCCCACACCGCGATTGTGCGGCCGGACAGATCACCTTCAAAATAATCTGACAGTTTACGAAACAAAACGTGCTTCTGAAGGTTGTTCGTTTCATCGACGGTGCGAAGAATGCCCGCCGCGACTCCATGTTCAGACGCCAGTGCGGCAAGGGCGCGAACGTCTTTCGGAAAGCACGATCCGCCGTAACCCACACCGGGAAACAGGAATGAAAATCCGATTCGTGAGTCGTGTCCGATACCTTTGCGTACTTCGTTGATATCCGCACCGACGCATTCGCAGATATTCGCCATTTCATTAATAAAACTGATCTTGGTCGCCAGCATGCAATTGGCTGCGTATTTGATCATCTCCGCGCTTTCGATGCAGACGGAAAGGAATGGTTTTTCGGTTCGCAGAAAGGGCTTGTAAAGTTCCATCAGGACCTCAGCAGCCCCGGGGTCATCGACGCCGACGACGACACGATCCGGCTTGGTAAAGTCGTCAATGGCCGCGCCTTCCTTCAGGAATTCCGGATTCGATGCGATACGAAACGGAGTGTTGGTCTTTGCTTTGATCCAGCCCGCCACGCGCCGATTGGTACCGACAGGCACGGTGCTCTTGCAGACGACAACCGCAGACTTCCGCAGAAACGGAGCCATGTGCTCCGCAGCGCTTTGAACATACTTGAGATCCGCCGCGCCGGATTCGTCCTGCGGCGTTCCGACGCATATGAAGATACATTCTGCGGATGAAATCGCGTTTTCATAGCTGGTCGTGAATGTCAAACGCCCCGCCGCTGCGTTGCGCTTCACAAGCTCTTCCAGTCCCGGTTCGTAAATTGGGACGCCGCCGCTGTTGAGTAAATCAACTTTCCTCTGATCGATGTCCAGACAGGTTACATCGTTGCCACTCTCCGCGAAACATGTTCCAGTGACCAATCCAACGTAACCGGTCCCGATCATCGTAATCTTCATGACGTAGCGTGTTCCTTCTGCAGTGCGGAAAGCAGTTCTTCGATGTGGTTCAGATCATCGATCGGTGAATGAGATTTCTGAGGACTGTTTGGCTGTCGGCATGAGGCGGCGTTGAGCAACTGTGACTTCACATAAACCGGGCGAGCACGCACCTGATCATAGATCCGAATGACATATTCACCAAGAATCGAGATTCCCAGAGCGTTGAGCGAACCAAAGAACGAAGCCGTGATAATCACCGATGCCCAGCCCGGAATCGCCAGTCTTGTGAACATCTTATGCCACAACACAAAGCCGATGGTTCCGACGCAGACCGCAGCCGAGATACTGGCGATAACGTAGAAGAATTTTAGCGGAAACGATGAGAATGAAAAGATAGCTGTCTTCGCAAGTCGAAACAATCCTCGGAGTGACACTCGAGGCGTATCATCGTGTCGAGCCGCTCGCTCGACGGGAATTCCGATCTGACGAAATCCAGCCCAACTTCGCAAACCGGGGAAGAATCGTTCCCGTTCCGGCAGTGATAAGACCGCGTCCACGACCGATCGGTCGAGCAGTCCAAAGTTTCCCGCGTCTGCGGGAATTGGACTGTCGGCAATCGCGTTCAGAACACGGTAGAAACTGTAGAACATAGCGCGCTTGACGAGAGATTCTTTGCGGTTCGTGCGTTGCGCGTAGACGACGTCGAATCCGTTTTCCCATTGGTCGAGGAAAGCGGGAATCGCGTTCGGATCGTCTTGCAGATCAGAATCCATCACGATCACGACGTCGCCGCTCGCATGGTCCAGGCCGGCATGAACGGCTGGCTGGTGTCCGAAGTTGCGAGACAGATGTACGACAACAACTCGCCGATCCTTTGACGCAAGATCGCTCAGGCATTCCCGCGATCCGTCGGACGAGCCATCGTTGACGTAGACGACTTCGAATTGTGTTGCGGTCGCTTCCAGGACTTTGACGATGCGTCGATTGAGTTCGTGCAGAATGGCCGTTTCATTAAACACAGGCAGAACGACGGAGATTTTTGCGGTGTGGCGATCACGAGTCGGATTAAAGGTGTGGAGCTTCATTTCTGCAGCACTCCCGCCAACGACAGTCCGGTCGGCAATCCAAAATTCGTCAGGCACCAGCGTTCCGCAGCCGCAGCTGTCAGGAGTGCGCGGTTGGTGAATGGGGAGACTGCAGGGAAATCGGGTTGAGTTCGTTTCGGGAAGAGTTTCTCCCAGCCACGCACGGCGACGGCCGCAGGCATCGTGAAACTGTTCCAGTAATTCAGGAAGGAAACACGGAAGCCAGCCTCATTGGCGTGGCGTCGAAACTCGCGTGTTGTGTAACGGCGGAAGTGTCCGAGTTGTTCATCCCAGCGACTGTAAAGCCAGGGATGAGCGGGCACTGTGACGATCACCGCGCCGCCGTCTTCCAGAGCCGTGTGGGCGTGCCTGAGTACTGTGACAGGATCTTCGACGTGCTCCAAAACATCCAGCAGAACGACGGCTCGCAGCGAACACGAATCAACCGGCCACGGCTGACCAAGATCGTGAACTCGGACATCTTCAATGCCACGATTGCGCACGTGCCGCACAGATTCCGGCATTAAGTCGAATCCCGTGACGTCGTAGCCCATCTCAGAGAATTCAACCAGGTTGCGACCTGATCCAATGCCGCCTTCGACAAGCCGTCCCGGTGGCGGACAGTACCGTTTCATCAAGCGCGTGACTAACTGACGCTTGGCGACATGCCACCAGTAATTGTCTTCGAGTGTCACGAGTTCCTGAAGGTGACTGGGGTCCATAGTGAGGTCTCTTACGCGTGGGGCGGTACGGAGTTTGGCAATGAGAACCTAGCACATGGAAACGATTGTTGGCTTTTGGAAACATCGGCTGGGACCATTCGCCTCGCAATTCCGTAATCTGTACCAGTTGACGCAGATCAGCCCAATCGCCTGTTTCCAGCGAGTGTATGGATCGTGCAGATTGCTCCAGGCGGATTTCGCAATTGTCGGCATTGGAATGCCGCTGAATTCGTTTGCGATTCAGGTTGCCATAGACTCGGCGTAGAGCGAACGTGCGCTGAACTACTCCCTGGCGAATCATCTGGCTCATCCGTCGGCAGTTGTGGGTGCTGGCGGTCGCTTTTTATCTGTATCTGACCGTGCCGGTGGACTTGCTCGTTCATCGCTACAACGTCCAGCGAATTCTATCCGGATCACCAGCTCCGTGTGTTCAGATCAGCGAACATCCAATGACCGATGACGCACTGCCTCAGCTATTGCCACTGCTGAAGAGTGACAATCAATCCATTCGTGACGGAATCCAGGCTCTGCTGTGGCAACGACTGCAACGATTGAAATCATCGTCCGAGACCGGCTCAAAAAACTGGACTGCGACGCAACTTGGCAAGCGACACGCTCTCCGGAAACTGCTTTCCGTCGAAACAACGCTACAGCAGGTCGGCAACGACAAGGACGCCAGGCACGCCGTGAATGTGTTTCATGATTACGCCATGCAATGGTGGTGAACCCCGTGTAGAACAATTGTCTCAATTGTTTCGTGTCAGCGTTCCGTGCTGGAAACACTTCTCGCCGATGTTCCGCCCTGCCCTATGAGCACCCATGCGTAAGTTTTGGGGCATAACTTGGCGAGCGGTGGGTGTCAGCCCACCGAGTTGCCAGCATTTTACTCGGAGGGCTTACGCCGCTCCGCTCGCCGGGTTTGCGGCGACCGGGGACGTCACTCCCCTGATTGTGATTCCTGCGATTATACCATTTAACTTATGCACGGGTGCTTAATTGGCACTTCGTTCAATCGCACTCTATACTCCACACGTCAATTCGTCGTCCTTCTGTCGGAGTATTTACCATGAGTGTTTCACGTCGTACCTGGATGAAGTCTTCGATGGCCGCTGCGGGCGCTTTGGCCGTCAGGGAGATCAACTTCACACAATCGGCCATCGCGGCGGATCCGATTGTGCGGACCGGACCGCCGCTGTTGAAGCTCAGCCTTGCCGGGTACTCCTTCAACAGATTATTTGCGAGAAGAGGAACCCCTGAGGACATTGCGAAGGCGGAAATGTCGCTGGATAAATTCATCGATTACTGCGCGGACCAGGGCTTGGGAGCGACGGAATTGACCGGCTACTATTTTCCAAAGGTCATTACAACGGAGTATCTGCTTGGCCTGCGCGCCCAGACACATCGGCTGGGGCTTTCAATTTCCGGCACTGCGATTGGCAACGATTTTTGTCTGCCTGAAGGAAACGCCAGACAAAAACAGTTGGCAGAATGCCGTGAATGGATCGACTACGCCTCAATCCTCGGCGCGCCGGCAATCAGGATTTTTGCGGGAAAAGTTCCGAAGGACGAAACGGAAGAAATTGCCATCGAACGCTGCGTGGCCGGTATCAACGAGTGTCTCAAGTATGCCGCAACGAAAGGCGTCTTTCTGGCTTTGGAAAATCACGGCGGAATCACGGCCACTCCTGAACAGATGCTGAAGATCATTTCCAGTGTCGATGCATCCCCGTGGTTCGGCGTCAATTTCGACAGTGGGAATTTCCAGACGGACGATCCCTATGCGGATCTGGCCAAGATCGCGCCGTATGCCGTGAATGCCCAGATCAAAGCAGCGATTTCACCAGGCGGCAAAAAGCAACCGGCGGATTTTCCTCGGATCGTGCAGATCCTGAAGGATTCCGGTTACCGTGGCTTCGTGGCTCTGGAATTCGAAGAAAGTGAATCGCCGTTCGAAGCGATTCCCCGGATCCTGGCACAACTGCGACCGTTAATGGATGCGTGAATGGCACATCGAATGTCTTGCTGGGGAACAGGTTGTGCCAGGGTCTTCTGCCCCCGCGCCTTGAGCCGTGCCGGTGGGAGGTCCGCGCTGAGGTAGGTTCTTTCTGCCGTACTTCAAATCGGATTCCAAGCCCTTGAATTGTTGCTCGCGTTGCAGGGTGATGGCAATCTGGGCAAAGAGATTCAAACAGCCGACGAAAAATTGTCAGGCGTAGCGAAGCCAAATCGACGACCAGGCTGCGTTCCATTTTTGGCGAACATTCCTTCGAGCAGTTCACATACGCCAGGGGAAAAAACAAGTCGATCAGGCCTACGACCAGGCGATGAAAAATCTCGGTACGATTTTCGGCAGCGACTTCAGCGTCGATACGGCGGAGCGAGTCAACGGAAACATGGGCCGCAGTGCTGGCGAATTCCTGGACGATTTGCCGATGCCAGCAGCTGGCAGCGAAGCGAAGCTGTTAGTCGCCACCGCCGATTGCAAAGGCGTTCCTCTGGTGAAGGACGACAGTGAGAAGGTCGCTGCCTTCGAAATGGCGAAAAAGAACCCTGGCGAATGGCGAATGGCGACGGTCACGAGTGTCTACTCGGTCGATCCGAACGTGCGCACGGCCGAAGACATTACCGCCGCCTTGTTTCGTGACGAGCCTGACGAGAATGCGGCTCGGCAACCACGACCGAAGCCGCAAAACATAAACACAACGGCCCACTTTCCGGAACTCGCGGAGAATGCAGAGGGAGGCGAAGTTGCGATCAGTGGCATTCATGTGGCTACCTTGAAAAGAACTCAGGTCGGATGCGATACGATGAATATCTTCGTCGAGGCTATCCCATCGCATCGGGCGTGATTGAAGGTGCCTGTCGTCATCTTGTCAAAGATCGTATGGAACGCAGTGGCATGCGTTGGACGCTCGAAGGAGCGCGTTCCATGCTGAATGTTCGGGCAGCCTTTCAAAGCGACCACTGGCGAACATTCCTCGATTGGCACATCGAAAACGAAGTCACTCAGACCCACCCAAATCGACACTTAACTTAAAGACTACACGCCGATAAAACTCGCATGTTGACCGACGGAACCCCGGTTACGCCACTCGCCGATCGATTCCGTCACCGCCCCGCTCGCATCCTCACGCGGCCGACAGACTAGATGCATGGAAGAGGCGAGAGCGGATTGTCGTTTCGCAACGAGTCTCGCGGCCATTTCGGTATCAATGGGCCAAGAAGCTGTGATCCGCCAACCCGCCAATGTCGACCTTCTCGCCCGGAATGTGCCAGACAACAAAACTGGCACCCTTGTCCGCAGTTCGATCCACAGCAAGCGCCAAACAAGTCAGTATCGCGAGAAGTAATTCCGGGCCCACTTCGGCCGAACTCGAGTCGCCTTCAATATCAAGTTTCGAGAGTTGAGACACGTGCATATGTAGCGATCGAGAGCGATTGTCGGTTTGTGAACAGATCGCCAAAGCATCGGACACCATAAAGTGGCAGTGGAATTCGCCGCGGCTCTATGCCTGTGAATTGCTCATCCGGAACCAAAGACAACGGCCCTTGATGCTGTGACTGTCTCTTGAAAAGCTTGTCGTTGTCGCGGCGAAGAGCATCAAAGTCTGTAACTTGGCGCGGGCTTCGCCCGCAACCCAAATTGGACGTTGAGTTGTGTTCAACAGCATCTGTTTCTTGACCTGGGGGAGAGAAAGGCGGCGATTCCCGGTAGAGTGATGGTGTTAAACAAATTCTAGCGAGTGCGTGTCTGAAAAGTCGTTTGACATTGAAAAAATCAGTCGCGAGTTGAAAAAGGCTCCGCGAAGATGAGGAGGATATCCGTAGAGTTGATTGAAAACGTCAGCAAAACGGAAAAACTTTACTCAATCTTCGAGGAGCCACGGATGCGAAAATCCTACTCAACTC
>Ga0154020_10005077_pt1 | contig 15614 bp, 13 predicted proteins | sample Klosneuvirus_201_FD_109709 | JGI IMG/M metagenome (GOLD analysis project Ga0154020, IMG submission 109709) | Active sludge microbial communities from wastewater, Klosterneuburg, Austria - Klosneuvirus_20160825_MG | ecosystem: Engineered > WWTP > Aerobic digester > Activated sludge | place...
GGAAAGCATGGCGTAGCTGACCAGCGAATCCTGCCAAAACGCCTCGTGACCCCAAAGCCGCAAGGGCACGGTGAGGGTGCCTTCCGACACGATGCGCAGCCAGGCGCTACCGACGCCGGACTCGTCAAGATGCACCGGGAAAACAAAGTTGCGATGCGGCAGCGGCCGTGCAGTGAAGGGCAGGCGATCCCCGGTGGCCAGTCGCTCGCCACCGGGACCGAAATATTCAACGCTGTCCAGTGTCGGAAAGGCGACCTCGAGCAACCAGTCGCGCGGCGCGTTCGCTTCCGCCGCCAGGTCGACGCGCAACCACCATGCCGCGGACGAGTAACCGAAATTGATCGCCGCGTCGTCACGCACAGCGGATGGCTTGAACTCTCCAGCGCGGCGCTGGGCATCCGCCAGGGTCATGGTCCCGGTCGGATCCTCGAGCACAAGGACATGCGGTGCCAAGGATACCGAACGCGTATCCGACATCAGCCGAACGGCGGCGGCACTGCTCCCCGCCTGACCAAACAGGCAAGTCAATAACAGGATCAATGCGGCGATGCGTGACACGGCACGCTCCGGAGGGAGGCTGTGCAAATTCTAGCCGATTGATCGCCACGGCCCCCGGCCAGGATGGTTACAATCGGCCGATCAAGAATCCGCGCCCTGATGCCGATGGCAGCGGACTCATTCACCCCCCCCATGAACATTGCCCCATGCCACGCAAACTGATCGCCACCCTGTCCTGCTTGTTGCTTGCCGGCCCGCTGCTGGCGGCCGAGGAGGCACTGCCGAATTTTGCCGAGGACACGCTGAGCGGTGACTGGCGCGGCGCGCGCGGAGGCGCCTTGAAGAATGGTTTCGGCTTCGAAGGCCTGGCGCGGGTCGACGCCTTGCGCAATCGTGGCGGCATCAGCAACGGCAGCCGTCATATCACGCACCTTGATCTCAAGCTGCGCATGGATCTCGAAAAAGCCTTCGGCTGGAGCGGAGGCAGCGCCATGGTCAACGTCCTGAGCGACGGCGGCTGGGGGCCGAACGCACGGCACGTCGGCTCACAGATGGGCGTCACCAATGCCGAGGTCAATGCGCCGACCACCACGCGCCTGTTCCAGGCCTGGCTGCAGCAGAGCCTGTTCGATGATCGGTTGGCCGTACTCGCTGGACTCTATCCGATCGACTCCGAATTCTTCACCGTGGACTCGGCAGGTGCCTTTCTCGGTCCCCAATACGGCACTCCGGCAGACCTGGGGCAGACGCGCGGCCCCTCGATTTTCAACAACTCCGCCTTCGGCCTGCGCGCGAGGTGGACGATCACCAAAACCGTGTATGCCATGGGTGCCGTGCTCGACGGCATTCCCAATGATCCGGCGCGGCCCAAGGTCGCGGCGATCCGTTTCGCCAAGGGCGACGGCAGCTTCTCGATCGGCGAGATCGGCTGGCTGCCCGAGGCGGACAACGAAAAGTTCAAGGGTCACGCCAAGACCGCCATCGGCCTCTGGGGCTACAGCACGAGGGCCAACGATCAGCGCGATACCGATGCCGGTGGCAATCCCTTGTTGCGCTATCAACGCGGCGGCTATGTGCTGGGCGAGCGAACACTGGCGCGACTGGGTGGCGACGAGCGTTTTCTTTCAGGCTTCGCCCGTTACACCTGGGGTGACGGCGACTCGACGGCGGTGAAGAACAGCCTGAACCTCGGCCTGCACCTCAAGGGACCGCTCGAATCGCGCCCCGACGATGTCGTCGGCATCGCATGGTCCCGTGCCGGTATGTCACGGAAATGGCGCGACGCGCAGACGGTGCCGGGAAACACCAAGGCCAGCGAGGACGCGCTGGAGATCACCTGGCGCTTCGCCGTGACGCCATATCTCGCGATCCAGCCGAACTACCAGTACATCAAGCACCCGGGCGGCGCGGCGGCGGCCAGCGCCAAGCTGATCGGTATGCGTTTCGACGTCGCGCTCTGATGCAGAGAGTCGGCGCTGGCGGGACGGCGACGCCGGCCTGCTAGAATCGAAGCCATGGTTTCTTCGCGCGCACTTTCCCGCTGGCTCCTGCTGGTCGTCATGCTGACTTTTCTGTCGCCGCATTTCGGCTGGGAAGTCATGGCTGCCGATGCCCATCACGATCCCGTCAGCGGCGCGATGACCATGATCGATGCACACGATCACGAAGCCGGCAATTCCGGCCTCGATCATCACGATGAACACGCCTGCGGCGGCCACATGTTCAGCCACCTGCCGGTACAGGCATCAGCAAGTGCCGGCTCGCATTTCGCTGCCGCACCGCAGGCGTTTGTCGCCGCTGAACCGGCGATGCCGCCCTCGCATCACCCCGATCTGCCTGATCGCCCTCCGCGCCACACCGCCCTCTGAGCGGCGGAGCGCGCCTTCAACCATTCCCTGAGCCAGCCGCATCGCGGACTGGCCGCGTTCCGTCGATTTCCCGTGGATTGCCCCCGAGAGGATATCGATGCGAAAACTTTCATCCCTGCTACTTGCCGCATTGGCCGGCGCCGCGCTGGCCGCGCCGCCGCTGACCGAGACCGAGGCCCTGCGTCTGGGTTTCTCCCGCCCGGAATTTTCCGAACTGCAGCAGGCCCGTCTCGGCGAAGCCGAAGCGGATGTACTCGAAGCCGGCACCTGGAGCAATCCGACACTCGAGTTCGGGCGCGACAAGACCGGCAGCGCGCGCGAGCGGAGCTGGCAGGTATCGCAGGCGCTGGACATTTCCGGCCGACGCGGCCTGCGCGAATCTGCGGCGCGGCATCGCGTCCGCGCCACCGAAGCCGACAATCACGCGCGACAGAACGGACGCCGCGCCGAACTGCGCCGCGCCTTCCATGAGCTCCTGCGCCAGCAGGAACAGACGCGCGCCATCGGCAACTGGGCAGACCGCTTCACCCTGATCGACAATGTGGTCGCCAAGCTGGCCCGAGCCGGCGAAGCCTCTGGCTATGACCGCCGTCGCCTGGGGCGCGAGCAGCGCAGCGCCGGTGCAAGGCTGGCCGAGGCCCGCGCCGCGCAGGAACTCGGCCGCGCCCGTCTCGCGGCCCTGATCGGCCGCCCGGCCGACGATGGCGTCGCCGGCCAGCTCCTGCCGGAGCCGCCACCACCGTTGTCGGCCTTGCAGGCGCAACTCGCGGCACGTCCCGAGTTTGCCGCCCTGTCGGCGCGCGTCGAAGCTGCTCACAGCGATGGCGCCGCCGCGCAACGCCACCTGCCCGAGCTGACGGTCGGCGTGGGCCGCAAGCAGGTCGACGACGGCCCCGTGCGCGACAACGGCAGCCTGTTGATGCTGTCCCTCAACCTGCCGCTGTTCGACCGGCAACAGGCCAGGGACCGGCGAAGCGCGGCGCAGGCGCAGGCCGCGCAGGCCGAACTCGGCCTGGCGCGACAGCAGGCCGAAGGCGAGTTGCTCGGCCTGCATCGCCAGGCGACGCAGTTGATCACCGCCGCCGCGCGCTACCGTGCCGAGGCTGTCACGCCATCGGCCGAACTGCTGCGCATCGCCGAGAGCGCCTACCGCGCCGGCGAATCCACCGTCCTCGAACTGCTCGACGCCTACAAGGGGGCGCTGGAGGCTGAACTGACCGCCCTCGACCTCGAAGGGAAAGCCCGCGCCGCGCGCATCGAACTCGACCAATTGACAGGAAACCACCCGCAATGAAAACGCCATCGACACTGATCGCGCTCACGATCGTCGCATTGCTTCTCGCCGGCTGCGGCGAGAAGAAAGCCGCCAGCGGCGGCCACGACCACGGCGCCGCCGCACAGGCCGCCGGCCACGCCGACCATGGCGACCACGGCCCGGAAGGCGAAAAGCTCACCCACTTCAGCGACAAGACCGAACTGTATGTCGAGTTTCCGGCCCTCGTCGTCGGCCAGGCCGCGACCTTCGTCGCCCATTCCACCTGGCTGGCCGACTTCAAGCCGGTGACGCAAGGCAAACTCACTGTCCTGCTGGCGGGCGGCAGCGCGCCCGAAGAGCGATTCGTCGCCGACGCCCCGGCCGTGCCCGGCATCTTCAAGCCGAACGTGACACCCAAGGCCGGCGGCGAGCGCGAGCTGACGCTGATCGTCGAGACGCCGAACGGCAGCATGACGCACGAGCTCGGCCCGGTGCAGGTTTTCGCGGATGCCAAGGCCGCCGCCGCAAACCACGGCGACCATGCAGACAGCAGCGGCATCCCCTTCACCAAGGAGCAACAGTGGAAGATCGACTTCGCCACGGTCGAGGCGGTCAAGGGCACGGCGCGTCCTTCGGTCGCCGCCACGGCGACGATAAAGGCGCAGCCGGATGGCGAGGCGCTGCTGGCCGCGCCGGCGGCCGGCGTGCTGCGGCCGGCAGGCAGCTTCCCGCGCGTCGGCCAGGCGGTGCACAAGGGCCAGGTGCTGGCGTATCTGGCGCCGCGTCTCGGTGGCGAAACCGATCAGGCGACGCTGGAGGCCGCCGCCGGCAAGGCGCGCATCGGGCTGGAGCAGGCGCGGCGCGAACGCGAGCGCATGGAAGCGCTGTTCAAGGACGAAGCCATCGCTGAAAGGCGCCTGCTCGAAGCCCGCGCCAACGAGCGCATGGCCGAAGCCGAGGCCAATGCGGCCCAGGCGCGGCAAGCTCAGTTGGGGGGAGCGGGCGGCATCGCAATCCGCGCACCGGTTGCCGGCACGCTGGCCGATGTCGCGGTGGCGCCCGGCGCCTTCGTCGCCGAGGGCGTACCCTTGTTCCATGTCGCCAACACCGGCCGGTTGTGGCTGGAAGCGCGCGTGCCGGAAAGCGAGATCGGCCGGCTGGGAACGCCGAGCGGCGCTTCGTTTGCCGTCGATGGTTTCGCCCAGCCCTTCGTCATCGAGCCCGGCAAAAACGGCAAGCTGATCGCCGTCGGCGGCGTGGTTGACGCCAACACGCGCACCGTGCCGGCGATTTTCGAGTTCGCCAACCCCGGCGGCCTGCGCCTGGGAATGACGGCCAAGGCGCAGCTTTATGCCGGCGCGGGCGTCGAGGCCGTGCTGGTGCCCGCCGGCGCGGTGCAGGACGAAAGCGGCACGTCCGTTGTGTATGTGCAGACCGGCGGCGAAAGCTTCGAGCGCCGCATCGTGCGTGTGGGTGCCCGCGATGGCGAGCGCGTCGCCATCCTCGACGGCATCGATCCGGGGCAGCGTGTGGTCGGCAAGGGCGCCTACCTGATCCGCCTGTCGACCTCGATGTCGGCCGCCGTCGGCCACGCCCATTGAGGTGGAAGGATCATGATCGCTTACATCATCCAATGGTCCTTGCGCAACCGGCTGTTCGTCGTCGTCGGCGCCTTGCTGCTGCTGGTCTGGGGCGGCATCGAGACCGCACGCACGCCGGTAGACGTCTTCCCCGACCTCACCGCGCCCACCGTCACCGTCGTCACCGAGGCCGATGGCATGGCCCCGGCCGACATGGAGGCACTTGTCACCTTTCCCATCGAGACCGCGCTCAACGGGGCGCCCGGCGTGCGGCGCGTGCGCTCCTCGACCAAGATCGGCCTGTCGGTCATCACCGTCGAGTTCGCCTGGGGCACCGACGGCTATCTGGCGCGCCAGATCGTCGCCGAGAAATTGCAACTGGCCAAGGCCGCGCTGCCGCCCGGCATCGAGGCGCCGGTGATGGCGCCGGCGGCCTCGATCATGGGCGAGATCATGTTCATCGCCCTGACCTGGGACGATCCGGCAAAAGTCGGCGCTGGCGGGACGGCGGATAGCTGGCCCGCCGCCAACATGGGGACGGCGGTTCTAAAAAATACTGCTGACTACGTGCTTCGCAAGCGCCTGCTCGCCGTGCCCGGCGTGGCCGAAGTGCTGCCCATCGGCGGCGATGTTCAGCAGTATCAGGTGACGCTGAAGCCCGAGCGGCTGGCTGCCTACGGATTGACCATCGATGAGGTCGTGAAAGCGGTCGAGGGCGCCAACAAGAATGCCGCCGCCGGCTTCTACGCCGAGAACGGACAGGAGTATCTGATCCAGGGTATCGGTCGTGTGCGTACGGTGGAGGACATCGCCGAGGCGGTGGTGGCGATGAAGCACGGCCAGCCGGTGCTGCTGCGCCACGTCGCCGATGTGGGGCTCGGCACCGCCATCGTGCGCGGCGTCGGTTCGACCAACGGCAAGCCCGCCGTGGTGCTGGGCATCCAGCGCCAGCCGGCGGCCAACACCCTGGAACTGACGCGCACCCTCGACCGCACGCTGGCCGAGATCCAGACCGCGCTGCCGGCCGGCATGAAGATCGAGACGCGCCTGTTCCGCCAGGCCGACTTCATCGAGGTGTCGATCGACAACCTGCTCGCCGCCCTGCGCGACGGCGCGATCCTGATCGTCGCCATCGTCTTCGCCTTCCTGCTCTCGGCGCGCTCGACGGCGATCACGCTGGTGGCACTGCCGCTGTCCATCGTCGCCACCGTGCTGGCGATGAAGGCGCTCGGCGCGACGATCAACACCATGACGCTGGGCGGCATCGCCATCGCCCTCGGCGCGCTGGTGGATGACGCGATCATCGTGGTGGAGAACATCGTGCGGCGGCTCCGGGAAAGCCACGCCAAACCGGAGGCGCAGCGCGAATCGACCCTGCATGTGGTGTTCCTCGCCACCAAGGAAATCCAGGGCTCGATCGTCTTCGCCACGCTGATCATCATGCTGGTGTTCATCCCCCTGTTCTTCCTCTCCGGCGTCGAGGGCCGTCTGATGGTGCCGCTCGGGCTGGCCTACGTGATCTCGCTGTTCGCCTCGCTGCTGGTGTCGATCACCGTTACGCCGGTGCTCGCCTCGCTATTCCTCGGGCAGTCGAAGGAAGTCGAACAGCACCGCGATCCGCGCTTCGTGGTCTGGCTGCGCGACGCTTACCGCCGCCTGCTCGATGCCACGCTGGAGCGCTGGCAGGCCATCGCCGCCGCCAGCGGCGCACTGCTGGTCGCCGCCCTGCTCGGGCTCGCCGCCGCCGGCCAGTCCTTCCTGCCCGACTTCAACGAAGGCACGCTGACGGTTGGCGCCGAGACCTTGCCCGGCACCGCCTTTGCCGAGTCGGTGAAGCTGATGGAAGGCGTCGAGGCGGTGTTGCTGAGCCACCCCGAGGTCGTCGCCACCGCGCGCCGCACCGGGCGTTCGCCGCTCGACCCGCACGCGCTCGACGTGCACCAGTCGGAAATCGAGGTCAGCCTGAAGATGACGACGGGAAGAAATGCGCGCAGCAAGCAGGACTTCCTCGCCGCGCTGCGCGCCGACTTCGCCAAACTGGCCGGCGTGCAGGTGGTGGTCGGCCAGCCGATCTCGCACCGCATCGACCACATGCTCTCCGGCACGCGCGCCAACATCGCGGTGAAAATCTTCGGCGCCGACCAGAAGGAGTTGCGCAAGCTCGCCGAGCAGGTCAAGACCGTCATGCAGCAGGTGCCCGGCGCGGTCGATGTGCAGCCCGAACAGCAGAGCGACATCCCCTTCCTCAGCGTGAAGTACAAGCGCGAGGCGCTGGCGCGCCACGGCCTGTCTGCCGCGGAACTCTCGGAAAGCATCGAGGTGGCCTTCAACGGCCTGACGGTCGGCAAGGTCCTGCAGGGCCAGGCCAGTTTCGACCTCGTGGTGCGCTACGACCCGGCGACGCGCGCCAACCTCGACGCCATCCGCGCCACGCTGATCACCACGCCGAGCGGCGCGCGCCTGCCGCTGTCCGCGCTGGCCGAGATCGAGAACGACCGCGGCCCCTACTTCATCAACCGCGAGAACGTGCAGCGCAAGATCGTCGTCATGGCCAACGTCGCCGGGCGCGACCTGAAGAGCGTGGTCGAGGAGATGCAGGCGAAGATCGCCGGCCAGATCAAGCTGCCGACGGGCTACCACATCGAGTTCGGCGGCCAGTTCGAGTCGGCGGCGGAAGCCGCGCGCGTGCTGACGCTGCTTGGCGCCGCCGTGTTGGTGGGTATCTTCCTGCTGTTGTTCGTCGCTTTCCACACCGCGCGCGACGCCTTCCTCGTCATGCTCAACCTGCCGCTATCGATCATCGGCGGCGTGGTCGGCGTCTATCTTTCCGGCGGGGTCGTCACCATCGCTTCAATCATCGGCTTCATCACCCTGTTCGGCATCGCCACGCGCAATGGCGTGATGATGATCGCCCACATCCATCACCTGGTCGAGCAGGAAGGCGTCGCCGATCTGCGCGCCGCCGTGATGCGCGGCGCCGAGGAACGGCTGATTCCGATCCTGATGACGGCGCTCGCCGCCGGCCTCGCGCTGGTGCCGCTGGCGCTGGCCGCCGGCCAGCCCGGCTCCGAGATTCAGGCACCGATGGCAGTGGTGATCCTCTGCGGCCTGATCAGCTCGACCGTGCTCAACATGCTCGTCGTGCCGGCGCTCTACCTGCGCTTCGGCGCCGTGCGCGAGGAGCTCGCCAGCGGCCAAATCTTGCGCCGGCGGCGCAGCGACGCGCTGGCTGACAGCTAATGAGAAAACGGAAGACGACTCATGACGACGCGCACCCAGTGGCTGAAACTGAAAATGCCGCCCCTCCTGGTGATGGCCGTGATGGCCCTTGGCATGTGGACAGGCAGCGTTGTGTTTCCCGCCCTTTCGATTTCCCTGCCTGCCTGGATGAGGTGGATTGCAGCACCGGCCGTCGCGCTGTTCGGCGCGCTGGTCAGTCTCGCCGGGGTACTGGCATTCCGCCAAGCGGGAACCACGGTGAATCCGCTGGCGCCGGACTCCGTCTCCCGGTTCGTCGCCGGTGGAATCTACCGCTACAGCCGGAATCCGATGTACCTGGGCTTCGCTTTGGCCCTGACAGGGTTTGCCCTGTTTCTGGCACACGCCGGTGGCGCGCTCTTTCCACTTCTCTTCGTCCTGTACATGAACCGGTTTCAGATTGCGCCGGAGGAAGCTTTTCTCGCCGCGCGCTTCGGCGCCGCGTTTCGTGCCTATTGCGCAACGGTGCCGCGATGGATATGACAAGCAGGCCCCGGCAGGTAGCGGCGTTTGTCGCGGGACGCCGAAAACCCTGCCTACATGCTGGCCTGGCGCGATTCGGCGCGCGCCCGGTCCCCCTCGTCCGCCACGCCGCCATGCAACCTGAATCAGGAGGAATCGACATGCTCAGATACTGGCTATCCATCACCGGCATTGCCATGCTCATCGGCGGCTGCGCCCCGCATCTCCACTCGCTGAAACCCGGCTCGTCGTCTTCTCTGCTGGCCGGCGAATTCCATCACGGCCGACCGAACCGCTTGGTGCTGCAGACCACCGAACGGCGCTATGTCGCCGAGGGCTTCTCGGTCAACCGGCACATGAACTGGAGCGAACTGCGCAAGACCTACCAGGGCAGCAATCCGAAACACTGGGACCGCATTTTCGCCGGACATGACAAGGACCATGAAGCCCATTCGGCGGAAGCCAAGGCCAAGGCGGCTGACGGCGCCGAATTGATCTGCCGCCTGGGCTGGCCATCGGGCATGTCACCACAAGGCACCTGCGTGGATCAGGCCGGCAGGGAACTCCTGCTGATTTTCGAGTAATCCGATCCATTGCACGTTGTCATCCGCTAAAGGAGAACCTCTTCATGAACTACCCGACCACTGCCGTTACGCTTGCCGCGCTTGCCCTCGCCGGCTGCGCCGGGCTTGCCGATCTTCCGCCGAACTACACCCTTGACCCCGACCGGGCCGAGGGCCTCGCCGTCATTTCAATGACGTTGTCCGGCAAATCCCTGGGCAAGATCAGCCGGTTCGAATATCGACTCAGGGAGATTCCGCCGCGCAACGAGAACGCGGTGGAAAAGTCGATTCGCTTTCGCGGCACGACCCAGCTCGCCAGATCGGTTGGGCGCGGGGAGGATGCGCGACCAATGACCGGCAGCATCGTGGTCAAGGGATCGGATTTGCGCGAACAGATCGACGTCTCCGACAGCGAAACCACGGGCGGACGTCTGGCAGCGGTGCGCCTGCCGGCAGGTGAATATGAAATCCACACTTGGAGGCTTGATGAGCCCGGACCGTATGGCGAGGTTGAACTTCGACCAAGAAAGGACTTCAGTTGTCGTTTCAATGTCAGGTCGGGCACGGCCATTTACCTCGGTCGCCTACGCCTGGAACTGGGGGACGGGGACACGCAGAAGCTGGTGGTCGAAGACCGACGGGACAGCGACCTGAACGGCTTCAAACGCAAATACCCGGTCCTGGCCAATAGCCCGACAGCCATGTCCATCTGCAACATCCGATAGCAACCCGCCGCGACGATCCGGATCGCGAATCACCTCAAACGGCCATTTCGTAAATCATCCACAAGGAGCAGGAGCATGCACCCCAAGCAATACATCACTACGGTACTGGCACTTATCGCCTGCGTTGCGTATGCCGCCCATGCGGCGGACAAGCACGGTCACGATCACGACCACCGGCCCCTACACGGCGGCATAGTCGCCGAGGCCGGCGATCTGAACTACGAACTGGTCGCCAGGCCGGATTCGCTGACGATCTATGTCACCGATCACGGCAAGCCAGTCGCGGCGACAGGAGCGCGTGGAACCGCGACCGTGCATTCCGCCAACGAAAAGACCACCGCCGTTCTGGAGCCCGCCGGCGAGAACAAGCTAAGTGCCAAAGGCAGCTTCAAGCAGGGTGTCGGTGTGCGTGTCGCCGCCACCGTTGCGCTGGCGGGCAAGCCGGAAGCAAAACTGAATTTCCGCCTGAAGTAGCCGGGGCGGCGGAGGGATCGAAGTGGCGAACTGTTGCAACGACAACTGTGCGGCTGATGCAGGCAGCAGCCCGCGATACCGTCGCGTGCTCTGGATCGCCCTCTGGATCAACGCGTTCATGTTCGGCGTCGAGATCATCGGCGGCCTGCTCGCCGGCTCGGTCTCGCTGCTCGCCGATGCCGTCGACTTCGCCGGAGATGCCGCCAACTATGGGCTTTCCCTGGCGATACTGACCAGGGGGCTTGCCTGGCGCGCCCGCGCGGCGCTGGTCAAGGGGCTCAGCATGGGCGCCTATGGCCTGTACGTGCTTGTCCGGGCCGCTTGGGGAGCATTGGTTGGAGAGGTTCCGCAAGCGCTGACCATGGGCTTGGTGGCCATGGTCGCGCTGATCGCCAATGTCGGCGTTGCAGCGATGCTGTACGCCTACCGCGAGGGCGATGCCAACATGCGCTCGGTCTGGCTTTGCAGCCGCAACGACGCCATCGGCAACCTTGCGGTCATGCTGGCGGCGCTCGGCGTGTTCGGCAGCAAACAGGGCTGGCCGGATCTGGTGGTCGCGGCGATCATGGGCCTGCTGGCGCTGAGCGCGGCACGGGTCGTGATCCGGCAGGCCCGGCATGAACTGGCCCAGACACCGGCAGGGCGATGCGAAAGGCCTTGATCGCCGTGGTGCCAACGCCGACTCTCGGATCAGCCGATCGATAATGACCGCCTTGCCGTCCCCCGTCTGGCTGGCCCTGGCGGCCGCCGCGCTGTTCGGCGCCAGTACGCCGCTGATCAAGCTGCTGATCGGCGAAGCCTCGGCCCTGTCGCTGGCCGGCCTGCTCTACCTCGGCAGCGGGCTCGGCTTGGGCCTGGCTCGCGCTTGGCGCGATCGCGGCTGGCGGCCCGGTGGGCTGGCCGCCGCCGACTGGCGCTGGTTTAGTGGTGCGACTGGCTTCGGCGGGGTGCTCGGCCCGCTGCTGCTGGTCTGGGGCCTGGCGCGAACCGGTGCCGGAGCCGCCTCGCTGCTGCTCAACCTGGAAGCGGTGCTGACCGCCGCCATCGCCTGGATCGTGTTTCGCGAGCATGCCGGCCGCCGCATCGTCGCCGGGATGGCCCTGATCGTCGTCGGCAGCGTCACCCTCTCCTGGCCGGCGGGCGAGACCGGCGTCACCCATCTTGGTGGGCCGCTGGCCATACTCGGCGCCTGCCTGTGCTGGGCCATCGACAACAACCTGACGCGCAAGGTATCCGCCTCCGATGCCATGTTCATCGCGGCGACCAAGGGCCTTGTCGCGGGCGCGGTGAACCTCTGCCTGGCCCTGCTGCTGGGCCATGCCCTGCCCGCCATGCCGCAGGCGGCGGCCGCGATGGCGATCGGCTGCCTTGGCTATGGCGCCAGTCTGGTGTTCTTCGTGCTGGCCCTGCGCGAACTGGGCACGGCGCGCACCGGCGCGTATTTCTCGACGGCGCCTTTCGTTGGCGCCGCACTCAGCATCGCCCTGCTCGGCGAGCCGACGCCGCCGCAATTCTGGCTGGCCGCCGGATTGATGGCGACCGGGGTCTGGCTGCACCTGACCGAGCACCACGCGCACGAACACCAGCACGAGCCGCTGCGGCATGCCCATCCGCACGTCCATGACAAACACCATCGCCACGCGCACGACTTCCCCTGGGATGGCGACGGCGCGCACGAGCATCTCCACGCGCATGAACCGCTGCGCCATTTCCATCCGCACTTTCCCGACATCCATCACCGCCACGGACATTGATCTGCCGTGGCGGCCAGGCGCATTTCCGCCATTTCATGGGGCAAGTTGCGCGGGACTTCGGTAACACACCGTGACAACGCGCCGATTGTCATGCAGCCTCACCAAATCGTGCCCGCGCCGATACATCCTGCTTACATCCGGGTCGTCAAATACGTCTTGCCATGTGGCACAAACGTTCAAGGAGACTCGACATGAAAACCACGACACGCAATCTGCTCATCGCCGGCCTCGCCGGTGCTTCCCTCCTCTCTGCCTCCGCCGTCATCGCCGGCGGCGCCGGTTGCGGCGGCCCTGGCAGCTATGGTCCCGGCATGAGCGGCCACGGCCCGGGAATGATGGGCCATGGTCCCGGCTGGGGCGGTCCGCGCCATGCCGCCTTCGCGCCCGAAGATCGCGCGGGCTGGCAACTCGACATGCTCAAGTCGACGCTGAAGTTACAGCCGACCCAGGAGGGCGCCTGGAACGCGTTTGCGGCCGCCGCCCAGGCGCAGGCAAAGACCATGGGCCAGGTGCGCGACGAGATGTGGGAAAAGGCGCGCACGACGCCGGAACGCATGGACCTCGCCAGCAAGCTGTCGAAGGAACGCGAGCAGGGCATGGAGAAAGTCACGCAAGCCATGAAGGCACTGTATGAGATGCTGACGCCCGAGCAGCGCAAGGTGCTGGATCGGCGCGGACCGTGGGTTCACGGTTGATTCATGACATCCGCCTTCGGCGCCAGCGACGCGGCGTTGCGCCGTGTCGCCAGCGCCGACTCTTACCTGAAGGCGATGATCTGCTGATCGACGGAAAGGCTTTCACCCGGATTCGCCAGCAGCTTGTCGACCACGCAGTCACGCTCGGCCTTGAGCACGTTTTCCATTTTCATCGCCTCGATCTTGGCCAGCACTTCGCCGGCCTTGACCTCCTGACCCGGCTTCACGGCGACCGCGGTCAGCAGGCCGGGCATCGGTGAGAGCAGGAACTTGCTGGTATCGGGCGCGGCCTTGACCGGCATCAGCGCCAGCAGGTCGGCGGCGCGAGCGCTCATTACCTGCACGTCGGCCTGCACGCCCCAGTGGAACAGGCGGTAGATCGAGTTTCGGCGTTCCACCTGCATGCAGATCGGCTGGCCGTTGAGCGTGCCGCGATAGAGGATGTCACCGAACTGCCAGTTGGAGCGGATCGCATAGCCGCCACCTGCCAGTTGCACATCCCAGCCGCCCTCAGCCTGGGTAATGGTGGCCGGATGCCGCTCGCCGTTGAGCAAGACCACGTAATCACTGACCGGCTTGTACTCGTGGCCCGGCATCTGCCCGGTGATGGTGGCGTTGCGTGCCAGGTACTGGCGATGGATCGCCGCAGCGGTTGCCACCAGCATCAGCGGATCGTCGTGCGGCACGTCGGCGGCATTGAAGCCCTTGGGATACTGGTCGGCGATCAGGCCGGTGTTGAAGTTGCCCGAGGTGAAGCGCGGGTGCTGCATCAGCGCGGCCTGGAAGGAAATGTTGCTGGCCACGCCGCGGATCACGAACTCGTTCAGCGCATCGCGCATGCGGGCGATGGCCTGGTCGCGCGACGCCGCGTGAACGATCAGCTTGGCGATCATCGAATCGTAGAACATCGAGATCTCGCCGCCTTCATAGACGCCGGTGTCGACCCGCACGCCGTTCTCTGCCGGCGGCGGCACGTACTTCACCAGGCGTCCGGTGGACGGCAGGAAGCCGCGGAAGGGGTCCTCGGCATTGATCCGGCATTCCATGGCCCAGCCGTTGATCTTGAGGTCTTCCTGCTTGAACGTCAGCTTCTCGCCGGCAGCGACGCGGATCATCTGCTCGACGAGATCCAGCCCGGTGATCAGCTCGGTCACCGGATGCTCGACCTGCAGGCGGGTGTTCATCTCGAGGAAGTAGAAGCTCTTGTCCTTGCCGCCGACGACAAATTCGACGGTGCCGGCCGACTGGTATTTCACCGCCTTGGCCAGCGCCACGGCCTGCTCGCCCATGGCCTTGCGCGTCGCCGCGTCGAGGAAGGGGCTTGGCGCCTCCTCGATCACCTTCTGGTGGCGGCGCTGGATCGAGCATTCGCGCTCGTGAAGGTAGAGCGTGTTGCCGTGGGCGTCGCCCAGCACCTGGATCTCGATGTGGCGCGGCTCTTCGACATACTTTTCGATGAACACGCGATCGTCGCCGAAGGCGTTCTTTGCCTCGGTCTTGCAGGAGGCGAAGCCTTCGTGCGCTTCCTGGTCGTTGAAAGCCACGCGCAGGCCCTTGCCGCCGCCGCCGGCCGAAGCCTTGATCATCACCGGATAGCCGATGCCCTTGGCGATCTCCACGGCTTGCTCGGGGGTATCGATGGCATCGTTGTAGCCCGGGATCACGTTGACCTTGGCCGCCAGCGCCAGCTTCTTCGAGGCGATCTTGTCGCCCATCTGCTCGACCGAGTAATGCTTGGGCCCGATGAAGATGATCCCTTCCTCTTCCAGGCGACGCGAGAAGCTCGCGTTCTCGGAGAGGAAGCCGTAGCCCGGATGCACGGCCTCGGCGCCGGTCTGCTTGCAGGCGGCGATGATCTTGTCCATCACCAGGTAGGATTCCTTCGATGGCGGCGGCCCGATGCAGACCGACTCGTCGGCCATCGTCACGTGCATCGCGTCCTTGTCGGCCTCGGAATACACGGCGACGGTCTGGATGCCCATCCTGCGGGCGGTCTTGATGACGCGGCAGGCGATCTCGCCACGGTTGGCAATCAGTATTTTCTTGAACATTTGCTTTTCCTTCGGGTAGGGAAGGGAGAAGGGGGAAGGGGGAAGGGTAAAATCAAAAAACCGCCTCGCCGCCTAGCCTTCTCTCCTCACCGGATTCCTGACAGCTTCTTTCAAATCGGGACGGTGAGATTCGCGTCGGGTTTGCACCCTTCCCCCTCCCCTCTTTCCCCTTCTCACGCCGCTCACAGCGGAATGTTCCCGTGCTTGCGCCACGGATTCTTGATGTCTTTCCCACGCAGCATGGCCAGGCTGCGACAAACGCGCTTGCGCGTCTCGTGCGGCATGATCACGTCGTCGATGAAGCCGCGCGCGCCGGCGACGAAGGGGTTGGCGAACTTGGCCTTGTACTCGGCTTCCTTCGCCGCCAGCTTGGCCGGATCCCCCTTGTCCTCGCGGAAGATGATCTCCACCGCGCCCTTCGGCCCCATCAC
>Ga0154020_10005079_pt1 | contig 15614 bp, 13 predicted proteins | sample Klosneuvirus_201_FD_109709 | JGI IMG/M metagenome (GOLD analysis project Ga0154020, IMG submission 109709) | Active sludge microbial communities from wastewater, Klosterneuburg, Austria - Klosneuvirus_20160825_MG | ecosystem: Engineered > WWTP > Aerobic digester > Activated sludge | place...
AGCGAGTTATGCGGCACCCCCTCAAGGCGAGCAGCGCAGGGGAGTCGGCGCGCAGCGCCGACCGCCACAGTCGGCGACGCCGCCGGGCACCGCCTGCCGCGATCGCCACAAGCCGTCGAACGTCCAAAGCGGACGCAAACGAACGTCCGCAAAGGGTCGCAAGCCGCCACCCAGCCCATCATCGCAGCAGCCGCCTCGCGCTGATGACACCCGTGTTCACGCCCACCCAGCCGAGCCCGCCGAAGAGCCGGGCATGCTCGATCTTCACGCAACGGTCCATCACGCTGTCCAGGCCCGCGGCACGCGCCAGCGCGTCGGCTTCGAGGTTGTTCACGCCCAGTTGCTGCCACAGGCACTTCGCACCGATGGCTATCGCGCTCCGCGCGATGGGCAGCACATCTTCGGGCTTGCGGAAGACGTCGACCATGTCGACGGGATGCGGGATGTCCTCCAGCCCTGCGTAGCAGCGCTCACCCAGGACGGCCTGGTAACGCGGGTTCACGGGCACGATGCGACAGCCGTGGGTCTGCATGTACCTGGCCGCGAAGTAGCTGGGCCGGTGCCATTCGGCGGAAAGCCCCACCACGGCGATGGTGCGGCAGTTCTTCAGGATGCGGCGCAGGGTGGCGATGTCGTCGGCCATGCCGCCATCGTAGCCCCGCGGCCACCGAAGCCTGGCCCGGCCGGCCCCGCGGCTTCCCCGATACCGAGAGCCCCCGCGGGGCGTTATCGTGTCACGGAACCGTCACAAACCGGAGATCCTGAACATGCACCAGCTCGCCCGTCTGTCCGCCCTCGCCGCCAGCCTGCTGCTGGCCGGTTGGGCCCATGCCGGCACCGTCACCGTCGTCACGTCCTTCCCGAAGGAGCTCACGCAGGCCTACAAGTCGGCCTTCGAGAAGGCCAACCCGGGCATCAAGGTCGAGATCCTCAACAAGAACACCGTGCAGGGCATCGCCTACGTGCGTGAACTGCCGGCGGGCCAGCGGCCCGACATCTTCTGGGCCAGCGCGCCCGATGCGTTCGAGGTGCTGGCGGGCCAGAACCTGCTGGAAAGCAGCGCCGACCTGGCCAACAAGGCGGCGCCGGCCAAGGTGGGCGCCTATCCCATCAACGACCCCAAGGGCCGCTACCTGGGCCAGGCGCTGGCCGGCTACGGGCTGATGTGGAACACACGCTACATGGCGGCCAACAAGCTGCCGGCGCCCAGGCAGTGGGCCGACCTCATCAAGCCCGTCTACTTCGGCCACGTGGCGATGAGTTCACCCTCGCGCTCGGGCACCACGCACCTGACGGTCGAGACCCTGCTGCAGGGTGAAGGCTGGGACAAGGGCTGGAACCAGCTGCTGCAGATCGCCGGCAACTGCGCCGCCATCACCGAGCGCAGCTTCGGCGTGCCCGATGGCGTCAACAACGGCCAGTTCGGCATCGGCCTGGTGATCGACTTCTTCGGCCTGGCCGGCAAGTACAGCGGCTTCCCGGTCGAATTCGTCTACCCCGACGTCACCGCCGTCGTGCCGGCCAACATCGCGCTGGTGGCGGGCAGCAAGAACCCGGATGAAGCCAGGCAGTTCATCCGCTACACGGTGTCCACCGAAGGCCAGCAGCTGCTGTTCGACCCCAAGATCTCGCGCCTGCCCATCCTGCCGCTGAAGCAGCTGAAGGCCCCGGCGGGCTACCCCGACGCCTTCGAGATCGCCAAGCGCGCCAAGGTGGCCTTCAATGCCGACCTGTCCGAGAGCCGCTACAACGTGGTCTCGGCGATGTTCGACCAGACCATCACCTTCCGCATCAAGGACCTGCAGGCCGCCACCAAGGCCATCCACGAGGCCGAGGCGGCGCTGGCGAAGAAGCCCAACGCCGCTGCGGCCGAGCTGGTGAAGCAGGCGCGCAGCCTGGCCTTCTCACCCGCGGTGGGTCAGGGCATGGCCGGCAACAAGGACTTCCTGGACCTGTTCACCAAGAACAAGAAGGACGCCGCGGTGAACAAGCAGGTCACCGGCCTGGAAGACACCTGGAGCCGCCACGCCAAGGAAAACTACGAGCGTGCGCGCACGCTGGCGCAGCAGGCCCTCGCACAGGCGCGCTGACCCGGCGCCGTGAGCAGCACGAGCACCGCGGTGCCTGACCCGCGCGGCCCGGCCGTGGCTGCCGCACGCCAGGGCCACGGCCCCGGCGTCTGGCTGGCCGGAGGCCTGGTGCTGTCCTTCCTGCTGCTGTTCTTCGTGCTGCCGGTGATGCGCGTGTTCATCACCGCCTTCCTGGACGGCGACGGCAGCCTCACGCTGGGCCATTTCGGCGCCTTCTTCGGCCAGAGCCTGATGCGCGAGGCCTTCTTCAACAGCCTCTACGTGGCCGTGATGTCGGCGGTGTTCGCGGCGCTGATCGCGGTGCCGCTGGCCTACTTCACGGTGCGCTTCGAGTTCCGCGGCGCGCTGCTCATCCAGACGCTGGGCGTGCTGCCGCTGATCATGCCGCCCTTCGTCGGCGCGGTGGCGCTGCAGCTGATCTTCGGCCGCAGCGGCAGCATCAACCTCTTGCTTCAGGAACATCTGGGCTTCACGCTGCCCATCATGGACGGCCTGAACGGCGTCATCTTCGTCGAGGCCATCCACTACTTCCCGTTCATCCTGATGAACCTCACCGTGGCGCTGCGCAACATCGACGGCGCGATGGAAGAGGCGGCGATGAACCTCGGCTGCACCGGCTGGCGCCTGTTCCGCCGCGTGATCTTCCCGCTGGCCGCGCCGGGCTTCGTGGCCGGCGCCTCGCTGGTCTTCGTCAAGGTCTTCGACGACCTGGGCACGCCGCTGGTGATGGGCCAGACCAACCTGCTGGCGCCGCAGGCCTACCTTCGCATCACGCAGGTGGGGCTGGAAGACCCGCTGGGTTACGTCATCAGCGTGCTGATGATCGCCTTCAGCATCGCCGCCATGGCGCTGTCGGCCCGGATGCTGAAGGGCCGCGACTACAGCACGCTGCAGAAGGGCGGCGGCAGCCTGCAGCGCCGCAGGCTGTCGGCGGCCGGCTCGGTGGCGGCCTACGCGTGGATAGGCTTCATCCTGCTGCTGACGCTTTCGCCGCACATCGGCGTGCTGCTGCTCAGCTTTGCCAAGGTGTGGAGCTACTCGCCGCTGCCGGATGCCTACACGCTGGCGCACTACAGCACCGTGTTCCAGGACAGCAGCGGCATGATCAGGAACACCCTGCTCTACTGCGGCCTGGCCGCCGGCCTGGACGTGCTGCTGGGCGTGACGATCGCCTACCTCATCCTGCGCACCCGGCTGCCGGCGCGGCAATGGCTGGACTGGATCGCCACCGCGTCGCTGGCCGTGCCGGGCATCGTGCTGGCCATCGGCTACCTGCGGCTCTTCAAGGGCATGACGCTGCCGGGCACCGAGATCCTGCTGACCAGCACCTGGGTGATGATCATGCTGGCCTACGCCGTGCGCCGCCTGCCCTACGCGCTGCGCAGTTGCGTGGCCGCGCTGCAGCAGGTGCACGTGAGCCTGGAGGAAGCCGCCGAAAGCCTGGGCGCGACCAAGCTGCGCACCATCCAGCGCGTGATGGTGCCGCTGATGGTGGGCGGCATCCTGGCCGGCTTCGTCACCAGCTTCATCACCGCAGCGGTCGAGCTTTCCGCCACCATCCTGCTCGTCTCGGCCGATTCGCAGGCACCGATGAGCTACGGCATCTACCTCTACATGCAGAGCGTGGCCGGCCGCGGCCCCGGCGCCGCCCTGGGCGTGCTGGCCATCATCGTCGTGGCCATCGGCACCTGGGTCTCGCACGTGGTGGTCGAACGCACCGGCAGCCGGCTGACGCAGCGGCCGGTCGACGACAAGCTGCCGCCGCTGGCCCTGGCCGCACCGGGCAACGGAGTATCACGATGAAAAAAGTCAGCGTGCAGTGCCGCCACGTGCGGCTGGCCTACGGCAGGACCGAGGTGCTGAAGGACGTCAGCCTCGACATCCAGCCCGGCGAGTTCTTCGCGCTGCTGGGCCCTTCGGGTTCAGGCAAGAGCACGCTGCTGCGGCTGATCGCCGGCTTCAACCGCCACCAGCACGGCGAGGTGCTGATCGACGGCCGCGACGTGAGCCCGCTGCCGCCGTGGCAGCGCAACATCGGCATGGTGTTCCAGAACTACGCGCTGTGGCCGCACATGACGGTGTGGGACAACGTGGCCTTCGGGCTCGTGGAGCGCAAGGTCGACAAGGCGACGATCAAGGCCAAGGTGGGCGCGGCGCTGGAACTGGTGGGCCTGCAGAGCTACGGTGAACGGCGGCCGAACCAGTTGAGCGGCGGCCAGCAGCAGCGTGTGGCGCTGGCACGCACCATCGTCATCGAACCGCAGGTGCTGCTGCTGGACGAACCGCTGTCCAACCTCGACAAGACCTTGCGTGTGCAGATGCGCCAGGAGCTGCTGGCCATGCAGCGCCGGCTGGGGCTGACGACGATCTTCGTCACCCACGACCAGGAAGAGGCCATGACCACCGCCGACCGCATGGCCGTGCTCGACCAGGGCGTGGTGCAGCAGGTGGGCGCGCCGGTGACGCTGTACGACGAACCGGCCAATGTCTTCGTCGCCGGCTTCGTCGGCACGACGAACCTGCTGCCGGCGCGGGTGCGGGCACGCCAGGGCGGCGCGCTGACGCTGGACGTGGCCGGCCTCGGCGACGTGCAGTTGCCCGCGGGGACGCAGGCACCCGCTGGCGACACGTTGACCATGGGCTTCCGCCCGCACGCGCTGGCCATCGACAGCGCCGACGCAACGAACGCGGTGCACGGCATCGCCTTGCCGGGCAAGGTGGAGGCGGCCGAGTTCCTCGGCGAGTTCACGCGCTACAGCGTGCGCGTGGGCAGCCACGCGCTGCACGTCGACCATCCGCACCAGTCCGGTGGCGCGGCCTTCGCGGTGGGCAGCGTGGTGCGGCTGGGTCTGGCGGCCGAGCAGGTGCGGCTGTTCGCAGACTGAAGCCCCGGCAGCGGGCCTGGGCTCGGCGAGAATCGCGGCCGCGCCGTCGCCCCATTTGGAAACCCCGTGACCACCGACTTCTGGCCCGCCTGCGGCTACGGCCTGCTCGAACGCACCACGCAAGGCTGGTGCGCGCCCACGCCGGCCTACTTCGCCGCCTGGCTGGCGCGGCCCGAACTGGCGCTGGTGCCCGAGTCCTGCCGCGCCGAGACGCGCCTGCACGACGCGCTGCGGCGCGACCCGCTGCGCCCGGTATCGCCAGCCGAACTGGCCGCGCTGCAGGACGCCGACGCACGCGAGAATTACGCCCACTTCCTGGCCCTGCGCGACGCGCTCGTGCACGCCGGCACGCTGGAAGGCTGGCTGCTGGCGCTGTGGCGCAGCGGGCGCATCACGGTGCCACCGCTGTTCATCGACCTCGTCGTGCAGGCCGTGCTGCGCGGCCTGCTCGACGGTGCCGGCGCGAACGAACCCGGCGCCTTCGAGGCCCGGGCCGCCGAGATGCTGTTCCGCACCCAGCGCCTGAGCACGCACGAAGGCCGGCTGCTGGCCGGCGACAAGGAAACGCTGGACCTGCAGCGCGAGACCCACGGCTTCGGCGACCTCGGCCGCCTGCTGGCGCAGGCCGCGCAACCCTTGCGCGCGGTGCAGATGCAGGTGCTGACGCCCGACAACGCCGCCGACTACTGGGCCGAGGCCGCGAAGCCCGGCGGCCGCCACGGCTTCCTGCTCGACCTCACGCACGAGATCCGGCAGGAACTCGGCCACGGTCTCGAATTCCACCTCACCAACGCCAACTCGGGGTTGAAGGCCTTGTCGCGCGTGCTCGAGCGCTGGGTGCGCCACCTGCTCGGCGTCGAGGTGCACATCACGCCGCAGCAGAAGGTCGACGATCCGCAGTGGCGCTGGCACCTCGGGCTGGACGCCGAGGCCAGCAAGCTGCTCGACGACCTCTACGAAGACCGCCCGGTGGACGACGAACGCATGGCGCGGCTGATCAGCCTGTTCCGGCTGGAGTTCGCCGACGCGCGCGACATGCGCGCCGATGTCGCCGGCCGGCCGGTCTGGCTGGGCTTGATGCACAACGCCGACCAGCTGCTGCGCTGCAAGCCGCAGAACCTCTTGCTGAACCTGCCGCTGGCCAGCCAGGTGTGAACGGCAGCCGGTGGCCGCCGGAGCCCGGCCACGCCGCTTCAGCAGCGACCTGAACGCCGGCTGCGCGGCTGCAGCTTGTCGAGCTCGGCGAACTGCTGCTTCAGCAGCACCAGCAACGTGCGGGCGTGCTCCACCGGCAGGCGCAGGCAGCTGGCGCCGGCGTCGCCGTCGCGCAGCGTTCGCGCCATCACCAGCGCGTCGACGTGGACCTCGATCAGGCCCTTGTCGTGTTTCATCGACTTCAGGCGCTGCACTTCGATGTCGTAGGCCTTCACGCTGGATCTCCGGGGTTGCGGCGGTGACGGATTGTCCGCGCAGGCGGCCCCTAGAATCGCCGCCGCTCGCCGGCACCGGGGTTGCGGGTTCGGCGAGCGGCCGCACTGCGCCCGCAGCGGTCTCGCCCCCACGTCTGGCCCCGATCTCATGGAAGCCCTGCTCGTCTCCACCGGTGTCGTCGCCCTCGGCGAGATGGGCGACAAGACGCAGTTGCTGGCCATGCTGCTGGCCGCGCGCTTCCGCAAGCCCTGGCCCATCATCGCCGGCATCCTGGTGGCCACGCTGGCCAACCACGCGGCCGCCGGCGCGCTGGGCGGCTGGGTGGCCACGGCACTCGGCCCCGACGTGCTGCGCTGGGTGATCGGCCTGTCCTTCCTGGCGATGGCGGCGTGGATGCTGGTGCCCGACGAGATCGACGATGACGCCGGGCACAGCCGCGGCCGCTTCGGCGTATTCGGCACCACCGTGGTGGCCTTCTTCCTGGCCGAGATGGGCGACAAGACGCAGATCGCCACCGTGGCGCTGGCCGCGCGTTACCCCGAGCTGGTGGCCGTGGTGGCCGGCACCACGCTGGGCATGATGATCAGCAACGTGCCCGCCGTCTTCCTGGGCGACGCCATCGCGAAGAAGGTGTCGATGACGCTGGTGCACGGCATCGCGGCGGCCATCTTCGCGGCGCTGGGGGTGTTGACGCTGCTCAACGTCGGCAAGCTGTTCTGACGGGGTGGCGCGCGCACCCGCTGCTACACTGCCGGCCGTCAGGAGAGAGCCTCGAACAGAGGCCGCCGAAGGCGCAGAGGCCAGGCAGGACGCCCCCTCGAACGCTCAGGCAAAAGGACTGACTTCCTCACCTCACTGGAGAGAGGCCGCCGGGTTCTGCAGGCGGCCCACCGAAGGGGCAAGGCCTGCCGATCGCTGTGCACGGGCACACGACGGGGCAGCGCTGAATCTCTCAGGTAAAGCGGACAGCGAGGGCCCGGCACACCGCCCATGGCGGTGCCTGCATCGACGCCCTCGAAAGGTCCGCGCCATGGCTTCTTCTTCCGACACCCCGCTGCTGCACACCCCGCTGCACGCGCTGCACCTGCGCCTGGGCGCCCGCATGGTGCCCTTTGCCGGCTACGCGATGCCGGTGCAGTACCCGGCGGGCGTGATCGCCGAGCACAGGCACTGCCGTGCCGCCGCGGCGCTGTTCGACGTCTCGCACATGGGGCAGCTGCGGCTGGTCGGCGCCGACGCAGCGGCAGCGCTGGAAACGCTGGTGCCGGTGGACGTGATCGACCTCGGCGTCGGGCGTCAGCGCTACGCCTTCTTCACCAATGCCAGCGGCGGCCTGCTCGACGACCTGATGGTGGTGCGCCCCGACGCGGTGGCGCAGCCGGCCTTCGGCGACCTCTTCCTCGTCGTCAACGCCGGCTGCAAGGACGCCGACACGAAACACCTGCAGACCCACATCGGCCACCGCTGCCACGTCGTGCCCATGCCCGAACGTGCGCTGCTGGCGCTGCAGGGCCCGCAGGCGGTGGACGCGCTGGCGCGGCTGAACCCGGCCGTGGCCACGATGGTCTTCATGAGCGGGGGCCTGTTCGACCTGGCGGGCATCGCCTGCTTCGTCACACGCTCGGGCTACACGGGGGAAGACGGCGTCGAGATCAGCGTGCCCGCCGAACACGCGGTGACGCTGGCCGAAGCCCTGCTGGCCCAGCCCGAGGTGCAGCCCGCCGGCCTGGGCGCACGCGACACGCTGCGCCTGGAAGCCGGCCTGTGCCTCTACGGCCACGACATCGACGAGACCACCAGCCCGGTGGAAGCCGGCCTCGGCTGGGCCATCCAGAAGGTGCGCCGCCCCGGCGGGGCACGGGCCGGCGGCTACCCGGGCGCGGCGGCCATCGAACGCCACCTCGGCGGCGGCGCGCCGAGCAAGCGCGTGGGCCTGGTCGGCCTGGAACGTGTGCCGGTGCGCGAAGGCACCGTGCTCTTCGACGCCCACGGCCACAAGCTCGGCACGGTGACCAGCGGCACGCTGGCGCCCACCGTGAACCAGCCCATCGCGATGGCCTACCTGCCCATCGACCACGCCTTGCCGCAGCACGAGGTCTACGCCGAGGTGCGCGGCAAGCGCCTGCCGATGCGCGTGACGCCGATGCCCTTCGCCCCCCATCGCTACAAGCGCTGAACCGCCCTGCCCACACGAACCCGTCCAACGAGGAGAACACCGATGACCACCATGTACACCCCCGACCACGAGTGGATCAACATCGAGGACCACGAGGCCGCCGTCGTCGGCATCACCCACCACGCGCAGGACGCGCTGGGCGACGTGGTCTTCGTCGACCTGCCCGAGGTCGGCCGCAGCTACAAGAAGGGCGAGGTTGCCGGCGTCGTCGAAAGCGTGAAGGCCGCGGCCGACATCTACATGCCGGTCAGCGGCGAGGTGGTCGAGGTGAACACCGCGCTGAAGGACGACCCCTCGCTGGCCAACACCGACCCGCTGGGCAACGGCTGGTTCTTCAAGGTGCACATCACCAACATGGCCGAGTTCGACCAGCTGATGGACCCGCCGGCCTACGACGCGCTGCTGAAGACGCTGTGAGGCCGATGGGGCCCGCAAGGCCCCGAACGCCACGCGCCGTCCGGGTGAACCACCCGTGCGACGGACGCTGACACCACGTCCTGCCCTGTCCTGCCTTGCCCTGCACTGCCCCGCCCTGACCTGCCCGAAAGCCCGCCATGCTGATGTCCGCCCTGAAACCGCTCGGTGAACTCGAAAACGCCACCGAATTCGCCGCCCGCCACATCGGCCCCTACGCCGAAGACGAGGCGCTGATGCTCGGTGTCATCGGCGCGGCCAGCCGGCGCGCCCTCATCGACGCCATCGTGCCGCGCGCCATCGCGCGCAGCCAGCCGATGGCGCTGCCGGCAGCGCTGACGGAAGCGCAGGCGCTGGCCGAGCTGAAGGCCATCGCGGCACGCAACCAGGTGCTGAAGAGCTACATCGGCCAGGGCTACCACGGCACGCACACGCCGGGCGTCATCCTGCGCAACATCCTCGAGAACCCGGCCTGGTACACCGCCTACACGCCCTACCAGGCCGAGATCTCGCAGGGCCGCATGGAGGCGCTGGTCAACTTCCAGACCATGGTCTGCGAACTCACCGGCATGGCGATCGCCAACGCGTCGATGCTCGACGAGGCCACCGCCGCCGCCGAGGCGATGACGCTGGCCAGGCGCAGCGTGAAGAACAAGAGCAGCACCTTCGTCGTCGCCGGCGACTGCCATCCGCAGACCCTCGAGGTCGTCCGCACGCGCGCCACGCCGCTGGGCTTGCAGGTCGCCGTGGCCAACTCCGAAGCCGAATGGGACGCGCTGATCGCCAGCGGCGACTACTTCGCCGCGCTGATCCAGCTGCCCACCACCGACGGCAGCGTGCACGACCTGCGCCAGGAAGCGGCGCGCATCCACGCCCACCAGGCCGCCTTCATCGTCGCGGCCGACCTGCTGGCGCTGACGCTGATCACGCCGCCCGGTGAACTGGGCGCCGACATCGCGCTCGGCACGACGCAGCGCTTCGGCGTGCCGATGGGCGGCGGCGGCCCGCACGCCGCCTACCTGGCCTGCCGCGACGAGTTCAAGCGCAGCCTGCCGGGCCGGCTGGTGGGCGTCAGCATCGACAGCCACGGCCAGCCCGCCTACCGGCTGGCGCTGCAGACGCGTGAACAGCACATCCGCCGCGAGAAGGCCACCAGCAACATCTGCACCGCGCAGGTGCTGCTGGCCGTCATCGCCAGCATGTACGCCGTCTACCACGGCCCGGCAGGGCTGAAGCGCATCGCCCAGCGCGTGGCCGGCTACACCGCCGTGCTGGCCGAGGGCCTGCGCACGCTGGGCGTGAAGGTCGTCAACGGCAGCGCCTTCGACACGCTGACGCTGGACACCGGTGCGGCCACTGCCGAGATCGCCGCGCGCGCCGTGGCCCGCGGCATGAACCTGCGCCGCTACCGCGAGTGGGGCGACACGATGCTGGGCATCTCGCTGGACGAAACCACCACGCGCGACGACATCCGCGCGCTGTGGGCACTCTTTGCCGCGCCGGGCCAGGCACTGCCCGACTTCGCGGCCTTCGAGAAGGGTGTCGAGCCGCTGATCCCGTCGGCCATGCGCCGCACCAGCGCCTACCTCACGCACCCGGTGTTCAACACCCACCACAGCGAAACCGAGATGCTGCGCTACATCCGCAGCCTGTCCGACAAGGACCTGGCGCTCGACCGCTGCATGATCCCGCTGGGCAGCTGCACGATGAAGCTGAACGCCACCAGCGAGATGATCCCCATCACCTGGCCCGAATTCGCGAACGTGCACCCGTTTGCACCGCAAGACCAGCTGGCCGGCACCTGGGCGATGAACGACCAGCTCTGCGCCTGGCTGGCGCAGGCCACGGGTTATGCCGGCGTGAGCCTGCAGCCCAACGCCGGGTCGCAGGGTGAATACGCCGGCCTGCTGGTCATCAAGGCTTTCCACGAAAGCCGCGGCGAGGGCCATCGCAACATCTGCCTGATCCCGGAAAGCGCCCACGGCACCAACCCGGCCAGTGCGCAGATGGCGGGCATGACGGTGGTCGTCACCAAGTGCGACGCGATGGGCAACGTCGACATCGACGACCTGAAGGCCCGGTGCGAACAGCACAGCCGGAACCTGGCCGCGGTGATGATCACCTACCCCAGCACGCACGGTGTCTTCGAGGTGCGCGTGAAGGAACTCTGCGCCCTCGTCCACCAGCACGGCGGCCGTGTCTACGTCGACGGCGCGAACATGAACGCGCTGGTCGGCGTGGCCGCGCCGGGCGAGTTCGGCGGCGACGTGAGCCACCTCAACCTGCACAAGACCTTCTGCATCCCGCACGGCGGCGGCGGGCCGGGCGTGGGCCCGGTGGCGGTGGTGGAAGACCTCGTGCCCTTCCTGCCCGCGCACCGCACGGCGGGCATCGGCGGCGAGCACAGCGTGGGTGCCGTGAGTGCGGCGCCGCTGGGCAACGCCGCCGTGCTGCCCATCAGCTGGATGTACTGCCGCATGATGGGCGCCGACGGCCTGCGCGACGCCACCGAGGTGGCCATCCTGTCGGCCAACTACATCGCCGCGCGCCTGGCCGAACACTACCCGGTGCTGTACTCGGGCGGCGACGCCACGCTCAAGGGCGGCGGCGTGGCGCACGAATGCATCATCGACATCCGCGGCCTGGCCAAGACCACGGGTGTCGGCGCCGAGGACGTGGCCAAGCGCCTCATCGACTACGGCTTCCACGCGCCGACGCTCAGCTTCCCGGTGGCCGGCACGCTGATGATCGAGCCCACCGAAAGCGAGCCGCTGGCCGAACTGGACCGCTTCTGCGACGCGATGATCGCCATCCGCGGCGAGATCGCGAAGGTCGAGGCCGGCACCTGGCCGCAGGACGACAACCCGCTGAAGCACGCGCCGCACACCGCGGCGGCGCTGCTGGTGGCCGACTGGACCCACCCCTACACGCGCGAGGACGCCGCCTACCCGCTGCCCGCGCTGCGCCGGCAGAAGTACTGGGCGCCGGTGGGCCGCGTCGACAACGTCCACGGCGACCGCAACCTGTTCTGCAGCTGCGTGCCGATCAGCGCCTACGGCGCGTGAGGCCCGCCGCCGCGCGATGCTGAGCTGGCTCGACCGCCTGCCGTGGGTCTGGCTGCTGCCGCTGGCGGGCTGGCTGGCCATCGCGCCGGTCACGCCCGAGCCGCATCTGGTCGAGAAGCTGCGCCTGCTGGCGCAGGGTGCGCTGGTGCGCCCGATCGACATCTTCGACCTGGCCCTGCACGCCACGCCGCTGCTGCTGGTGGCGCTCAAGTTCTGGCGGCAGTGGCGCGCGCGTCGACCCTGACGCGCTGAAGCTCACCGCGCCGCCACCTCCTGCCGGTCGTGGGCGCCGACGATGCGGTCGAGCCAGCGGTTCATCACGAACAGCAGCAGCCCGGCCAGCACGCCGATGACGGTGAGCATGACGAAGAACTGCTGGCGCGGCATCGTCTCGTAGTAGGTGCCGAGGTAACCCGTCATGTAGTTGCCGATGAAGCTGGACAGGTACCACACGCCCATCATCATCGACACGAAGCGCACCGGCGAGACCTTCGTCACCCAGGACAGGCCCACGGGCGAGAGGTAGAGCTCGCCGATGGTGAAGACCAGCGTCGAGCCCAGCAGCCACAGCACGCTGAGCTTGGCGTCGGGTGTCATGCCCGACGCGGCCACGATCATGACCACGAAGCCCAGGCCCAGGATGACGCAGCCCAGCGCCATCTTGTTCAGGCTCGAAGGTTCGCTGCCGCGCTGCGCCTGCCGCGCCCACACCATGTTCAGCAGCGGCACCAGCAGCCAGATCATGAAGGGGTTGAAGGACTGGTACCAGGTCGACGGGATCGTGAAGCCGAACACCGTGGGCCAGTGCGTGTTCTGGTCGGCCCACAGCTGCATGGTGTTGCCCTGCTGCTCGTAGACGGCCCAGAACGCCGCCGTCACCATGCAGGCGGCCGAGATCGCCATCACGCGTGAACGGTCCTCGCGCGGCAGGCGGCTCATCCACCAGGCACTGGCGCCCAGCACCAGCACGGCCAGCAGCACCGGCACGGCGGGCGGCAGCGTCAGCATGGCCAGCAGCACGAGGATGCCCACCGGCACGCCCAGCACGTAGGCGGCCAGCCCGGCCATCGGCCTGGTCTTCGACGCCGTGGGCAGCGGCTCGACGGGCAGCTTGTCCTGGTTCAGCAGGTAGACCGCCAGCCCCAGCAGCATGCCCACGCCGGCGGCGCCGAAGCCGTAGTGCCAGCCCACCACCTGGCCCAGCGTGCCGCAGATCAGCGGCGCCATGAAGGCGCCGAGGTTCACGCCGACGTAGAAGATCGAATACGCGCGGTCGCGCCGCGGGTCGCCGGCGGCGTAGAGGCCACCCACCTGCGTCGAGATGTTGGGCTTGAAGCAGCCGTTGCCCATGATCAGGAACATCAGCGCGACGAAGAACAGGCCTTCGGAGGCCATCAGGAAGTGGCCGATGGCCATCAGCACGCCGCCGACGATGATCGCCTTGCGCCGGCCCAGCAGCTGGTCGGCCAGCAGGCCGCCGAAAAACGGCGTGAGGTAGACGAAACCGGTATACAGGCCATAGACCTGCGACGACAGCGCCTGCGGCGTCATGACGCCGAAGGCCGTTTCCAGCGCCTGCTTCAGCGCATTGAAGCCGAGCACGTCGCGGCCGACGTCGGGCTGCACGAAGAGGTGGTTCACCATGTACAGCACGAGCAGCGAGCGCATGCCGTAATAGCTCATGCGTTCCCACATCTCGGTCAGGAAGAGGATGAACAGGCCCTTGGGGTGACCGAACCAGGTGCCCTCGGGCAGGGCGACGGCGTTGGTGGTGTGAATGGCGGCTCCTTCGCCGGCTGGCAGGTGGGCCCGGCTGGGCCGGCAGTGTAGGCGCGTGCCGGCGCGCAGCCTGTAATCTCGCGGTTCCAGCCACCAGGGATGCAGCGCAGATGGCCGTCTCCGTCTTCGACCTCTTCAAGATCGGCATCGGGCCGAGCAGCAGCCACACCGTGGGGCCGATGCGCGCGGCGCGGCTGTTCGCCCTGCGGCTGGAAAGCGACGGCCTGCTGCCGCGCTCGGCACGCGTGCTGAGCCAGCTCTACGGCAGCCTGGGCGCCACCGGCAAGGGCCACGGCAGCGACAAGGCGGTGCTGCTGGGCCTGGCCGGGCACGAACCCGACACGGTGGACGTCGACGCCGTGCCGGCGCTGCTGGCCGCGCTGCGCAAGGCCGGCCGGCTGGCGCTGCTGCGCCGGCACGAGGTCGTGTTCAACGAGCGCGACGACCTGAAGTTCTTCCGGCGCGAGACGCTCCCCTTCCACGCCAACGGCCTGCGCTTCACGGCCTTCGACGCCGCCGGCGCCGAACTGGCCAGCCGCGTCTACTACTCGGTGGGCGGCGGCTTCGTCGTCAGCGAGGAAGTGGCCGCCGACGGCGCGAAGCAGAAGGTCGTCGCGCCCGACGCCACCCTGCTGCCCCACCCCTTCCACAGCGGCGACGAACTGCTGCAGCGCTGCCGCGAACTCGACGGCGGACGCGGCGGCGCCATCGCCGAGGTGATGCGCCGCAACGAGCGCCACTGGCGCAGCGACGCACAGATCGACGCCGGCCTGCTGAGGATCTGGCGCGTGATGCAGGAGTGCGTCGAACGTGGCTGCCGCAGCGACGGCGTGCTGCCCGGCGGCTTCAAGGTCAGGCGCCGCGCCAAGGCGCTGCGCGAGGCGCTGACGGCACACCCGGAACAGGCACTGCGCGACCCGCTGCAGGTGCTGGACTGGGTGAACCTGTATGCGCTGGCCGTGAACGAGGAAAACGCCGCCGGCGGGCGCGTCGTCACCGCACCCACCAACGGCGCGGCCGGCATCATCCCCGCGGTGCTGCACTACTACACGCGCTTCGTGCCGGGCGCGAGCGACGACAGGGTGGTCGACTTCCTGCTCACCGCCGCGGCCATCGGCATGCTCTACAAGGAAAACGCCAGCATCAGCGGCGCCGAGGTCGGTTGCCAGGGCGAGGTGGGCGTGGCCTGCAGCATGGCCGCGGCGGCGCTGTGCGCGGTGATGGGCGGCACCCCCGAGCAGGCCGAGAACGCGGCCGAGATCGGCATGGAACACCACCTGGGCCTGACCTGCGACCCGGTGGGCGGGCTGGTGCAGATCCCGTGCATCGAACGCAACGCCATCGCCAGCGTGAAGGCCATCAACGCCGCACGCATGGCGCTGCGCGGCGACGGCACGCATTTCGTGTCGCTGGACAAGGTCATCAAGACGATGCGCGAGACCGGCGCCGACATGATGACCAAGTACAAGGAAACGGCGCGCGGCGGGCTGGCGGTGAACATCGTCGAGTGCTGAGTTCCGCACGCCGCAGCGGCACGACGCCGCGCCGGGCCGGATGGCAGGCGTTACATTTTTGACTCGCCGTGCCGGACGTGCAGTCGTCACCCGCTCACGCCGGACGCCAGGCCTCAAGACACCCGGACCGAGACACCCCCATGGCCGATCTTCTAGCCGCCTACCGCCACACCACCGACAACCGGGCCGAGATCGAGGCCAGCAAGGTGTGCGGCTGCTGTGCCTGCACGCACATCTTCCCGCCCGACGACATCGTCGCC
>Ga0154020_10005081_pt1 | contig 15611 bp, 13 predicted proteins | sample Klosneuvirus_201_FD_109709 | JGI IMG/M metagenome (GOLD analysis project Ga0154020, IMG submission 109709) | Active sludge microbial communities from wastewater, Klosterneuburg, Austria - Klosneuvirus_20160825_MG | ecosystem: Engineered > WWTP > Aerobic digester > Activated sludge | place...
GCGGCCTCCTTGACCTTGTGAATCGGATGATTGAACACCCGAATCATGGCAGGTAGGCCGCTTTTCGTTTATACCAATTGCGTCAAAACCCCCAATGTACCGGCGGAACGCCGGTTACACCCGATTGAAACATCCGAGCATTCAATTCACTATTCACTTGTTGAGCAGCTTCGCCAATTCACTGATCCAGCAGGTGTGAAATCCGTGATAGGTTCCTGCGGAAACATTTGTCCAATCGTGAAGAGGCATCAAACGCTCCGAAAAACATTGTCAGCGCGGCAATCCCTAATTTATACCGACGGACGATGATTGCGAAATAATCGGAGACAAATCATCAGCAAATTACCGACCCTTTCCCTGAGCCAGTGGGAATGGACCGGCACTGGCGGTACAATAAAGGAAATCCCCGCTTATTATTGGCGATTGTGTAAGCATGAGTACGACGTTAGTTGAGCAACTTGAGTATCCAGAATCCGATGGGCGGCCGATGGGTGAGACCGATCTGCATCGACGGTGGATGATTCGAATCTACAATCTGCTGGAATACCGCTATCGTACGCAACGGGTGTATATTGGGAGCGATTTGTTGGTTTATTATGAACCAGGACAACCGACCCGATTCGTTGTGCCCGATGACTTTGTCGTTTTCGATTGCGACCCCGGTGATCGTCGCGTATTTAAGACGTGGGAAGAAAAGCGATCCCCTGATGTGGTTTTCGAGGTGACCTCACGTGGTACCAGTTCACAGGATATTGTCGATAAACCAAAAATCTATGAGCGAATGAGGGTTTCTGAATACTTTCTTTACGATCCCAACGGCCAGTATTTGCGTCCAGCGTTGCAGGGGTATCGCTTAGTCGACGGTGTGTTGACCGAAATCCCGACGATTGAAGGTGCGATGACGAGCGATCGGTTGGGGGTTCGTCTGAGGCTCAATGGCCGCAAATTGGAAATGATCGATATCGATTCCGGTGAGCTGCTAACGACCGAAGCCGAAGCTGAACGACAACAAGCAGCGACCGAACGCCAGGCCCGCCTGGGTGCCGAAGCTCAATTGCGCGAATTGCAGGAGGAACTTCAGCGTCTAAAACGAGGCGAAACGAGCTAGGTCTGCGGCTCCGTCGTACATATTCCTGTTGCCAGACAAATCACATATTTCAATGCCCCAATTCAATGCTGGGATTTGATCGTAGTGGGATTCGCCAGAATTCCACGGCACACTAAAACGTGTGGAATTCTTGCGAATCCCACTACACAAGATCGTTCTCCCCCAGCAACGAGGCGGAGTTTTTAAAAACACTAGACTCGAATCTTCTGCTCACGCAACCATACGTCGGCCCACTCCGCGTCACTGCCGACAAGCGGTGGTTTGGGCGGCTCTCGATAGTCGATGTCATCTCCATAACGTCCGTTAACATAGGCCATGTTTAACAGCGACTGGAGCTGCAAGGTCACGTCTTTGTCGTCCGGTCGGAGTGGAATGCGGATCGTTGGCAGGGGCTGGTCCATCCGCGCCGGATAGACTTCGGCCACATCGGGATCCTCTGCGCGAACCACGCTGATCCGATACGGATGACGACAATACTCGGGAACTGCCGACTCCGGTGCCGCGAGAACCCAACTGCCAAGGCGGATCAGATCAATCTCGACAAGGTTCACGTTCGCCTCAAGCATCAAGGCTTGTTTTTTGAGGTACTTTCGGCGGCCCAGCCTGCCGATTTTGTTCGCGGGACTGAGAAACTCAATCGCGGTCACGATTCGATGACCGTTCGCGGAATCAACGATTTGTATTCGACGCAGAGTAGGTGGGTCCAGGCGGCGGGTAACCAACACAGGTTCGGCGACTGCAATGGCCACCGCCGTCCCACCACGATCAACCTCGGGGCGCAAATGCTCAATCACTCGCACGTCTGGTGAAAATCGGATATTGGAATCGCTTTGCGACGGACTGGCGAATCGGCCACCGTTTTCATTTTCGTCATCGACGTCAACGCCCACGTACTCTTCGACACGCGCCCGAAGACCTGCTGGCAACTGTGGTTGAATCTGGTCGGACGCATAGGTGGTTAGTCGGGTGTGAATATCTCCCCAGTGCGATTCGAGCCAGGGGTTCATGCCGGGAAACGGATTCTGTTGCATCGGGCGGACCCTCTCGTTGGACATAAGCAGAGAAAACCAGGTTGATTATACCATCGAGTCGATCAATGTCACTTCGGCGGGATTTCCCAGAGTCGAAGGGTGTGATCGCTGCCGGGATCTCTGCCCCAGCCGTTGCCTCCAGCCGTTGCCTCCAGCCGTTGCCTCCAGCCGGTGCCGCCACCTCGTGACAGCCTATAGCGTCCATCGGGCGAAACAGCGACGGTCCAGGCAATCTCGCTTTGGTCGCTCAGACGGTGCAATTTTTCGCCAGAGTGCGCGTCCCAGATGCGCAGCGTTCCATCCAGCAGCGGGCCGATCACTCGACCACCCGTGGAATTGTGTTGTAGCTGATAAGTCTTGCTCCCACCGACGCGGGGTCGGATGGAGAGCGATTCGCAGGGGCGAACTTCGGTTGCGGGCGAGGCCCGCGTCAAGTATTCCACAGGCGTACCGTCCGAATGCCATGGGGCCAACCACTGGCTGAAGAAAAACAATGCCCCGCTTCCGGGCTAAGATGGATTCTGCAGTGGTCGCGTCGTCTGCAAAAAGAAGTGCGAGATTCGGAGCCGCGCCCGTCAGGAAGCGGGGCTTGACGTCCGCTTCCTGACGGGCGCGGCTCCTCAGATTTGTTTTTGGACAGGGACTTAGCCTTACAGCGGGCCGTTGAAGAAAAAGCGTTATGCTAGCCTGTGATCAAAAATAGTCAAGGTGCCTCGGCTTCAGGAGTCCCGGCCGGAATTGTGGCCTGACGCAGATTCAGTCCATCAACTTCGTCCCAGCTACGCGTGGCGTAATCGCCCATCACGATCATGACAGCTATGGCCAGCCACAGGATGGCAGCACAGGCGGCGAGGCGAATCATGCCGACGCTGCCTTTCAAGTTCATGAAGATCACAGCAATCAGAAACGTCTTCACAACCGAAATGGAGAGGCCGGTGACTGTGCCTGCCGTTCCGTGGAACACCTTGGCAGAGATGACCGTCGCGACCAACAGGATCATCAGCAAACCAAACGTGATGCACAGCGCCGTCGGGCTGACATGCGTCTCGTGATTTGATGAGTTCGGTGTGGAATCAGTTTGTGCAGTTGCAGACATTGTCAGAATTCGTTTCAAGAAAAGCGTCGTGGTATCGACCACCTGGCCTACGCCTCTACCAGATAAAACAAAGGAAACAGGAACACCCAGATGATATCCACAAAGTGCCAGTACAGGCCAATGTTCTCCAGCAGATTGGCGTGACGGGCGATGTTGTCTGTGCGGTGCAATGCGATGGTGACCCCGCCAACCAGCGCGATTCCAATGATCATGTGAAACGCATGCAGTCCGGTCATGAAGAAGAACAGACAGAAGAACATTTCCGGCGAACGACCACCGGCTCCTGATTCCGCGAACCGAGTCAGGTTGAACTGAGGCCCCGGAAAAAAGCCTTCTTGAATCAGTTGACCCCATTCGTAGAATTCAAGACTCAAGAACACGACTCCCAGAAACGTCGTGATCGCCAGATTGCGGACGATGGCCTTCCTGGGGTCGGAGCCATGGACGTGGCGACGAATCAGTACGTCGCTGATGGCTACCAGCAAACTTCCGAGCAGCAGGACGGCCGTCATCACTGCACCGGACATCATGCTGAGGTGTGCTGAACCTGCTTTGAAAGCTGCCGGATATTCGTAGCGATACACAATGTATGCCACAAACAGGCCGCCAAAGAACAGGACTTCCGTCGCCAGAAAAATCCACATGCCGAACACAGCCGCTTCTCGTTGCTGATCAGCGTTGTCGTAGGGCAGCGCGAGGGGCACGGTTTGCGTGGGTGCTGGTGCCTGGACAGCTGTCATAATTCCACCTCTGCCTTGTCCACGTGGTGTTTAGCCGGTTCGCCTTCACCAATCTCCTGCTCGCGATGTGGCTGGGCGTAATTGTAGGGCGGTTCGTCAACGATGGGTGTTGTCACAAAATTGTGCGTCGGCGGCGGTGACGACGTTTCCCATTCCAGGCCTTTCGCGTGCCACGGATTGTCGCTCGACCTGCGGCCGTACTTCAGCGACCACGTCAGGTAACACAGCGGCAACAGATAACCCAACCCCAGAATCGTGGCTCCCAGACTGCTCATGATGTGGAACACCTGAAACTCGCCGGGATACTGATGATAGCGTCGAGGATTACCGAGATAGCCCAGCACGAACTGCGGAAAGAATGCCAGATTGAAACCAAAAAAAACGACCAGCGCGCTGACTCGGCCCCACCATTCGGAATAGATGCGTCCAGTGATTTTCGGCCACCAGAAATGGATGCCGCCAAGATAAGCCATGACCGCACTGCCTACCATGATGTAATGAAAATGAGCCACAATGAAATACGTGTCGTGAACGTGAACATCGAACGGTAACGTGGCAAGACTAATCCCTGTCAGGCCACCGACGGTGAACAGACCGATGAATCCCAGAGCGTACAGCATGGGCGTCTTCAGAAAGATCGTGCCCTTGTACATCGTGGCTGTCCAGTTGAAGACCTTCACTGCTGAAGGAATTGCAACCAGCATCGAGAGAAATGAAAAGACCAGCCCGGCATAAACCGACTGGCCGCTGACGAACATATGATGGCCCCAAACCAGGAAACTCAGTACAGCAATTCCCAGCCCGGCCATCGCCACAAATCCGTAGCCAAAGATTGGCTTGCGGGAAAAACAGGCCATCAGTTCGCTGACCACTCCCATCCCCGGCAGGATCATGATGTAAACCGCCGGGTGCGAATAGAACCAGAACAGATGCTGAAACAGCAACGGGTCGCCTCCAAGTGCCGGATCAAAGATGCCCACGCCCAGGATTCGTTCAACACCCAGCAGCGCCAGTGAAACGGCCAGCACTGGCGTGCCCAGCACGAAGATCAGGCTTGTCGCGTAATGAGTCCACACGAACAGTGGCAGTCGGAACCAGTGCATACCTGGTGCCCGAAGCAGATGAATCGTGACAATAAAATTCAGTCCCGTCAGAATGGACGAGAACCCAGCGATAAAGATTCCTGACGCCGCCAGCAGCACGTATGTGTTGGCATAGGTGCTGCTATAGGGCGTATAGAACGTCCAGCCGGTATCGACGCCGCCGACCAGAATCGTGATCAGGGAAAACAGTCCGCCCGTCATGAAGATGTACCAACTGATCAGGTTCAGTTTCGGAAACGCCATGTCGCGGGCACCGATCATGATGGGAATCAGAAAGTTGCCCAACACGGACGGAATCGACGGGATCAGAAAAAAGAACACCATGATGATGCCGTGCAGCGAGAACAGTTTGTTGTAGGTGTCCGCCCGCATCATGTCGCCTTCGGGCGTCAGGAGTTCCAGGCGGATCAGTACGGCAGCGGCTCCACCGAACAAAAAGAAGAACGTGATCGACACCATATACAGGATGGCGATGCGTTTATGGTCCGTCGTCAGCAGCCACGAACGAATGCTGGTTCCGTCGTTGAGATAACTTTTGGTCTCGGTCATGGTTGGTTTTCCTTCCGAGCGTTGGCAGGTGACGACGAGGATGCGTTTGCCCCCTCTCTCTTTGAAGGGGAGAGGGCTGGGGTGAGGGGTTTTGTGACGGGTGTTTTTGGTAATTGAGGGTTGTCTGGTCCAAGCCCCCCCTCATCTGGCCTTCGGCCATCTTCTCCCCCCGTGGGGGGAGAAGAACCGTGCAGCGACGCTGTGTCAGGACCGGGGCCGACCATGGATGCGTTTGCCCCCTCTCCCCTCGAAGGGAAGAGGGCTGGGGTGAGGGGTTGTTCTGTGAGCGTTTTTGGCAATTGAGAGTTGTCTGGTCCAAGCCCCCCCTCATCTGGCCTTCGGCCATCTTCTCCCCCCGAGGGGGGAGAAGAACTGTGATGTAGAAACGCCGTGTCAGGGCCGGGGCCGGCCACGGGGCCGTTGGCGTCAGCCACCGACTTCAAATACATCGTGATGTCGAACACCTGTTCCGGTGTCAGCTTGCCGTCAAAGCTGGGCATGATTGGCTGAAAACCGGCTCGCATCTGTGTCTGAGGCTCCAGGAGGGCTCGCCGAATATAGATTTCGTCCACGGTATGCCGCGAACCGTCTTTGAGGACCACCTGCCGACCGAAAAGACCGTTCAATGGAGGCCCGAAACGATTGCCATCGGAGCCGTGACACTGCAGGCAGCCGGAAGAATCCATCAGCCGACGGCCTCGTTCCGCCGCCGAAGCGACGGGTTGAGACTCCAGCCACGCCGCATGGTCCGCTGGGCTTTGCACAATGACCTGTCCGATCATTCGTGAATGATTAGTACCGCAGAATTCTGCGCAGAACAGATGATACGTGCCGGGCTTTGTGGCTTCGAACCACATCGTCGTGTACCGTCCGGGCAGCACATCCTGCTTGTTGCGGAACGCGGGAACGTAGAAGCTGTGAATGACGTCTTCTGAAATCATCGTGAGCCGCACTGGTCGGCCTATGGGAACGTGCAATGCATTGATTTCTCGCGGACCGCTTTCATGACCAATTTTCCACATCCACTGTTTCGCGACGACGTTGATTTCGATCGGATTGTCCGGCGGTTCGTGGTAGCGGACAAACATGTCGGCGCCCCACGAGAACATGACCATGAGAATGACCAGCGGGATGAGCGACCATGTCAGTTCGATCTGCCAGTGAGCTTTGATGGATTCGTGAAGTTTGCGGTTCACGTCTCGTGTGTGCCAGTATTGCAGTGCGAAGTAGCCAATGGCACAGGCGATGCCGACGGAAAACACGACGGTGATGCTCAGCAGTGTCAGCGACAGCAGATCCACTTCACTGGCCGACGTTGACGCCGCGTCCGGAAGGATGGGGATGGATTCATTCATGGCGTGACCCTCCGCCACGTACGACAGGCTTCCAGCCTGTCTGGCCTAACCACCTGTATCGCTGATACTGACAGGCTGGAAGCCTGTCGTACTGACGTTGCACATTCATGGCGTGGCCTCCGTCTTCGACGCGGGCCATGCTACCTCTAATTTACGGTCGGCCATGATTTTCATTGCACGATCAATCGGAATTCTGGCCGTGGAGTGATCATCGCTTTCCCAGCCATAGCTGTTGAGCCGGTGGTTGTTTTGTTCGGCGAGCCGACGGCGTTCCACTGCCTGGTTTAGCTGTACGCCGGGGTCCGTGACATCACGTTTCCATTGTTCGGATGCGGAAGTCATGTCAGCAGGCAGTTCTGGTTTGGACTTCATTACCAGCGCCACAATTCCCAGCGCACAGACCGCAACAAGGAAAATCGCAACGCCAGTGGCTGCAACGGCTCGCACAGCCAGCGTGCTGGATTCGTGGCCCCGGCGAACGGCTTCAGCCAACGTGGAATCGCTGTTGTGGTCCCTCTTCGCGCGACGATTCGTTTTAGCCATTACCGTCTCCTTCTGACCGAACCGACGGCTTCAATCTCGATTGTCCACCCGCGATCAGCAACCATCCGCAAATCATCAACACGGCCGTTGGAATCAGCGCCCAGTTGAAACGCATGGCGTGTTCCATCGAATGCGGCACGATCATCCACCACAGTTCAACGATCCGAACAAACAGCAGACAGACTGCCAGAGTGCCCACTTTTCGCGGCGAGCGTTTGAAGTCGTGCGACATCAGGCAACAAAATGGAATTGCAAATCCGCCCAGTGTCACCGCGAGAGTCACGTAATACCACAGGCCATGACTTCGCGGTTCATAAAAAGACGCTTCAATCGGCAAATCACCAGACCACATGATGAGAAACTGCGAAAACGAGAGATAGGCCCACAGCATCACGAACGCCAGCAGCAGGTTGGCAAGATCCGGCAGCGCAGCGTCTTCTGTCGCGGAACTCGCGGAGAGTTTCGGTGGTTTAGCATCGACATCTGAATCACCAAAAGTCCTGGCGACTTCCGCTACGGTTTCACTCGAACAATACAACGCCACCAGCATCGACAGTCCGCACAGCATGGCTCCCATGCCGACGAGCGCGCCGAACAGCGTCGACATGAAATACGGATCGAGTGACATCACCCAGTCCATTGCTGCCCAGGTAACGCTTACCAGCAGCGCGACCAATCCCAGTCCGGCCAGCGCCTGGCCGCCGGGAATCGCAATCGATTTTGAATGACGGTCGGAGGAAAACGGTGAGCGGAATCTCGGCAACCCGGTCGCCAGTACCGACAGCACGCTCCACAAGGCGAAATAGCCAACCGTCCGAGCGATCACAAACCACGGTTGAAAATACCACTGCCGATGTTCAACGTTCTCCAGTCCCGCAAACGCAGACGGGTCAGTCCACGAATACAGTTGATGCAGACCAAATGCCCAGGGGAGAAATAGTACTGCGGTCAACGGCAGCAATCGTACGATTCCGTTCAGCCACGGCAAGGACCCAACGCCCCAGCGTCCGCCGGTCAGTACCAAAATCAATCGCAGTGCCAACGCTCCAACGCAGACACTCCACGGCCACATACTCGCGGCGAGCCACGCGGGAAAGAAATCGCGAGGTCGCCAGACTGCGATGATGAGGCTCAGCAAGGCGGCGAACACAAACACGATCCACAGGATGGACCGTCGCGAGCTTCGTAACATCGATTTGTCGGAGGCAACGCTCATTTCGCAGCCTCCAGTTGTGTGCGGTCGGCATCGTCAAGTTGATCTACCGGCGCGTGCTGACTGAACTGGAGAGCGCGAACGTACGCAGCAATTGCCCAGCGATCTTCGACGGAGATCAGATCGCCGTACGGTGGCATTTTTGTCCCGCCTTCAGTGATCTGAACAAAGATATGCCCCAGCGGTGCCGCTCGAAGTCGATCGCTGTGATACGTCGGAGGATACGGAAAGCCGCGACGTACGGCCATCCCGTTTCCGCTGCCAGTCGCGTCGTGACATGGCACGCAGGAAATCCCAAATCGCTCGCGACCTCGTTGCAGCAGATCGGTGTAAGTTGTGTGTTCGAGAACAGCATCAGGAATCGTTTCAACCGGCTGGCCATCCTTGCGCCCGGTGTTGACGACCGGATCGTCTGAGAGCAACGGCTTGTCAATGGGCGCGTGCGAATTCAGTCCACTGAGTGTCGATGGACTCGCAGCAACCGTATGAGCTGGCAACGCACGAGACGACGATTGGTTCTCAAAAAACGGCGTCGGTTCCTGTGGATCGACGCGGGCCTGATTGTCCATTTCCTGAGCGCAGCCCGTGAGGAGCAACGCTGCAAAAATTAGTCGCAGGGCGCTAGCGTTGGTTGCCTCGGTTACAATTGGGTGTCGAACCGGGGCTAGCGCCCTGCGGTTGATGGGACAAAGACAGGAGTGCTTATTCATCACTCGGCACCTCCCAAATTTCGACCGCTCCGATGGCTTCCAGGCGTGACTTCGTAGCTGCCTTGTCGAACTTTGCGTCGTCTGATGCGATCCAAAGAAAAAAAGCATCGGTGCTTGCACGCTTGAATCGTTCGACTTCAAACACCGGATGACTTAGCCGTGGTAGGCCGCTCAGCAGGAAGACGCTGAAGAATGCCGCAAGTGACGCGACCAACACCGTGCCTTCAAACGTCGGGGGAATGAACGATGGCCAGCTATGCAGCGGGCGACCTCCGATATTCAACGGATACGCGATGGCACTCACCCACCATGCCAGCCCGTAAATGGAAACGCCACCTGTGACACCACCAGCAAACACCATCCACGGCAGTGGTGACTTCTTCTTACCCAAGATGCGCGACAGTCCTTCAATAGGAAACGGACAGAACGCATCCGTATTGACGTAACCGTCCTGCCGAACGGCATCGGCGGCTGCGGTCAATTCATCCGGACCAGCAAACTCGGCGAGTAGACCGGCGACGGTTGATGGTGATTCGATTGCAGGGGAATGAGTCATGATGCCGACTCCTGCTGCGTATCATCGGAGGATTGACGTTCTTCCGCTCGCCGATCTTCGTGCTGTTCGTGAACAAGTTCCCGCATTTCGGCCATCGAGATCGCCGGAAGGATGCGCAGAAACAGAAACATCAGTGTTACAAACAATCCAAACGTGCCAGCGTACAGTGACCAGTCCCAGAATGTCGGCGTGTAGGTTGACCACGTTGATGGAAGATAATCGCGTGTGAGACTGAGCGAAATAATGATGAGCCGCTCCAGCCACATACCGACGTTGATGACCAATGCGATTCCAAATAATGTCAACGGGTGTCGACGGACGGACGGGAACCACAACAACTGCGGAATCACACAGTTGCAAACCACCAGTGCCCAGTAGTACTCGGCGTTCGGGCCGGAAAAGCGATTGGTGTAGATATAACTGTCATATGGTTCGTTCTTATACCACGCTCCCCACGAATCCATCAGGTAGCCATACGAAACGCTAAGCCCCGCCGCCAGCATCACCTTCGCCATGTTGTCCAGGTGCTTTGCCGTCACCAGATGTTTCAGGTTGTAGAATTGACGCAGTGGAATCGAGATGACCAGCACCATTGCGAATCCTGCGAAGATGGCTCCACCCACAAAGTAAGGCGGGAACACGGTTGAGTGCCACGCCGGGACGATCGCCGTTGAAAAGTCCCAGCTCACGGTTGTATGCACCGAGACAACCAGTGGCGTCGCGATTGCTGCCAACAGCAGATACGCCTTCTGATAGTGCTCCCAGTGAGTCGCCGAGTTCCGCCAGCCTAATGCAAACACGCCAAACGTCTGCGTCTTCCAGCGTTGCTTTGCGCGGTCCCGCATGGTGGCGAGGTCCGGCACAAGGCCCAGATACCAAAACAAGGCCGACACGGTGGCGTAGGTGCTGACGGCAAAGAAGTCCCAGACCAGCGGACTGCGAAACTGAGGCCACACATCGGTCGTGGCCGGATACGGAGCCAGCCAGTAGAAGAACTTCGGTCGGCCAAGATGCAGCAGTGGAAATAGACCGGCACAGGCGACGGCAAACAGCGTCATCGCTTCGGCGAAACGGTTGATGCTGGTTCGCCATTTCTGATGAAACAGTAGAAGAATTGCAGAAATCAGGGTACCCGCGTGACCAATGCCGATCCACCATACAAAATGAACGATCGCCAGCCCCCATCCGATCGGAATATTGATGCCCCACGTGCCGACGCCCATCAGGAACAGCCAGCCGATCGAAACCAATAACACGTTGAGCAGCAACAGCCCGATCAGCAATCCAAACACCCAACCGCGCGTGACAGGACGATCCAGCACGACATTGCTGATATCCGCCGTCACGGATTCGTAAGTTGCGTCGGCGGGAACCAGATCATGCTGTTCTGAGGGCGAAGTCATTTGTTACGCACCTCTGCCAGATAGGTTGTGCGAGGGCGGGTGTTGAGATTCTCCAGCAATCCGTAGTTCAACGGATGGTCGTGCGTTTCACGCACAGCACTTTTTGGATCATTCAGATCGCCAAAGCGAATGGCTTGAGCCGGACACGCGGACTGACAGGCCGTGACTACGTCGCCTTCCTGAATTTCACGGTCGTTGCGGTGCGCGTCAATGCGGGCCGATTCGATCCGCTGTACGCAGTACGTGCATTTTTCCATCACGCCTCGTTCGCGCACGGAGACATTGGGATTGGAGAGTAATTCCAGACCGGGAGCCGTGAGGAAATTGTCGGAAAAATCCAGAAAGTTGAATCGCCGCACTTTGTACGGACAGTTGTTGGAACAATACCGCGTGCCCACGCAGCGGTTGTAAACCATCTGATTCAGACCCTCTTCACTGTGATTCGTCGCCGCGACCGGACAGACGACTTCACACGGAGCCTGTTCGCAGTGCATACATGGAACCGGCTGATGCAGCGTCTGTTCGGGTTCGTCTGCAGAACCCTCGTACCACGTGTCAACTCGAATCCAGTGCATTTCGCGGTTGCGAGCGACTTCATCTTTGCCCACGACCGGAATATTGTTCTCCGCCTGACAGGCAATCGTGCAGGCCATGCAACCGGTGCAGGCGGTGAGATCAATCGTCATCCCCCATCGATGACCTTTCGAATAATCCCAAGGTTCGTAGAAGCTCGAATCGACTTCCGGCTCCGGCGGATGCACAAATTCAGGATGCTCGGGATTGTCCAGCAGTTGCAACAACGTGCCTGTGCGAGCCAGATGTCGTCCTTCCATCAGGTGATGATGCTGAGTCGTCGCGAGCTGCCGCTGCTCGTTCGCATTCGTCAGTTTCACTCCGCTGACTTCCCACATCGCGTCACTGGTGCGCAGCGGGAACACGTCAACGCCTGTGCCGGTGGCAACTCGACCGCCGACGCGCCGACCATATCCAAAGAACAGAGTGACGCATTTCGCGGCCTGCCCCGGCATGATCCAGACGGGAACAACGACTTCGTGTTTGCCGTTCGATAGTCGAATGCAGTCGCCGTTGCTGAGTCCCTGGTTCTGAGCGTCGGTACGATTGATCCACGCGACATTGTCCCACGTGAGTTTGCTCAGCGGCTTGGGCAGTTCCTGCAACCAGCCATTGTTGGCGTATTGGCCGTCGTGGATCGTAGGATCGGGACGGAAGAGAACTGTCCAGTCAGAATCGGTGGTAGCGGAAGTCGTCAAGACTTTCGGCAAGTCTGAACCGAGGCCGAAACTCTTGACGAGTTTCGCTACGGGTTTCTCCTCAATCACTCCTCGCCGCAACGCATCCGTCCACGATTTCTCAAAGTCATCCGCCTGCAAGCGACTGCGCCAGGTCTCCCGCACAGCTTCATAGCCCCGGCGAGCGGCGGGAAGTGAGTCCCGCGACGATATGATCTCGGGATTCAGCAATCCGGCCAACAATTCAATCGTCGTCAGAGTATCGTGCAATGGTTCAATCAGCGGCTGCACAATCGAAGCGGTTCCATCTTGAGCCGTCACATCGCCCCATGCTTCGAGAAAATGCGATTCGGGGATCACCCATTCGCACAGTTCCGTAGTTTCCGATGGCAATCGAGACAACGCATACGTCGTGCGCACCTTTTTCAACGTGGCGGCGAAGTTCAGATCACTCGGTGCGTCGAAAACCGGGTTACCTCCGAGAATGAAAAGCGTGCTGACGTTGCCGTTGTTCATGTCGGTCACCAGCGTTGCCAGGCCATCTGTAGGCCGGACCGAGGCCGACGCTTGTGCCGGAACATCGCGAACAGGTTTAGCGGAATTGACATCTTGCGGATTGGAGGAACTTGAAGACAAGGCCGACGTTCCGGCAAGTTCGCTGTTCGCTCGGTCCGGCCTACTCATGGTCGGCACACCCCGAAACTCAACGCACTGCTTATCCGCTCCGATGGCCGCATTGATCGCGTGAGCCAACGCATGAACTCGTGCTGGCTGCGCGTCCCCAACGGCGATTACTGCCGACTGCGAACCGCTTCCTTGTTTCAGAATTGCCACAACTGCAGTGATCCAATCCGCAGTCTTCGTCGCGAAAGTCGTCAAGACTTTCGGCGCGTCTGAACCACCAACACCGGGCACTTCTAATCGTCGAGCAACTTCGCTCAACACCGCTTCAACGTCCGCCGGACCAACCAGCAACTTCTCATCGGCCTTTGCGCTCGTCAGAGTCGGTGTCGAACCCACGTGAAACAGTTTCACCATTGACGGCTTGTCATTCGCAGCACCTTCACGACCGGCAACTCGCCGCACCGACATGAAGTCGGCGACCTCGTGTATGGGCCGTCCATTCGCGGCGAGAAAATCACAGTCGATGCTCAGCACTACGCTGGCTTTGTCGAAGTGATAGACGGGCTGGAATCCGGTGGCTTCAGCGCCAAACGCCATCCACATTCCTGAAGCCGTATTGCCCGTGGCGACCGGATCGTAAAAGTGAACCTGCGCCTTCGGCCAACGCTGAGTCAACTCGCCTAAGAGTTGATGCGAGGTTGGGCTGGTCGTCGGACGCATCAGGAATCGCAGTGCTTCGCCGTCCGTCTTTCCAAACCGCTGAGTCAGATTCGTCAGTTCTGTCAGCAGTTCCCTGGGCGGCACGATCGCTCCGCGCCGGGTGGTAGTTGACAGTCGATCAGGGTCGTACAAATCCAGCGTCGCTGCCTGAGCGAAAATGTGCGTGGCACCTCGACTGGTCGGATGTTCGCGGTTGCCTTCGACTTTAATGGGGCGCCCCGCATCGCTTTTGACGACCAACCCCAGCGCCTGTCCGGCAACTTCCATCGCCGTCGTGAAGAATTGCGAAGTTCCTGGCGGCAGATGCCCGGCCTGTTTGACTACAGGCACAATCTTTTCCTGCGGCTGCCGAATATCGCAACCCGTCAGTCCGGCCAGTGCCAATGAGGCCCCCATAAGCCGCAGAAAGTCACGTCGCGAACCACCCAGCCATGTCGAAGCGTTCTCCGGGAACTCGCGATACAGGTAGTCGCGAAATTCCTGAGTATCCGCCATTTCTTCCAAGCTGCGCCACCACGTTTGACCATCGGGCGACGGTTTTGGTTTCGGCGTTGCACCTCCGAGTTGAACGAATTCACGTGACATAAGTGTTCGGTCCCATCATCGATGACACGTGGTGCAGTCGGTGCGTTTGTCGAGGTGGTAATCGGCAGACAATTGCCGCCGTAGTTTGGCGATGATGTCGTCGTCGATGTCGTCGTTCCCCGTAGTGGATTTCGCCAGAATCCCTTTGGCCTCATCCGCGTTGGTGGAAACCTGGCGAGTTCCACTACGCAGCAATGCAGCCAGAAACTCATCCGTCTGCGTCAGTTCTTCCAGCGGCTTCGGCTTAAATACCAGCGACCGAGGCCGCACATGTTGTTCGGGATCACGATGGCATTCCAGACACCACTGCATGGTCAGCGGTGCCGCCTGTCGTGTCAGCGGCATCTCATCAATCCTGCCGTGGCATTCATAGCAGCCGATCCCTTTATGGAGATGGATGCTGTGGTTGAAATACACATAATCCGGCAAGTCATGGACGCGATTCCAAACCAGAGGCTGATTGTCTTTCCAGCTTGCTCGTACTGGTGCCAGCATGTCACTTTGCTTCCAGAGTTCCCGATGGCAGTTCATGCACACCTGTGTCGGCGGAACGCCAGCCACCGCTGACGTCTCGACGGATTGATGACAATACCGGCAGTCAATTCCAATATCATTGACATGATGATGATGGCTGAACGGCACGGTCTGTTCGATGGTGACATTCTGGCTGGTAAAATCCGCCGATCGCACCATCGTAAAAATGGCTCCGAACACCACGACCGTCCCGATGGTGCCACCAATCAACAGCACTCGCAATGCTGTATCAGCAGATTTCGAAAAGAGCTGGGTCATCAGCAAGGCTCTGTCTTATTAAACAAGGTGCGACACTGTGGCAGAGTTTATTCGGAGGCGTCGATGTTTTCCAGCGTGCATTGCGCACCAAATCTACCGGACAGAGGCTGATACCAATGCCGGAACAACGCAAACCTGATTTCATGTACGCACACCGTGTTCCGTTGCTGATTAAATCAACATCCTGTGAGTGGGGCGGATTGCCGCACGGGGCAAAAAGCCCCGCCGCCGGA
>Ga0154020_10005082_pt1 | contig 15611 bp, 17 predicted proteins | sample Klosneuvirus_201_FD_109709 | JGI IMG/M metagenome (GOLD analysis project Ga0154020, IMG submission 109709) | Active sludge microbial communities from wastewater, Klosterneuburg, Austria - Klosneuvirus_20160825_MG | ecosystem: Engineered > WWTP > Aerobic digester > Activated sludge | place...
AGCGGCTTCCACGCGAATCGCCGCCACGCGAGCGCCCGCCCGAGCACGATGCCCACGGGCAGCAGGAGCAGCATCGTCCACGCGGCGAGTTCCAGCGAAAGGGCGAGGGCGGTCCAGTCCATCAGCGGCCGGGCAAGGCGAATCCGAATCGCGCGAACGTCGCGCGGGCCGCCGGGCCCTGCAAGTGGCGGTAGAAGGCGCGCGCCTCCTCGCCCGCGCCCTTCACGAGCGCCATGCGCTGGCGAAGCGGCTCGTGCGCGGATTCGGGCACGAGGGCGAACCGCCCGCGCGCGGAGACCGAAGGCGAGAACGTGAGCGAGTAGGCGAAGAGGCCCGCCGCGGCATTGCCCGAGACGGCGAACTGCGCGGCCTGGGAGACGTTCTCGCCCAGCACCAGGCGGCCTTCGAGCGGCGCCCACGCGCCGGAGCGCTCGAGGGCCTGCTTCGCGGCGCGCCCGTAGGGGGCGTGCGCGGGGTTGGCGATCGCGAACCGCGCCACGCCGCCGGCGCGCGCGAGTGCTGCGAGGCCCTCGAGTCCCTTGCCGGGATCGACGGGCGAGCCCGCCGGGGCGAAGAGGACCAGCCGGCCGATCGCGTAGAGCGTGCCCGCGTCTTCCAGGCGTCCCTCCTTCGCGAGCGCGAGGACGTAGGTCTCGTCGGCCGACAGGAAGATCTCGAAGGGCGCGCCCTCGGCGATCTGGCGGCGGAAATTGCCGGATGAGCCGTAGGACAGGCGCACGGGGGCGCCGGTGTCGCGCGCGTAGGCGAGCGCGATCTCGTCGAGGGCGAACTTGAGGTCCGAGGCCGCGGCGACGCCGGGCGCGCCCGCCGCGGGCAGGGCGGCCAGCGCGAACGCGCTGGCCAGGGCGGCGAGGAAACGCGGCACGCGCGGGCCCCCGCCGCGGAACCGGCTCAGGAGAGCTTCTTCAGGCCTTCGAGCAGCTTCTGCAGCTCGCCGCTCTGGTACATCTCCCGGAGGATGTCCGAGCCGCCCACGAACTCGCCGTTCACGTAGAGCTGCGGGATCGTGGGCCAGTTGGCGAACTCCTTGATGCCCTGGCGGATCTCCGGGTCCTGGAGGACGTCGACGGCGACGAAGTCCTCGACGCCGCAGAGGTTCAGCAGTTGCGTGGCGGTCGCGGAGAAGCCGCACATCGGCGTCTGCGGGGAGCCCTTCATGTAGAGGACCACCGGGTTGGAGGTGACGGTGCTGCGGATCTTGTCCTGGGCGCTCATGGAGGATTCTCTCTGTTGGCGGGTGGGTCGGAATCAGGCGGACATGATACGACGCGGGCCCGGGTTGACGCTTGCAGCCGCCATGGCCCCGAGCTCCGTGGGGTCATTGCCGGCGGCCCCCGGCCACGCGGGGAATGCCGGCGAGATCGGGGTGCGAGACGAGATCCGTGAAGCCGGCGCCTTCGAGAAGCGCGCGGCAGGCCGCGGCCTGGTCGTAGCCGTGTTCAATGAGGATCCAGCCGCCGCTTTTCAAGTGGGCCGGGGCGCCCGAGACGAGGGCGCGGATCGAGCCCAGGCCGTCGGCGCTGCCGTCGGTCAGGGCGCCGCGGGGCTCGAAGCGAAGGTCCCCCTCGGCGAGATGGTGATCGGCGGCGCCGACGTAGGGCGGGTTGGCGACCACGAGGTCGAAGCGCCGGCCGGCCACGGGACCGTACCAGTCGCCTTCCAGGAATTCGACCCTCGCGCCATGCCGGGCGGCGTTGGCCCGCGCGAGGGCGAGGCTCTCCGGGGAGACGTCGACGGCGCAGACCTTCGCGCCGGGCCGCTCGCAGGCGAGCGTCACCGCGATCGCGCCGCTGCCGGTGCCGAGATCCAGGGCCTCGTCGCCTTCGCGCAGGCGTTCGAGGGCCAAGTCGACGAGCGTCTCGGTTTCCGGTCGAGGAATGAGCACCGCCGGCCCCACCTCGAAATCGCGGCTGTGGAACTCGCGGGTGCCGACGAGGTAGGCGACGGGATAGCCCTGGGCGCGCCTTGCCACCAGGCTGTCGTACTGCGCGTCCTGCGATTCGGTGAGCACATGCATGGGATTGGCCGCGAGCCACGCGCGCCCCGTGCCGAGGAGGTGGCAGAGGAGGACGCGCGCGTCGACGCGGCCGATCTCGGCCGACGCCTCGTCGAGCGCCGCGCCGACCGTGCGTCTCATGCGGCCTCGCCCCGGGCCGGTGTCACGCGCCCTCGGCGAGGCCCGCGAGCAGCTCCGCCTGGTGCTCCGCCATCAGCGCGTCCGTGAGCTCGGACAGGTCGCCGTCCACGATGGCGTCGATCCGGTAGAGCGTGAGGTTGATGCGGTGGTCGGTCACGCGGCCCTGCGGGAAGTTGTAGGTGCGGATGCGGTCGGAGCGGTCGCCGGATCCGATGAGGCTCTTCCTCTCGCTCGCTTCCTTCGCCGCCTGCTCGCGGACCTGCTTGTCCTTGATGCGCGCGGCGAGCACGCGCCAGGCCTGCTCGCGGTTCTTGTGCTGGCTCCTCGCCTCCTGGCACTCGACGACGATGCCGGTGGGCAAGTGCGTCAGGCGCACGGCGGAATCGGTCTTGTTCACGTGCTGGCCACCGGCGCCGCTCGCGCGGTAGGTGTCCACGCGCACGTCGGCGGGGTTCACCACGACCCCGCTCGCCTCGTCGGCCTCGGGCATCACGGCGACCGTCGCGGCCGAGGTGTGGATGCGGCCCTGGGTCTCCGTGGCCGGCACGCGCTGCACGCGGTGGCCGCCGGACTCGAACTTGAGCCTCGAGTAGGCGCCCTGGCCCGCGATGCGAGCGATGATCTCCTTGTAGCCGCCGGCGTCGCCCGCGCTCTCGGTGATGATCTCGACCTGCCAGCGGTTCCTCTCGGCGTAGCGCGCGTACATGCGGAAGAGGTCGCCGGCGAAGAGCGCGCTCTCGTCGCCGCCGGTGCCGGCCCGGATCTCGAGGAAGAGGTTCTTCTCGTCGTTGGGGTCCTTCGGCAGCAGCATCCGCTGGATGTCGGCGCCGATCTCCTCCAGCTTCGCGCGGCCGGCCACGATCTCGGACTGCGCGAATTCGCGCATCTGCGGGTCGCGCGCCATGTCCTCCGCGGCGGCGATGTCGGACTCGACCGCCACGTAGTCGCCGTAGCGCCCGACGACCGGCGTGATCTCGGCGTGCTCGCGGGAGAGCTTGCGGTAGTTGTCGAGGTCCGACGTGACCTCGGGGTCGGCGAGGAGCGCTTCCAGTTCCCGCGCCCGCGTCTTGAGGCTCGCGAGCTTGGCGGCCACGCCCGGCTTCATGGGTCCTCCGGCTCGTTCCGGCCGTTGCCGTTGCCGTCGTCGGGAAAGAGGATCTCGATCGCGCGCACGAGGGCGTCGCGCTCGCTCTCGACGGCGCGGTTCAGGGCCTTCGTCGGGTGGTGCAGGATCTTGTTCACGAGGCCGGCAGCCAGGCCCTCCAGGACTTTCGCGGGATCGTCTCCCCGGGCCAGGCGGGCCCTTGCCTTGGCGAGCTCGGCCGACCGGTATTCGTCGGCCCGGGCGCGCAGCTGCACGATGGTGGGCACGGCGCCGCGCGCGGCCTGCCAGGCGCGGAAGGCCTCCACCTGCCGGTCGACGATCACCTCGGCCTCGGCCACGGCGGCCTCGCGCTGCCCGGCGCCTTCCTGGACGATCGTGCCCAGGTCGTCGATGGTGTAGAGGAAGAGATCCTCCAGCTCGGCGGCGTCGGGCTCCACGTCGCGGGGCACCGCGAAATCCACCACGAACATCGGCCGGTAGCGCCGCGTCTTCAGCGAGCGCTCGAAGGCGCCGCGCGACAGGATGGGCAGCGTCGAGGCGGTGCCGGTGATGACGATGTCGAACTCGTGGAGGCGCTCGGGCAGCTGCTCGAGGGCGATCGCCGTGCCGCTGAAGCGGTCCGCGAAGGCCTCGCCGCGCGCGAGCGTGCGGTTGGCGACGACCACGGCCTGCGGGCCCTGGGCGACGAAGTAGGTGGCCGCGAGCTCGACCATCTCGCCCACGCCGATCAGCAGCATCTTCGTGCGCGAGATGTCGCCGAAGAGGTTCTGCGCGAGCTTCAATGCCGCGGCCGACATGGAGATCGACTGGGCGCCGATCGCCGTCTGCGTGCGCACCTCCTTCGCCACGGAGAACGTGTGCTGGAAGAGGCGGTTCAGCGTCGAGCCCAGGGTCCCGCTGTGCTCGGCGGTGCGCACCGACTGCTTCACCTGCCCGAGGATCTGCGGCTCGCCCAGCACCATCGAGTCGAGGCCCGCGGCGACGCGAAAGGCGTGGCGCACGGCCTGCGACTCGCTGTGCGCGTAGAGGTGGCTCTCGATGTCGAGCCCGGAACGGGATGCCTCCTCCTTCAGCCAGGCCCGAACCGTGGCCACGTCGTCGGCGCGGCAGTACACCTCGGTCCGGTTGCAGGTGGAGACGAGCACGGCCTCGGCCACGCCGGGGCGGGCGGCGAGCGAGGTGAGCGCATCGGCCTGGGCCTCGGGGGGGAAGGCGAGCTTCTCCCGGACCTCGAGCGGCGCGCTGTGGTGGTTGATGCCGAGTACGTGCAGGGGCATGTGACGTGATGCCTCGCCGGGCGCCGGCGGGCCTTTCGGGAGCGCGGATTATAACCGGGGCCCCTCGGCGCCCCGGTTGCGCGATTCGGGGTCGCCTCGGCGGGCAACCGGGCTGCGTATCATGGGCGGGCCCGGAAACCCCGAAAGGACGACGCCATGAACCGCATCCTCGCCGCAGCCCTGCTGCTGGCTGCCCTCCCGGCGGCCGCCGCCTGCCCGACGCTGCTCGATCACCGCATGACGTCGCTCCGGGGCGAGGCCGTCGACCTCTGCGGCTTCGCGGGCAAGGTGGTGCTGGTGGTCAACACCGCGAGCTATTGCGGCTACACCGGCCAGTACCAGGGGCTGGAGGCGCTCTACCAGCGCTACAAGGACCGGGGCCTGGTGGTGCTGGGCGTCCCGTCCAACGACTTCGGCGCCCAGGAACCGGGCACCGATGCCCAGGTGGCGGATTTCTGCGAGCGCACCTACAAGGTCCGCTTCCCGATGCTCGCCAAGGCGACGGTCTCGGGCCGGGACGCCATCGCGCTCTACCGGGCGCTCGCGGGCAGGACGGGGCAGGTGCCCGGCTGGAATTTCCACAAGTACCTGCTCGGGCGCGACGGTGCGGCGATCGGCAGCTTTCCCAGCGCGATCGCGCCGGAGGACGCCCGCGTGGTGGCCGCCGTGGAGAAGGCGCTGGGCGCGCCGTGAGCCCGGGTTTCGGGCCGCGCAGGCCCGCGCTGGCCTATTCTTTACAAGCAGAACGAAAAAGGTGCACTATTGCGTTGATTTAAAGGAACCTTTTCCATATGTCCGCAGCCCCCGGAACCTTCAGCGCCCTCGGCCGCGCCCTCGTCCAGCAGGGTCGGCTGGTGCAGGCCGACGCCACGGCGATCCAGCTCGAGGCGTCGAAGGCGGGGCTCACGTTCGTGCAGCAGCTGGTCGCCTCGCGAAAGCTCTCGGCGCGCGAGGTCTCGCAGTTCGCGGCGACCACCTTCGGCTACCCCCAGCTCGACCTCACGGCGGTCGACACCGACCAGTTGCCGCTCAATCTCATCGACAACAAGATCGTCGCGAATCACCGCGTGATCGCGCTGGGCAAGCGCGGCAACCGGCTCTTCGTGGGCATGTCGGACCCCACGAACGAGCAGGTGATGCAGGAGGTGAAGTTCGCCACCGGCATGACCATGGAGCCGGTTGTCGTCGAGGACGACAAGCTCTCGATGGTGGTGAAGAAGCTGGTCGACTCCAGCGGCAAGGTGCTGGAGATGGCCACCGAGGACGTCGACCTCTCCGGCGTCGAGGTAACCGACGGCGAGACGCAGCCCGAGGTGATCACCGAGGAGATCGACGACGCGCCGGTGGTGAAGTACGTGCAGAAGATCCTCCTCGACGCGATCAACTCCGGCGCCTCCGACATCCACTTCGAGCCCTACGAGAAGTTCTACCGCATCCGCTACCGCCAGGACGGCGTGCTCTACGACATCTCGCAGCCGCCGCTCGCGATCAAGGAGAAGATCGCCTCGCGCATCAAGGTGGTCTCGCGGCTGGACATCTCGGAGAAGCGCGTGCCCCAGGACGGGCGCATGAAGATGGTGCTCTCCAAGACCCGCGCCATCGACTTCCGGGTCTCGACGCTTCCCACGCTGCACGGCGAGAAGATCTGCATGCGGATCCTGGATCCCTCGAGCGCGACGCTCGGGATCGAGGCGCTGGGCTACGAGCCCGAGCAGAAGGAATCGCTGATGACCGCGATCCAGCGCCCCTACGGCATGGTGCTGGTGACCGGCCCCACGGGCTCGGGGAAGACCGTCTCGCTCTACACGTGCCTCAACATCCTCAACAAGCCGGGCATCAACATCTCCACCGCCGAGGATCCCGCGGAAATCAACCTCCCGGGCATCAACCAGGTGAACATGAACGACAAGGCCGGGCTCACGTTTTCCGTGGCGCTGAAGGCGTTCCTGCGCCAGGACCCGGACATCATCATGGTGGGCGAGATCCGCGACCTCGAGACGGGCGAGATCGCCATCAAGGCCGCGCAGACGGGGCACATGGTGCTCTCGACGCTGCACACGAACGACGCGCCCTCGACCCTCACGCGGCTGATGAACATGGGCATCGCCCCGTTCAACATCGCCTCCTCGGTGATCCTCATCACCGCGCAGCGTTTGGCGAGGAAGCTCTGCACCTGCAAGCGCCCCGTTTCCATCCCCGAGCCGGCCATGCTTCGCGCCGGATTCCGGGAGGAGGACCTCGACGGCACCTGGCAGACCTACGAGGCGGTCGGCTGCGAGGTATGCAAGAATACCGGCTACAAGGGCCGGCTCGGGATCTACCAGGTGATGCCGATCTCGGAAGAGATCGAGCGAATCATCATGAAGAACGGCACGGCCATCGACGTGGCCGACCAGGCGCATAGCGACGGCGTTCGGGACCTGCGCCAGTCGGGGCTTCTCAAGGTCAAGAAGGGACTCACCTCGCTCGAAGAGATCGAGGCCGTCACGAACGAGTAGGGGGGGCGGACATGGCAGCGCTGGCCAAGAAGGACTCGAAGGACGTCAAGCTCTACAACTATTCGTGGAGCGGCAAGGACAAGACCGGCAAGGTCGTGAAGGGCGAGGCGCGCGCCGGCGGCGAGCACGTCGTCATGGCCACGCTGAGGCGCCAGGGCATCCAGGTCTCCAGCGTGAAGCGGGTGCGCCAGCGCGGGGGCTCCAAGGTCACCGACAAGGACATCACGATCTTCACGCGCCAGCTCGCGGTGATGATGAAGGCGGGGGTGCCGCTGCTCCAGGCCTTCGACATCGTCGGCAAGGGCCACAGCAACCCCTCCGTGGGCAAGCTCCTGCTCGACATCAAGACCGAGGTCGAGACGGGCTCGTCGCTCTCCATGGCCTTTCGGAAGTACCCGATGCACTTCGACGCGCTCTTCTGCAACCTGGTGGGCGCGGGCGAGGCGGCGGGCATCCTGGACACGCTCCTCGAGCGCCTGGCCACCTACAAGGAGAAGATCCAGGCCATCAAGGGCAAGATCAAGAGCGCGCTCTTCTACCCGGTGTCGATCTTGGTGGTGGCGATGGTCATCACCGCGGTGATCATGATTTTCGTGATCCCGACGTTCAAGGACCTCTTCAAGGGCTTCGGGGCGGACCTTCCCGTGCCGACGCAGGTGGTGATGGCGATTTCGGACTACTTCGTCGCCAACTGGTACCTGATCTTCGGCGGGATGGCCGCGGCCGTGTGGTTCACGATCTACACGTACAAGCGCTCCACGAAGATGCAGAACGGCATCGACCGGCTCGTCCTCCGGCTGCCGGTCTTCGGCGACGTGATCCGCAAGGCATCCATCGCGCGCTGGTGCCGGACGCTTTCCACGATGTTCGCCGCCGGCGTGCCGCTCGTGGAATCCCTCGACTCCGTGGCCGGCTCGGCCGGCAACTACGTCTACTACGAGGCGACCAAGCGCATCCAGTCGGAGGTCTCCACCGGCACGGGCCTCACGGTGGCGATGCAGAACACCAACGTCTTTCCGAGCATGGTGCTGCAGATGACGGCCATCGGCGAGGAGTCCGGCGCGCTCGATTCGATGCTCTCCAAGGTCGCGGACTTCTTCGAGGCGGAGGTCGACGAGGCGGTCGACGCGCTCTCCTCCCTCATGGAGCCGCTCATCATGGTGGTGCTGGGCGGCCTCATCGGCGGCCTGGTGATCGCCATGTACCTGCCGATCTTCAAGATGGGTTCCGCGGTCTGATCCGGCGCCGGGCGATGGCGCGGGCGCGGGAAGCGATTTCCGCGCCCGCTTTCTTTTGAGGCGAACACGCGATGGACTTCTCCCCGCTGCAGCAGTCCCCGGGCTTCCTGGCCTTCGCCGCCGGGGTGCTCGGGCTCGCCGTGGGCTCGTTCCTGAACGTGGTGATCCACCGCCTGCCGAAGATGATGCAGGCGGAATGGAGGGCCGACTGCGCCGAATTCGAAGGCCGCGAGCCCCCGCCGGCGGAGAAGCTGGGCCTGGTCTTCCCGCGCTCGCGCTGCCCTTCGTGCGGGACGCCGATCACCGCGATGCAGAACGTCCCGGTCGCGAGCTGGATCGCGCTGGGCGGCAAATGCGCCGCGTGCCGCGCCCCCATCGGCGTGCGCTACCCGCTGGTCGAGCTTTGCACGGGCCTCGCCTCGGCGTTCCTCGCGTGGCGCTTCGGCTGGGGCCCGGTCCTCGCCGCCTCGCTCGTCTTCGCCTGGGCGCTCATCGCGGCGGCGCTGATCGACGTGGACACGCAGCTCCTGCCCGACCGCATCACGCTGCCGCTGCTCTGGCTCGGCCTGCTGGTGAACGTCTTCGGGCTCTTCGTGGACCTGCGCTCGGCGGTCCTGGGCGCGGCGGGCGGCTATCTCCTGCTGTGGAGCGTCTACTGGGGATTCAAGCTGCTCGCCGGCAAGGAGGGCATGGGCTTCGGCGACTTCAAGCTCCTGGCGGCCCTCGGTGCCTGGACGGGATGGCAGACGCTTCCGCTCATCCTGCTCGTCTCGGCGGGCGCGGGCGCGGTGATCGGCGTCGCGATGATCGTGTTCGCCGGCAAGGGCCGCGAGGCGCGCATTCCGTTCGGCCCCTATCTCGCCGTGGGCGGCCTCGTCGCGCTGCTGTGGGGGCGCGAGGCCGTCGTGGCCTACCTCGGCCGGTTCCCGGCGTGATTGCCACGGTCGGGCTCACCGGCGGGATCGGCTCGGGCAAGTCCACGGCCGCGGCCTGCCTCGCCGAACTGGGCGCGAGCGTCATCGATGCCGACGAGATTTCCCGCGAACTCACGGGCGAAGGCGGCCCGGCGCTGCCGGCGCTCCGGGAGGCGTTCGGCGAGGCGCTCGTGCCCGGCGGCGGCGCGCTCGACCGGCCCGCGATGCGCGCCCTCGCCTTCACCGATCCGGCCGCCCGCGCCCGGCTGGAGTCGATCCTGCACCCGATGATCCGCGAGGAGTCCTCGCGACGCCTCGCGGCGGCCTCAGGGCCCTACGCCGTGCTGGTGGTGCCGCTTCTGCTCGAGACCGGGTTCAGCGCCGCGAGGATCGACCGGCTGGTGGTGGTCGACCTGGACGAGGCGCTCCAGGTGCGGCGAGCGGGAGCACGGTCCCGGCTCTCCGACGACGAGGTCCGGGCGATCATGGCGACCCAATGGCCGCGGTGGCGCCGGCTCCAGGCGGCCGACGACGTGCTCTGGAACGGGGGCGAGCCCGGGGAGCTGCGGGCGCAGTGCGCGCGGCTGCACGAGCGCCTCCTCGCCGACCTCCCGGCCCGTTGATCGGGCCGGAATTTGTCAAGGACGGGACGGATGCCCCACAATCGTGCGAATCCTCCAGGCGTCCAGGCACCCCGGGACTGCGCGCGGCCGTGATCACCTACGAATATCCCCTGAACGAGCGCGTGCGAACCCTGCTCCGCCTGGAGGATCTCTACGACCGCGTCCACTTCTTCCTGCACCACGACAGCCCGCACGAGCACCACGCCTGCCTCACCGCCATCTTCGAGATTCTCGAGGTGGCGAGCCGCGCGGACCTGAAGAGCGACCTGCTCCAGGAACTCGACCGCCAGCGCACCTTCCTCGACGCCCTGCGCGCGAACCCGGCGATCTCCGAGGAAAAGCTCGACCACATCCTCACGGAGATCGACCGCGCCTTCACGAACCTGCACGGGCTCTCGGGCAAGACGGGCCAGGGCCTGCGCGAGAACGAGTGGCTGATGGCGATCAAGCAGCGCGCCGGCATCCCCGGGGGCACGAGCGAGTTCGACCTGCCTTCCTACCATTACTGGATGCACCGCCCCGTGGACGCGCGGCGGGCCGACCTCGTGGCCTGGATCCGCCCCATCGATCCGGTCCACGCGGCGCTCGCGATCGTGCTGAGGGTGCTGCGCGAGAGCGGGCGGACGGTCTCCCTCGTGGCCGCCCATGGCGTCTTCCAGCAGGGCCCCGGCGACAAGCCGGCCCAGATGCTTCGCCTCGCGATCCCCGAGGCGCTTGCCTGCGTGCCCGAAATCAGCGCCAACAAGTACGCGCTGAACATCCGCTTCCTCATCCCGGAAGGCGTGCAGAAGAGCCGGGTGTTCGAGCACGACGTGGCCTTCGACCTCGCCTTCTGCAACCTGTGAGCGGCGCGTCCGGGCTTCGCGATCGGCTCGTCGCCTGCCCCGGCTGCGGGGCCATGGCCGCATACTCCCCCGCGAACCCCTGGCGCCCGTTCTGTTCCGAGCGCTGCCGCAGCATCGATCTGGGCGCGTGGTCCTCCGAGGCCTACCGGATACCCCTTCGAAACGACCAAGCCGAACCGCTTCCGGACGACGATCGCGAGGACACGGACGCGGCATCCGGAGGCGGCGGGAGATAAGGTTTCTTTGCGCCCGGTCAAGGGCATCGGCTAGAATTCGCGCCTGGCCGACTTCCATCCCGATGTCGCTCCCTCGGGATCCACCAACGCAGATGTGTTTGGCGGTGCCCAACCCAGCGTCGGGCCTGCACGGTCGCCGATTGCCGGCGAATCGGACCTGTACGACGAGAGACTGACGACATGAGCCCAGACATTCTTCGAAAGACCATCCGTGCCGCCGTTGCCGCGGCGGCGCTCGGGGCCGGGACGGCCCGAGCCGGCTACGACGTGGACATCCTGCCGCCGGCCTCCCCGGTCGCCCAGCAGATCTACGACCTGCACTTCGCGATCCTCTGGGTCTGCGTCGCGATCTTCGTCGTGGTGTTCGGCGCGATGTTCTATTCGGTGTTCAAGCACCGCAAGTCCGCGGGAGCGAAAGCCGCCCAGTTCCACGAGAACACGACGGTGGAGATCATCTGGACCGTGATCCCCTTCGTGATCCTGATCGGCATGGCCTACCCGGCCACCAAGACGGTCCTCGACATGAAGGACACGTCCCGCCCCGACCTCACCATCAAGGTGACGGCCTACCAGTGGGCGTGGGAGTACGACTACCTGCAGGAAGGCGTGAAGTTCACGTCGCTGCTCGCCACGCCGCGCGCGCAGATCGAGGAATGGGAGAAGAAGGGCGAGAAGAAGAACGCCGACTACCTCCTCGAGGTGAACAATCCGATGGTGGTGCCCGTGGGCAAGCGGGTGCGTCTGCTGGTCACCTCCAACGACGTGATCCACGGCTGGTACGTGCCGCAGCTGGGCATCAACCAGTACGGCATTCCCGGCTTCGTGAAGGACACCTGGTTCAAGGCCGACCGGCCCGGGGTCTACCGCGGCCAGTGCAGCCAGATCTGCGGCAAGGAGCACGGCTACATGCCGATCGTCGTGGTGGCCAAGTCCGTGGAGGACTATGCCGCCTGGGCGAAGGAGCAGAAGGAGAAGTTGCCCGCCGCCGCACCGGCGCAGGTGGCCGCGGTGGCCCCCGCTGCGGCACCCGCGGAAGACCCCGGCAAGAAGTGGACGGCCGACGAACTGAACGCGCTCGGCGGGAAGGTCTACGCCGCCCACTGCGTGGCATGCCACCAGGCCACGGGCAAGGGGATGCCGCCCGCGTTCCCGGCGCTCGACGGCTCCAAGGTCGTGAACGGGCCGAAGGCGGCGCAGGTCGCGCTCGTGCTCGGCGGCAAGGCCGGCACCGCGATGGCCTCCTTCGCGCGGCTCTCCGACAGCGAGATCGCGTCGGTGGTCACCTTCACGCGCAATTCCTGGGGCAACAAGACCGGCGAGGCGATCCTGCCCGCCGAGGTCAAGGCCGCGCGCCAGTAGCCCCACCCACGAATTCGAGAAAGCGGAGTTCCGACATGAGCGCAGCATCCCCCGCCCACGACCACGACCATCACGGCGACCACGCGCACGCCCACCCGTCGGGAATCACGCGCTGGCTCTTCACGACCAACCACAAGGACATCGGCACGCTCTACCTGTGCTTCTCGCTCGTCATGTTCTTCCTGGGCGGCATGATGGCGCTCGGCATCCGCGCCGAGCTCTTCCAGCCCGGGCTGCAGTTCCTGGACCCGGAGTTCTTCAATTCCCTCACCACGGTGCACGGCCTGGTGATGGTTTTCGGGGCGATCATGCCCGCCTGGGTGGGATTCGCGAACTGGCTGATCCCGATGCAGATCGGCGCGGCCGACATGGCCTTCCCACGGCTGAACAACTGGAGCTTCTGGCTGGTGGTGCCGGCCGCGGTCCTGCTGGTGGCCTCGTTCTTCGTGCCGGGCGGCGCCGCGAGCTCGGGCTGGACGCTCTATCCCCCGCTCGTCATCCAGCAGGGGATGGCGGTCGACATGACGATCCTCGCGGTGCACATCCTGGGCGCCTCCTCGATCATGGGCTCGATCAACATCATCACCACGATCCTCAACCTTCGCGCCCCGGGCCTCACCCTCATGAAGATGCCGCTCTTCGTGTGGACCTGGCTCATCACGGCCTACCTCCTCATCGCGGTGATGCCGGTGCTCGCGGGCGCCGTCACGATGCTCCTCACCGACCGGCACTTCGGCACGTCGTTCTTCAACGCGGCCGGCGGCGGCGATCCCACGATGTTCATGCACATCTTCTGGTTCTTCGGGCACCCGGAGGTCTACATCATGATCCTGCCGGCGTTCGGCGTGGTCTCGCAGATCATCCCGGCCTTCGCGAGGAAGCCGCTCTTCGGCTACGCCTCCATGGTGTACGCCACCGCCTCCATCGCGATCCTGTCGTTCATCGTCTGGGGCCACCACATGTTCACGGTGGGCATGCCCGCCGCAGGGAACCTCTTCTTCATGTACGCGACGATGCTGATCGCCGTGCCCACCGGCGTGAAGATCTTCAACTGGATCGCCACCATGTGGCGGGGCTCGATGACCTTCGAGACGCCGATGCTCTTCTCGGTGGGCTTCCTGTGCCTCTTCACCATCGGCGGCTTCTCGGGACTGGTGCTCGCGATCACGCCGGTCGACATCACGCTGCACAACACCTACTACGTGGTGGCGCACTTCCACTACGTGCTGGTCTCGGGGGCGCTCTTCGCGATCTTCGCGGGCGTGTACTTCTGGCTGCCGAAGTGGACGGGCAACATGTACCACGAGGGCCTGGGCAAGCTCCATTTCTGGCTGTCGGTGATCGGCTTCAACCTCGCCTTCTTCCCGCAGCACTTCCTGGGGCTGGCGGGCATGCCGCGGCGGATCCCCGACTACGCGCTCCAGTTCGCCGAGTGGAACATGTGGTCCACGGTCGGGGCCTTCATCTTCGGCTTCTCGCAGCTGCTCTTCGTCTACGTGATCGTGGAATGCGTGCGCTCGGGGCGCAAGTCCGAGCAGATGCCCTGGGAAGGCGCGGAATCGCTCGAGTGGACGCACCTGCCTTGCCCGGCGCCGTACCACACCTTCGAGACGGCACCGGTGGTCAAGTGACGGGCGCGCGGGCCATGACCGGGAAACACGAGCCCACGCGGTCGCAAAGGCGACGGGCGGCCGTGACGGCCGCCGTCCTCGCGGCCCTGGCCGCGGCGATCTACCTCACCACCCTGCTCCAGTTCGTCCGCTGATGGACGCAGCTCTCGAAGCCCGCAACCGCCAGACGATGGTGAAGCTCGTCGTCATCGCCGTGGGCATGCTCGGCTTCGGATTCGCGATGGTGCCGATCTACCGGCAGTACTGCGAGGCCGTGGGCATCACGCAGGGCCGCGTCGTGGGCGCGGCGAACACGCAGGTCGACGCAAGCCGCTCGGTCACGGTGGAACTGCTCGCCTCCAGCGCCGGGCTGCCGTGGCGCTTCGAGGCGCTCGAGCGCGAGGTGAAGCTCCATCCCGGCGAGCTGGTCACGGTGAACTACCGCGTGTCCAACACCCTGGGACGCCCGGTCGCCGCACACGCGGTGATGAATGCGGCGCCCTCGTACGCCGCGCAGTACATCGAGAAGCAGGCCTGCTTCTGCTTTTCCACGCAGACGCTCGCCGCGGGCGAGGAGAGGGTGATGCCGGTCGTCTTCCTCGTGAGCCCGAAGGCCCCGAAGGACCTCACGACGATATCGCTCTCCTACACGTTCTTCGAGCAGCCCGGGAGAAGTTCATGATGAAGGCCTTCAGGGCCGTGCTCGCGGGCTTCTTCGGCGTGCGCGGGAAGGCCGAATACGACGACGACGCGAAGCGCCTCACGCCGCAGGCGGTGATCGCCGCGGGAGTCGTCGCGGCCGTCGTCGTCGTGCTCGCGATCCTGGGGGTCGTGAAGCTCGTCACGCGGTAAGCGGCATCCATTCGAACCAGGCATCTCAAGGGAGTCACATCGTGGGCAATGCACAACCTGGCGGCTACTACTTTGCACCCCCGTCGCACTGGCCGATCGTCGGATCCGCGGCGCTCCTGCTGATGGCGATCGGGGGGGTCCTCCTGATGAACGGCTACGGGAACGGCTGGATGCCCTTCGGGCTGGGCAGCGCCGTCCTCGTCTACATGCTCTTCGGCTGGTTCGGCGCCGTCATTCGCGAGAGCGAGGGCGGGCTCTTCAACAAGCAGGTGGACATGTCCTTCCGCTGGAGCATGGGCTGGTTCATCTTCTCGGAGGTGATGTTCTTCGCGGCCTTCTTCGGCGCGCTCTTCTACGCGCGGGTGTATTCGCTGCCGTGGCTGGCCGACGCGGACAACAAGCTCCTGTGGCCGGAGTTCAGCGGCCAATGGCCGTCCGCCGGACCCTACCGTCCGCCGCAGTTCACCGCGATGCACGCCTGGGGCATCCCGGCGCTCAACACCTTCCTGCTGCTCACCTCGGGCGTGACCGTGACCTTCGCGCACTGGGCGCTCAAGATGGGCAACCGCAAGGGCCTGATCCTGGGGCTGCTCGCCACCGTCGTGCTGGGCTTCACGTTCCTCGGCTTCCAGATCTACGAATACGTGCACGCCTACGGCGAGCTGAACCTGAAGCTCACCACGGGCGTCTTCGGATCCACCTTCTACCTGCTGACCGGCTTCCACGGCTTCCACGTGACGCTCGGCGCGGTGATGCTCACGGTGATCCTCTTCCGGTCCATGGCGGGGCATTTCACCGCCGAGCACCACTTCGGCTTCGAGGCGGTGGCCTGGTACTGGCACTTCGTGGACGTGGTCTGGCTGCTGCTCTTCGTCTTCGTCTACTGGGTGTAGCCG
>Ga0154020_10005083_pt1 | contig 15608 bp, 4 predicted proteins | sample Klosneuvirus_201_FD_109709 | JGI IMG/M metagenome (GOLD analysis project Ga0154020, IMG submission 109709) | Active sludge microbial communities from wastewater, Klosterneuburg, Austria - Klosneuvirus_20160825_MG | ecosystem: Engineered > WWTP > Aerobic digester > Activated sludge | place...
AAAGAGAGTCGCGATAAATTGTTCTAGTATTTTACTCGCATCTATGAGTATTTCCGAGATTTGAATTTTGGAATATCCTTGTTCTTGGTTCATTCGATAGTTGTCAAAAACCGCAAAACCTTCCGGAGAGAAGGTTTTGTAGTATTCGTCAAATGCCGACAGCAACTCTTGCAATCGCAATGGATTATAGAGGTCAGCATACGTAAAGTTCTGAATTCCTAATGTATCGAGTTCCATTTTACCGTGCCAGAATAATTTTCTTTGATTGAATTGTACCATTTTCGAATGTACATACACAATAATACATACCATTCGAAAACGATGGCGTACTAATTACTTCAGATGTTGAGAACCCTGATGCTTTCCATACGATATTTGACAAGGCATCATATACACTCACACATGTTGGAGATGGTGAATGTATGAGTATCTTTTCTGAATCGTAGAAGCACTGTATTCCATCCGTTTTCGCATTCATATCTTCCTCGACGTTGACTGAAGGAAGTGAGTACCATACTATTAAGTTATAGTTTCTCAAACCTTCATTTGTAATCGATATGCTTTTTCTCGACTCGTCTAGCGGAAATGAATATATAGTGCCTCCTAATCTATCCATTATTCTAGCTGAATCAATGTACCGCGGCAGAGGATACTCCCATTTAAAAATAAATGGTACTTTACGTTCTGAATAATCATTTACATTAATTGTATATTCTAACGAAAACTTATTAGTATCCGGTATTCTTCGAAAATTTTTATAACTAAGTAAATTTTCAACCAGCATTGCAGCGTGTATTGCGCTAGGTGCCGGAGGATGCCCAGGTATGAACTGTTCACCTAGGTTTTGATCGAGAGAATCAGTAGCTAGATCATTAACGCCAGCCTCCATAGAGACTTCCGATCCAGATTCATCGGCAACTTTAATTATCAGTGATACTTTCCGCTGAGCGTTAGCTGTATTACTAAGTCCAACCAAAACTACTAGTAACGTTATCAGCATGGCATATTGCAGGGATTTTTTTTTCATTTTACACTCCAAATAGAGAATAAAAAAGGGCAACCGAGTGAACTCTGTTGCCCTTTAATTTCAGCATGTTAGATTCGAATTCTTATCGAACAACCGACAGAACTGAATTCACGGTAAACTCACCTGCTACAACTCTTACTGTGTATTGACCACTTGGCAAGGTAGAAGTAGTAAATGGTACATCATATGTGCCTGCATTCTTGAATTCTTGAACCACTGTAGCTACTTCAACACCTAACATGTTGTACACTTTGAGTGTGACGAAGCTATTTTGAGGTACTGCAAACTTTACATTTGTTGAACCATTCGCAGGATTCGGTACTGTTTCAATCGAATAACCGGTAACAGGCATATCTGATTTCAATAATTTTACTGATTGAATTTCAGAGTTTGTGATTGTTACTGTCGTATTTTGGCTGTTAATTACTCCAATAGTTTTTCCTGTAATCAAATCAACTACGGTATAATTTGCACTTGGATTCTGAACAGTAATTGCTACAGGATATTGTACACCTTGGAAACGAATTTTCGACACTTCAGAATTCTCAGCAATTGCGCCATTACCAAATCTAACATCGAACATTTCTGTTGGAGGTGTAGGTGGTAACTCGAATTGAGAAACATTAGCATCTCTGTTTGCCAAGTAAAGTTCAGCTTGATGCTGACCATTATCGACTAACGTCATTTTATCGCTTGAATTGATAATGTTTTGTTTCTCAACATTGGCATTTTCTTGATTGTATTTGATGCCGGTAGCTTTCATTTTCAGATAGCCTTTATCATCTACTTTCAACCAATATCCGAGACCTGGTTGGATTTCAGATACTTCAATGTATCCTCTATCTGTTTTATAGCCATAAACACTAGTCGGCTTTGTAGTTGGAATTTGTAATCCAGCAGGATCAAAATTAATATCGCTGACATTAACAGGGGTACTTAAACTACCAATAGTATTCCATCCTTTTGTGAGCAATACAGGATTGATTGTTGCATTGATATTTGAGATTCTTGTTCCGGCCACTTTAGTATCTATTACTCTACCATAGCGGACGAAATAACCATATCCAACTTCAAGGAAGTCTTGGTTTTGATAAGAATTTGCAAAGAATCTGAATGGTTGTCCGCCTTCTGAGTTAGGATATACAACTGTATAGCTTGAATTAGAAGGTTTCACTGGAAGTGAGAGCAAATTCCATCCTGAATTGATAACAGGGAAAGCCACCACTTTTGGAAGGGTATATTCAATGATAAACGATGTGATACGAGCATCACGAATCGTATAGTATTGACTTGTAGGAGAACCGCCGCCAGTTGCATTTCTCATATCTACACTGAATTTAGGACCTGCAACACCATTAATAGTATCTCGCATAAATAATTGAGCACCTTCAGGGAAGTCTTGAGTATCCCAGCTGATGACAATTGGATAATTTGAGGCACCATCTGCGTTAAATCTACATAAGAATGAGATAGTTGTATCTGTTGCATTATCTCTAATATCACGAGATACTGATCTCGTGCTTACGACACCTTCGGTTTCGATTGGAATTTCGCTGTATCCGTATGGTGCAATTTCATTACCATTTATGTCTTTTACATTTGGATTGAACCAACGTGCATAAAAACCAGTTGGAGCTGTTCTGTAATAATCTTCGCCGAACAGGCTATCTGGACCATTTGTTGCTCTATGACCAGTGCCAAATACCAAGTCGTTTGTTTCACCAGATACACCTTTTGAGTTCTTGACGTTGATTCTAATACCCCAATCTCTACCTTGTGATGGACTTGCGTATGGTTCAAGAGGATTACGGAGGAATATAAATACCACTTTAAGACGTACTGGAGAAATTACTGCTGAGTACGAAGTAAACGTAATATAACCTGTATAAATACCGGCATATTCGCCATTTCTACGTAATGAGTCAGTATTACAAATTATTCTAAGACCGATAGGTTGCTGTGCGTCTTTAATATTGTTTCTCGAGTCCTTAAGGTTTGGCGGTACAGGACCGTTGATACCATTATCAATATAATCGACATTACCTTCTCTTGTTTTTAATCTAATCGGATTATATCCATTTGGCAAACTTCTGAAAAGTAACCATGGCTCGCTTGATTGTGCAAGTACATTCGTCAGACGGCTTCTTGAAGTTAGATTAATAAGTTGTATATCTCGAGTTCCATCTTTTCCTGAGTTCGAAGTAGAGTCAACTACAATCGGACGTACGACTTCCCACAAAGATCCATCAGGAGTGTTGTCATCTTGTTTTACTTCGTTGTTTGTACCACCAATTACATCTCTGAACCCAATCGCTGGATTTTCACCTACGTTTACCCAGATAATTCCTGGACGACTTGGATAGTCAGGAAATGCATCGGATGTAACTGTAACACCAGCTAAACCAATAGTAGGATTATTTTCTCTGCGATAAAATTTATTACCGTAGGGATTTGTAGCATCACCTTGTGAGATTTTAGGAAATGGATCATCAATTCCAACTCTAAAATCTCTATCTGCATCACCATAACGTAATGAATCGTTCGTAATATACAGAGGTGTTTTATCTGAACCACTGTATGTCGTTGACTGATTAATTAGTTGTGATTTTGTCAAAGTTACTCTAAATTTTAGATAAAGTAATGGAGCATAAGTACCTGATTGGTCTGTCAAAGGCAACCTTCTTGTTGAAGTACCAGTTACCATTAATCTTCTACCATACTTGGTTTCAGCATCTTGACCACCGGTAAGATATACTCTGAATCTTTTATCATCAGCTATATCATCCCATTCAAATGTGAATCCTTTGGCAAGGGCATTTGTGTCGCCTCTTTGAGGACCAAGTACTTGTACACCTGAAGATTGCATTACGCGACCATCATATAGCACAATGAATGAAAAGTTGTAAATTGGGAAACCACCGTAGCGTTTATCAGCCACTAATTCTGTTTCCGCCCATAAGTTTTGGATATAAACAGGAACGATTACTTCTCGTTCTTTAACATCTGAATATCCGAGCCAAATACGTCCATCAGAGTACAAATTGTCCAAATAACCGTTATTTGTCCCGGTTAAGGACAATCTTGGTAAATCTGCTTTTTGTAACTGACCAAACAGTTGACTTGTCGGCGATGCCGACATCACTATCGCGAACAGTATTGCAAGCAATACGTTCTTTCGTTGTATAAACCACTTTTGCATAATGCTCTCCTCTGAATAGTAAGAAGATTATTTAATATATTTGATTAACATTTTTTTTACTTTACTTTTATGATTCACATAAACTTCCATAAGATATAATCCTGGTGTGTATCTACTTGTTGGAATTACTATCGAGGTATGTGAATTTTCAATATTTTCTATTTTCTGACCGATTATACTATATACCGTAACGTGAAATATACTACCTTCGTTCGAGTGTATTGAAATTGCTTCTTCTGAAATTGAAGACACTATTTTTGAATCATATTCAATATAGTTGTCATTATATTCTTGAGCACTTACCGGTGGTTGAAACAGTTTAAATTTTAAACTATCATTAACTACTTTGTTTATGCATGTACAGTTTGATTCAACTTTTAATTCGACTTTTGCTACAACTATTGCTGAATCTTGCGTCAATCTTTTAAGATCAATTTTTATACTCGGTTCTAATTTATCTGCATTGTTGAGTTGTGTCAAGTGAATTATCGATTTACCATTGCTATTGACAATAGAATCAATTCTGACACCTGGTTGCATTGATTCAATATTTCTGATTTTAAGTAGTTCTTTTCTGTCAAATTCCACATTACATTCGATATTTTTAGCTCGAGCTAAATCATCGTTCGTAAGATATATTAAAAAAGACACTGTTGAGTCTTCATATTTAAAATCAATTGAATCTTCTTTTACATTTGCAGAAACTAAACGTCCTGCTTCGGCTACTTCAGCTACAACTACTAGATTTTTAGTAATTATTTCAGGTGGATTTCTAAAATCATAATACGCAGGATTGAATTGTAAAACAGATATAAATGTTGTATCGCTACAATCCTTCAAATATCTACCCGAGAGTGCAATTAAAGGCTGCTTACCTTTAAGAAATCTATTTTCAGATAAAAATGCGCCTGATATCCATATTTCACCCTGTACAGTTTTATTGCTCGTTAGGATTGCTTCACTACCTGCATTCTGTAACTGACTCGATATAGTGTTTGAAGTCAGAATTTGATCAAGTTGGATTTTTTCTGAATTATAACCAAGGAATAAATCATAACCTACAATACTATCATTAGCATAAATCTCTGAAGTCTGTATAAATATTTGAAATAGCTTATTCCCACAGACATCTATATTTGTTAAAGTTTTCACTTCGACAGTTATAGGTGATTGAGCACGTAATTCACTCTCCCTACTGCTGAGTATAAATATACTCAGCAGTAGTGTGTAGAGTATTGTTCTAGTTCTGTGATTCACTTATCGAATAACTTGAAATTTTGCTACTGCAGATAAGTTTTCACCTACAATTTTGACAGTATATAGTCCGACTGGCAAGGCATTGTTATTGTCATCTTGAGCTGAAAACTCAAGAGTTTGTAATCCTTTTGCATACTGGCTTTTAGGGAATGTTTTCACAGTTTTACCTAAAAGATCAACTACCTGAACCATATATTCGCCCGAATTTGCGAGGTTGAATACTAAGCTTGAAGAATTAACTACAGGATTCGGTACTACGTTAATGACTGATGATAAATTATCAGTATTTTCAAGTAATACAGATTTCGAAGTCTTAATTTTTTCATTAAATTCAATTTTCGACGTTGTCAATTTGTTATTCTCTGTTCTGACTACTAAATAAGCAATCGGAGATGACTGATCAAATTGTCCTGTTGCTGCTATCACAACTTTATTTTCGTTGAAATTTGCAATGATTTGATTGTCTTGATTTTGAATCGGTAATACATCAAGCACTGTTCCATCTACATTAAAGTCAATACTTAAAGGTTGATTTGAAGTACCGTTAATGTACATTGGAATTTTAAACGTATTTTCTGACAACTTGCTGATATTCGTAAATTCAATATTATCGGCTACTTTTTGTTCAATAGTCGCTTTACCTTTTACAGTCAATGTATCAATAATCCAAGGCAAAGATGATATTCCACCAGCAATGTAACGTAATATCCACGCTGCATCCTGTCCATTTGCTTCATAGTAGATCAATCGTAATGGCCCCGCATCTGGAGGTAAACCAGCTAAGCTTTCAGCTGAATCTCTACGAACACGTACACCAAATGTATCAACATCGATTGTTCTTTTGTATTGAATAGTATCTTTTAAATTGTCATAAGTTCTTGATGAGTAATAGTATCTTCCGTTATGGTTAACATCAGCATGATAATTATTGCCTAATCTAATCGTATCTTTTCTTAAGCTATCTGGTAACGATTTATCTTGAACCAACCAACGCAATACCAAACGAGCATCATTAACAGTTACAAATCTATTTTGAATCATACCAGCATGTTTTCTTGTTCTAATCTGCGATAAATCTGCATCTCCATCACCCCAATTTGGCGTCAAGAAGCGTGGAATTGATCTGAAGAAAATTCTACGACCTTCACCGCTATTACTTCCTCCTGATGGTCTCCAACCTTGTGTAAGCTGTTCACTTGTAAAAGCTACTGCAATATTATCGTATGTCAATCCATTCACAAAATCACTTTTTGAAGTAGAAAGTCCGTTAGCTGAACCTTTAAGTCCCACTGATGCATTTTTGTAAGATACGGTTGTTAATGTTGTACCCGGATTGTTACCTACATCACCGTATGCAAACTCAATGCCACCAGCAAAGTTATCAGGATATCTTTCGTCAACACCTTCATAGAATATTGCTTGAAAATTACCAGTACTTGAAGGAAGCGTCTCATCCATAATATTCAAGTTTTTCCATTGCACGACAAGTCTTCTTGATGGATATGAACCTAAAACAATATATGATATTTCTGATGCCAAGTATGTTCCGTTTGACGCTGGAACCGCTGGCTCACCTGGGTTTCTCAGATAATGGTCACCCCAGAATGGTGCAACAACATTATTTGGGTATGAAGAGCTGTATGTAAACAAACCTGATGCTTGGTCATTTGCAATCGATGACTGATCTGGATTTTGAAATGATACGAATCCATTTACACAAATCCACAAGCTTGGCTGACGGAGACCTTGAAAATTAAAATTGAAATTTAAGGCACTCAAATCTACACGATAGTACCCGTCGTCTCTATCTGTACGTAATGGCGGCACACCAACAAACGGAACAAGTTTCGACTCAAAATAACGTGGATCAATTGCTAAGCTTCTTTGATACGTTTCAAATCTGATTTTAGAACTTGCAGATCCCGAAGGAGACCAGAACGAAGTTTGGGTAGTCGATGTTTTCGCTGCGGCAGGATTATTATATGACAACCCATTCAGATAAATACCATTAGAACCTTTTAGTCCAATACTTGCTCCATTATAATATGACGGATCCACTGAACCATTCCCACCAAAACTACCGTATGCAAAATCTAGATCGTTCTGTGTATTCACTGACCCTGGTAAAGCATTGAATGCAGTAGGAACCTGACGCTCCCACAATATCAATTGAAAGCTCGCCAAACTAGTTAAATCATTTGCATTTCCTTTGACATTCACACTTAAATTCTTCCACTGAATTACAATCTTTCTTTTTGGTGCTAAATCAAATAGTTGCCATGAAATTTCAGATGCTTTACCAGCTACTGAAGTCTGGAAATTATGATTCCCCCAATATGGAGCTATGATATTTGCTGGTAGTGCTGTATTTGATGAGAACATATCACCAGAGTTGTTACCATCATATGCTGGATAAGGATTTGTGACTGCCCCTACTTGTACGAATCCATTAACAGAAACCCAAAGGTTTGAATTTGCTGGATATGTTGTTCCATTATACTGTATTGTAAATGGTAACTGTAATGCAAACATACCGGCATCATATTCTGCAGCTGTTACTGGAAATATCACTCTCGCTGGGTTTGTATTGTCCACATAAGGTGAGTTGTTTACTAACATTGGTCCTGTATATCGATCTGCAAACGCCACCGGTGTTGAGCTATAATCTTTATACAGTCTTTCTGAGTTAATTACTGGCGCATCAAATTCATCATAAACTCGTTGCGCTTTTGATTGCGGCGAAGAGAGCACAAGCATGGTTGTTAATGCTATCAACGCTGAAAATATATGTCTATAATTCATAGAGACTCCTGATATTTTTTTTGTTCTAAAATAATTTTTCACGTTGGGTTCCAAAAGTGGCCGACTATTTGATTTAGCCGACCACTTAAGTTTTTATTTTACAAGCATTAATCTTTGTGTTGTGCTAAATGCGCCTGCTGTCATTTTCACGAAATATACTCCACTTGCTAAATCTGAACCATTGTCAGATTTTGCATTCCATGTCAACTCATATCTACCTGCAGTATAGAAGTTATTTGCTAATGTAGCCACTTTTGAGCCCATTGCGTCATATACTCCTACAGTTACATTTGATGATGTAGGTACACCAACAATGATACTTGTTGAGTTTTTAAACGGATTAGGAGATGCTTCACTTAGTTCAAACGCAACTGGCATTCCAGCTACTGGTTCTTCCTCTACATCACTTGTAAAGTCGTATGTAATGATGAATCCATCAATATCATCTTTGTTTACTCTAATCGAAGATTTTGTACCAGTAGCAGAATAATCAACAATCGTTGCTGAGTTACGACCAATTCCTGTATTCATGTTATACTTAAAGAATTGTCCATTTGAAATGTTATCAGCAATCCACCACGATGCACCACTTGGGTTTTTCGTAGCATCTGTTCTTGAAGGAACATCTGATCTATCCCATGTAATGGTAATAGGGTAAGCTGCTGAAGCACTATTTGCTAAAAATCCAGCTTGGAATCTTGCTTTATATATAGCTTGATTATTATCTTTAGGCACCGCTTGAGGGAATATATTTCGAATAATACCATTCGTTAAAGCGATTGTCCATCTTGCATCAAACACATCTCTTGGAGGAACCGGTGGCAATTCATATTCACAATAGTTAGAATCTAACTTGCCAATTTCACCAGTTTTCTCACCTGTTGTTGCGTTCTTTGCTGTTCCAAAATACAATACTTGGAATGCACCACGTACATCATTATTCGCGACAGTTACCGGAACTATGAAATCCGTAGCTTCAGATACATTCAATTTATATTCTAAGATTCTAGTAATCTCATCATCAGTAATTTGAATTTTAATTGTCACTTTACCATCTTTAATATCTGCTGCATTAATAGTCAATGGACCATTTGATTTAATTACTACTTTTTGCAAAGTATCAGTTTTTGTACCGGTTATTGTAGCTGGTTCGATTACCAAGTTTGTACCAACTGGTTCAATTACTGACAACTTAATTGTCTCAAGAATTGGATCAAATTTGCTAGAACCATCCCATATCGGTTTTTCGCGGAAAAGATCTAAATCTTGTGCCAACAATGTATCTAAATATGTATCACCTTGACCAATACATCTAACTACCGGAGCAGCTAATAGTTTTGGAGCATGATTTGTAGAATCTGTGTTCAAGATTAACACTTTTACATCTGTTAATCCACCTGCATCAGTTAATACTACAGTTACAGTATCTGCATTACCTAATGCTTCTGTGTGTGGCGCATCTTTAACACCAGGTGTACCATATAACAATCCACTAACAGGATTAATTTTCAACCATTTTGGCGTTTTCTTAATATCTCTTACATCCCATTCACCGGCTTCTTTAAAGCAAGGATCTTTTGGAATCGTTGTATCTGCATCTGTTGCATACAATAATCTAAATGTTTGAGCTTGACCAAAATTTTGATCTGAGTATGTAATCTTACGTGGTCTATTCAACAAGTCAATGTTATAATCAACATCTTCTTTAGCTCTATCCAATGTTGTCGTTGTAATAGATGGAGAAATATTGACAAAAACTCTTCTAGTCAAATAGCTCAATCCAGTATGACCGTCATTAGCTACCATCGTAATCATAGTATCAGTATTCAATCCACCATTTGCTTGATCAGCTGTACTTCCTGGCTTTAAGAGACTTAATGCTTGAGCTCTTGGTATTCTAATATTTACCACACCCCTAGAAGTAAAGTCATTTGCAAATTGATCACGTGTTGTATCTGAACCTTCAGCATACATATATTGATCTGCCATCCAATTTGGTCTTAATTGATAGAGTTCGTCAACTGCTGTATCAGCAGGCGATGTTCTCATAGATTTAGACAAGAATGCATACGATGTTTTACCATATCTGAAATCCCAACCTTCATTATTAGCAGCTATAGAATCTTCACTTTCATCATCTGTATTGAAGTCAACATAAAATCTTAACTTATCTGTCACATTTGCTACCAGCAACGATTGTGTTCCCAAGAGACAATTTGCACTCGCTCTTTCGATTCTTGAGAATACCGGAAAACTATCCGTTACAAATATCATAAATCTATAAACGGACGAATCGGTCGAACCAAAGTTCAATGTATCTTGATTTAAGAATCTTGCATTTCTTGGTGCACTCAACAATGTATCATCATATCGTTGTGCATGGAAGTAAGATGGATATAGATAGATGAATTTTGACAATGTATCTGTAATAAATGCACTGTCTGCTGGCTTCAAAGCGATTCCTTTTAATGCATCAACTGTTCTTACTGTAGGTGCATAATTTTTAGCGACCACTTCTAACCATTCACCACCTGGTACCACATATGGATTTGTCGGTTGACCTTTTAGCTCAATCACTCCACGTGCTCCAAAATAAGCCGGGTTATTTGTTCTCGTTACCGTTCCTCTTGTTGGCCAGATTGTGTCTGCCTTAATCCATCTGCGAAGAGCTGTAAGTTTATTACTACTTACATCACGTACTGTATCGCCGAATTGACCAACATATAATGGATACCACGACAGTTCTAATTGATTATATCGTTTAAAGGTTGTATCTCTGCGCATACCACCAACAGAATCTATATCCATTGCCCAACGTGGATCATACATAAAGTTAGAATCAATCGCTGATATCACAAATATAGAGTCACGTGTTCTTCTATTTGGATCTGGAGCTCTATTGTACTTTTCATCTTCAGACAAATAAATTTTGTTTTTGTAAGATGAAACATATTGCGGACTTACTTTTGGATTTTCTAAAGCGATTTTATTTCCTGTAAATACAGGCGGAGGAGTTGAAGTACCAATTCTGAAACCTAGACCTTTGTCTATCGCAGTATCTACTCCTTCTCTCCATAAAACTGTCCGTGAAATTACTCTAACATAATCTCCAGGTCTAACAGGAAGCGAATTCCATCTTTCGCCAGCAAAATATGAAACGATTGTATCTGAACCGCTCGCTAATGATGCAGGCATACTAGGTCTGTTTGAATACACTACCGCTTGACCATTTCCATATAACACACCTCTTTTATTTAAAGCTGGTGACATGGTCAGTTCATATCTTCTACCTCCAAACGCAGATATGTCTTCATTAAATGCTGAATCAGCAAGTCTTGGTAATAAAGTTTCTGTTCCACCGAAGTTATAAAGTCCTTCGTAAGTTCTTCTAACTCTAGCACTTGTACCTGTTCTTTCAACTGAATCTAGCACAAAATCAACTCTACCTCTTAAGATTTCTTTAGGATATACACCATCATTATTTAATGTCTGAATATCTGTAAATTGACTCATATTGATTCTGATGTAATCACCAGTCGAGTCATTAATAACAAAGAATGTCGAAGTATTTGGTGTCGTTTGATCGTCGTTATTTTGATATATATCTTCACCTTGATATTTCGCTCTTGCTTCTAAGAAAAGTGGGTATCCAATTGGATGGGCAAGCTCACCAGTTCTATAATCAGGAGCAAACTCTGTTTGTAATCTTCTTAATTGTCTCCATAGTACATTTTCTTGCCCTGTAGCATAATTCAATGAATCTGTACTGAATGGATCTCTTGTAAGTCTTCTTACATACTTGTTATTTGATGCTTTTGAAGCATTGGAATATCTTTGCAATTTCGGAGGAATACCAACAGCAAAATCTTCAATCGGCGACATTCTTCTAAAAGAATAGTCAGCCGTCTTCATGTCTGTTCCTTTATCAAAGAAGTCATAAATTCTACCAGCCATTAAGAGTGTATCTGGTATTTTACCTATTTGAATAGCAGTATAAACATACCCAGGGAAACCATTTTGTTCAAATGGACCTTGTTGTGTATCATCTGTTCTGCCAGCTCTTAAGAACTGCATGTGTGTTTTACCATTACCTTGAATGAAAAACGTTTCTTGTACTCCACCGTTAGGTGATGGAACAGGTTGACTTGTTTTAATAACCGTTGAAACATTTCCTTCTGTTCTACCCCAATAGTTACCACGTAAAGTATCCACTCCACCAAATCCAACACCCGTTCCTCCTGAAAGAACACTCTTTGAGTTTGGAGCATCCGGCAATCTTATAATGAATCTTGCATCATTATCGTAGATCGAGTTAGCTGCAATGTTGAAAGATGTCCATGGAATAGGTCCGATAATTTCACCATAGAATGTAGCACCGGCTAAGTCACTTGATGCAGGATTATCTGTACCTACCTTCGGACCGCTAATTACGTCTTGCGTTCTACCGACAGGCGATGTTGATTTATTTGATGTAACCAAACATCTTGTCAACACAACTTTCAAATCATAATTATCTGAATACACCGCTGAACCAGTATATGCTGTATTATTTTGAATTCTTACACGATTGAGGAATATAGAGTCAGCTCTAAATCTTCTTTGTGGTGTCACACTATCTAAAATATAAATCGCACCACCCAAACCAACACCATTTTCTCTCAATCCATTACCCAATACGTCTCTTATAAATCCAGGATGGAATCTTTTAATATCTATGCTATTTGCAGACATTTGCGTTGTACCACTACCCTGTAGTCTCGAATCCGGGTTTGGTTCAGCCATGTTGTTATAGAATCTAGTCAAACTTCTAACATCAGCAGCAACTACTGCTTGTCTTCTGTTATCATATAAACTATCGTTAGATGTATATCCAATAGCTGTACCATTCGGCAACAATGTTAATGCATCAGCATCACTGATGAAGAATCTTCTTGAAGATGTACGCGGATGAACCATTGCAATTGCGCCACCATTACTGTTGAACGCACGATTGTTATTGAACTCCACACCTTTGATAACATTCAAATCACCATTTTTAGAATAAACTGCTCCACCACCTTGTACTTGTTTAATTATTTCCAAACTTGACGATGGTGCAAGTTGTCCTACAGTGTTATCTCTAAACTCAGCTCTTACCAATCTGATATAACGCTGTTCAATTGGTACTGGCGGCTCAATACTTGGCAAGTGAACTGCAATCGCACCACCGGAGAAGCCAGCTGTATTATTTGCAAACCGCACAGTAAACCCTGTTCCGTATGCTTGTGCTAGCGGTAAATCATTTATGAAACCACCCGCACCATATACTGTCAGATTTCTCTTTGTGTATATTGCACCACCATGAGCAATTGCAGTGTTATTTTCAAAACTCATTCTGCGCCCATAATCACGAATTCTTGGATTAGAAACATCCGAACCACCAATAATTGGTGACGGACGTGGATCTGAATTACCATCACAATAGACAGCACCACCGGAGCCTGCTCTGTTATTTAAAAACTCAGATGCCAAACTTGGATTACCACGAAGCTGCAACCTACCAAGTGTATTCTCATGGAAAATCGCTCCACCTAAAGAATACTGTTCGCTATTGCTGTTAATTTGATATGGTGTTTCAGTATAATTACTTCTAAACGACCCATTAACTATTAACGATGTGTATTTTCCGATATACAACGCGCCACCTTTTGCACCTCTTGAATTTGGTGAAGACTGGCGGTTTACTGCATAATTATTGGTAAATGTAACAAAGTCTTTAGAACCAAAACTTACAAATCCAAATGGACCTGCAGCTGTTCTAATACTATCATTGACACCCAAACCAATTTCAATTTTTCTATTTTCATCTTGATCTCTACCCGAAATCAACATAGCGCCACCAAAAGCTTCGTTATTCCAAGCGCTACTACGTAGCACGGCGATCCTATTGGTATCCGTTACTACTCTATTTCCATTGATTCTCAAAGTATCAACATCTGAAAGCAACGCTCTGTTGTTATCAAAAGTCAACTGTCTAACACGTCCATGATATACTGCTAAACGAGCATCATCGACTAATTGACGACGTGAATCTGAATTTGAGACAGCAGGCTCTGCCACTGTTCTATCCAACTCACTCAATGAAATCACATTTTGAGCAATCGTACTTCCATCACTTTCCGTCAATGACGGGTTTTTGTCTTGGAATACCTGTCTTGTAATATTCAACCCTGTTGTATCTGGATAAACTCCAGCACCACGTGGCGCTTGTAAAAGCTGCAACGCACCAGCTCTATAGCGGGCAATGTTGTTTGAAAAAGTACAATTCAACAACCATGTTCTTTCAGAGAAACTTGTCAACGCGCCACCGGCACCGTTCGTCAACTTGTTCATTTCGTCGTTCAACTGTAGAATTGACGACTGAGCCGCCAAGGAAACCCCTGCTGTGTCATACAAAAACTTTTTGTCAACCGTTGTGTCTTTTCTAAAATCTTTAAAGTCCACATCTCTGAAGAAAGCAGCTCTTGCTCCCGGCATCACGATGATGTGTCCCCACTCACGTGAGTAATCATTAATTGGCTGACCTCTAAATACGATTCTTCTAGCAGCACTATTGACAGGAATATTCGGCGTCACACCGAACAATCTTCTCCAAGGCTGGAAACGAATAATATCATCTGTTGACCACAATCTCGCTGACGAAAACATAATTGCTCTCATCGGCGACACGACGATTTTTCCAGAAGATGGCGCAGGCAAACTTGCACCGCTTGCAAGGTTTTCCAACTTTTTTGTAACGGTGTCCAACACAACGTTAAAAATGTAGTTGTACTTACCATAATTGCTTGGGCTTCCAAAATTGCCCGGATAACTAAGCGTACCTTGTATGGTATTCTCATTATAATTCGTCTCTTGAACTACCGATGAACTGAGAAAATATCTCATATCATTATATTCAAGTAGTCCAATTGATGTTGGCGATGTACCGTTGTACGCCGCGCTTAACCGACTATCAGCTATAATCCGACCGCCAACTGAATCTATCAATCGGCCATTATCGAAGAAAATAACTTCCGTTCCCGGCTCAATGATTAATGTCCCGGCTACAGTATATGTACCACTTATTTGATACACACTATCCTGTAAAAATATCCGCACCTCATTAGGGGCTATTCGTCCTGCAACCTGCACACGAGGTTTTTGCGCAAACCCCGTACTGACACATAGGGCGAACGCAATGATTAGAGTGCTTAAACGAAACCAACGTTGCATAATACCTCCGTTTGGATGAATAAAATTGTAATAATTTAACTTTATATTTAACTTTTTATATCTATTTATAAG
>Ga0154020_10005084_pt1 | contig 15608 bp, 11 predicted proteins | sample Klosneuvirus_201_FD_109709 | JGI IMG/M metagenome (GOLD analysis project Ga0154020, IMG submission 109709) | Active sludge microbial communities from wastewater, Klosterneuburg, Austria - Klosneuvirus_20160825_MG | ecosystem: Engineered > WWTP > Aerobic digester > Activated sludge | place...
CTCTTCGAAAACGTTCGCGACGGTGCGACAGTTGATGAGTTTCTGGAATGGTTTCCAGGTGTCAGTCGCGTTGATGTCGAATCCGTGCTGAATCATGAAGTCGCGAGTCTTACTGCTTCGGATGTGGAATGAAGATTTTGTTTGACCAAGGAACGCCCGTTCCATTGCGAAGGCATTTGTCTGGGCATTCAGTGATGACAGCCTTTCCCACAGTTTGTGCTGCTATCGTCCGGGCATCGATGGGGACATACGAAGAAGTTGGTATTCCTCCCTCGCATTAAGGAGCGGCTATTTGGCAAACTCGTAAATCTGCGGCGGATCAATACGGCGGTCTTCCGCCATTGTGCCTTGTGGAGTCGGAAGTGAAGCCATCGTGAAGTGCGACACATCGTAGTCGAAATCGACAATGACGCATTTGTCCACAATGAAATCCTGTCCCTTCTCCCCCGAGATCGGGGGAGAAGGTGGCCGCAGGCCGGATGAGGGGAGTGACCATGAGTTGATAGGCTTGAACGAATAAATGATGCCGTTCAAAACCCCCTCACCCAACTCCGTGAAGGATTTTATCCTTTGTGTTCGGGCCAAAGGCCCATCAGTTCCAATAGCCTGGGCCATCGGCCCAGGTCACAGTGTCTCCCGTGTTCCAAAGCCCCAATCGGGGCGGCCATTCGATGGAGACGAATCGAATTGTCGGCCCGTTGGGCCTTCGTCACAGATCAATTCACGGTTACCAGGGCCGATGGCCCTGGCTATTGGAACGAATGGCCCGTTGGGCCGGAGCCGCAGATGTTCAAATCAATGGCGATTCATCGCATTTCGTTTTCTGACTAATTTCCCGGCATTTCACGGCTACTTTTCAATCGAATACCCAAGATCGCCCCCCCGAGGGTCTTCGCCATCAATCACTCCGCCGTCGTCAGTCAGGTCGTCGCTGACGCTGTAAATGATGATGCGAGCATCATCAGTTTTGAACTTCAACGGTTGACCATCGAAGGGATCTGTCAGGCGCTGAATTTTCGCAGAATCGTTACCGGGAATGAGATCCCGAAGGTCGTCCAGGGACTTTGGAAATTCGCCGTGCTTCAGGCGATAGCGATAAGCGGCGATTGTGACAATCAGGCTGTTTTGCCGTGCCTCGGCTCTGGTTCCTGCGATGACGGACTGACGCAGCGCAGGCAGCATCAGGATCGCGCCCCAGTACTTCAGCCGGGAAAAGGAACCGCCTGAGGCGGCCTTCATTTGAGTGTCGATCTCTGTACATCGTTTTGTCGCTTCCTGCCACGACACGTCCAGTCCAGCCGTCGCTTCTTGAAGCAATTCAAGAATTTTTAACTTACTTGAAACGCGAAACACGAGCCCGCTCGTTGTATCCATCGTATGAAGACAGATTGCACGTTCGCCGTGGATGGCGCGCAGCACTTCGGCGCGGAAATCGGCACGACCTATGGCGGATTGCAATCTGGTGAGTTCTTCATCGTTCCAATTGCAAAATGGCAGCATGTCGGCGGTCAACTCGCAGCCGACGGCGTGTGTTGCAATTCGGATGAGTTGCGAAATCAGCAGAGGTTCGCCACGAAGCGATTCCGATACCGCGAAAACGGCGGCAGTGTCATTCACCGCCTCACTGGCGTTCCCTTCATGCGCACGAACATGGGCGCTGAGCGTGAGTAGTCTGGCCAGCGTGCGGGCTTCCTGCGCATGAGGCAGAATCGCGTTGATTCCAGCGTTAAAGTCAACCGGATATCTCGCCATTCCTTCGGCAGCAGCAGCCTGTCGGATGAGCTGCATTTCCTGGTCAAGTTCCGCCAGAAAGTTCCGGGACGCATCCAGTTCCGCCCATTCCTGTCCCGGCTTCGGAATCGGCGTTGGCCCCATTCCCACGATCGGAATGGCAGCCGCTCGCTGGTCAATCCCGGCATTGGTGACTGCTGCGATTGCGGCCGTCCAGAGTTCTGTGGTGTCCGTGACATTTTGCGGCACCGAGTAATACGCATTCAATTCGACGGCATTCGTGGGCAGGCCCTGTGACCGCAGTTCCGCGAGTTCCTGGTCCAGTTGCGACGAGCCGAAGAACGCGAACCCCAACATTGTGAGTAGCAGCATCAACGGCAACGCAACAATGACTATCAGCCATCGCCGTTTTCGCGATTGTGATTTGCGGAGTTGTTCGGCTTCCTGGTCATTTTCGCGCATGTCTACTTACTCCGCTGCTAATCACTCGCCGTTCAATCCCTCGTTCCGAGGCTCCAGCCTCGGAACGCACTGCCAGGAGGCTCTGCCTCCCGTCCACAGTCGCAAGATGTGTTAGTTTCAATCTTCGCCTAAAGAGTCACGGTCGAGGCAGGAGCCTCGGGGGCAGTGCGTTTCAGGGCTGGAGCCCTGGAACGAGGTCGCGGAACAATTGGGACAATTGTTCTACCGCTGATGGACTCGGACGTAGTCAATCAAATACTGACGTGGGAATGGTGTTGATGCGTCTGGATTGCCGAGGAACCCGCCGCCGATGGCGAGGTTGAGGATCATGTGGAATTCCTGATCGAACGGAGCCGGGAATTCGCCGCCATCGGAATCCCATTTGGTTTGAGTCTGCCAGAGCTTGTCATCGACGTACCACCGGATGACGCCTTCTTCCCATTCAATTGCGAAGACGTGGAAGTCGTCGGCAAAGTTGCCTTCTTCGAGCTTAATGATGTCGCTGGTGTGCTTATTTCCGGGCCATTTTTTCCCGTAGTGGAGTGTTCCCCAGTAAGTATTGGGCTCCTGTCCTTTGAACTCCATGATGTCAATTTCACCACTGGAAGCCCATGTGCCGTAAACGTCTTCTGTTGGCATCATCCAGATCGCTGGCCAGACGCCCTGCCCTGTAGGAAGTTTGGCACGGGTTTCGAACTTGCCGTACTTCCAGTCGCCACGATGTTTGCTGCGGATGCGTCCTGAAGAGTATTCTCGCACCGTGCCAGCGATGCCATGCTTGTCGTGACGCGCTTCCAGCACGAGATGCCCACCTTCAACGCGGACATTTTCCTTACGGTCGGTGTAGATCTGCATTTCATTGTTGCCGCCGCCAAAGGCATTGACTTCAATTTCCCACTTGCTGTAGTCGAGCGTCGGGCCGTCGAACTCGTCGCTCCAGACGAGTTCCCAGTCCTTGTCCTGCGACTGTGCTGCGCTGGCAGAGCAGTACAAGACGCCAAGGAGTGTGAGCAGAAGTTTCATAGTCAGATCCCGATGAAGCAGCGGAGGCAGGAGCCTCCGGGCAGTGCGTTCCAGGTCTGGAGCCCTGGAACGAGATGATAGAGCATTACTTCGCTCGATCGTAACCCTTAAACAGCTTGCGGTCACTGCGAGGGTTAAACGGCGTCCAGGCAGAATCTGCGTTGAGGTCGTCTTCGATCGCTCGTGTGAATTCATGTAGCTTCGCGTCGAGATTATCGATGTGATGCAAGGTGATGGCTTCGGGAGTCATGGGGATCGTCGGACTGCCGAATTCTCGCGTTCCGTGGTGACTCAGAATCATATGCTTCAGTCGCAGCACGTTTTCGTTGTCGATCGGTTTGCCAAGGCGTGATTCCGCCGCCTTCAGTTTTTCATTCAGTATTTCGATGGCGATGTTGATATGACCCAGTAACTGGCCTTCGTCGGTGTAGGCCAGCGTGGGATCCCAGGATAGTTCGCGGACTTTTCCAAGATCGTGCAGCAAAACACCGAGCAGCAGCAGATCACGATTGAGCGCCGGATACAGGACACAAATACGATCAGCGACCTCAGACATGCTGACGACATGTTCGATCAGTCCGCCCATGTAGGCATGATGCGCTTTGACTCCGGCCGGCGCGGCGCAGAGTGCCGTGACGAGATCATCGTCGTCCATAAAGCATTGAGCGAGCATCAGCAGTTCAGGGTCTCGAAGTGACAGCAGCAGTTCCTTCAATCTCGCCAGCAGTGGTGCGGCGTTGGCTTGAGACTGGATGACGAAATCTTCCGGATTGCAAGACGATTCCGGCACCTGGTCGATGTGCGTGACGATCATCTGCAGACCGCCCTGGTACAGCTGCACTTTGCCGCGGACCCGCACAAAGTCACCGGCGGAAAAATCCTGCACAGTTTCTTCGACAACATTCCACATCAAACCGCTGACCACGCCCGTGCGGTCTCGGAGAGTCGCCAGCAGGTAGAGATTGGCGTTTCGATTTGCTCGAAGCTGTTTATCGGCCAGCAGGAAAATCTCATTGACAGAATCGCCGTCTTTCAGTTCTTTGACGAATACGCGTGGCATGGGACAACTTTCAAAGGAGTGCCGATCACCAGTGATCAGCGGTAGTGCTTCGAACAGAACTTAGCAAGGGCCGCGATTCTAGAAGCGATGCGCATCGACAACAACTGCCCTGCCCTGTTCGTTAATGCGTTTCGCCTGGAAGTAGATCCTTTCTGCCGGAAAGGACTTCGCGGCTCGCCGCGACCTGCGATCAGGCGAGGTTGAAAGAAGGGCGGAGCGGCGACGGAGATTCCACGTTCGCCCTTGAGCGGTTCGCCTTGCGGCAATTCGAAAAATCCTTTCCGGCAGAAAGAACCTACCATGCTGTTCAAAGGAACAAGTTCCATCGAATCGATACACATGGTAGACTTCAGCTTTCCCTTTTGCCTCCCGCCTTCTCAATCCCTCCTTCATTATTCCTCCTGGTTCAGAGAGACCCCTGCTCATGCTCTCAATTCTCGGTCACGGTCGAAGTGCTCTGTGTGACGGAATTACCCGTCGAGATACGCTGCGTCTGGGCGCCTTGACACTCGGAGGTCTGTCGCTGCCCGAACTTCTTCGCGCAGAGCAACTCGCCGGAATCCGAAAGTCGCACAAAGCGGTCATCATGATCTATATGTGCGGCGCGCCGGGGCATCAGGATATGTACGACCTGAAGATGCAGGCTCCGGCTGAGATTCGTGGTGAGTTCCAGCCGATCCCGACGAACGTACCCGGCATCGAAATCTGTGAGCACATGCCGCGCATGGCCGCCATCATGGACAAGTGCGTGCCGCTGCGAAGTATGTACGGTTCGCCGGACGGAGATCACGACTCGTTCATTTGTTACACCGGACGATCAAAGCGCAATCAGCCTGCCGGCGGTTGGCCATCAATGGGATCTGTGACATCCGAATTGCTCGGTGCGACAAACAAGGCTGTCCCGCCGTTTGTTGGTCTCTCGCCCAACGCTGGACATCCACCATATGGTTCGCCGGGCCTGCCTGGATTCCTTGGGATCGCCAATGCCGCGTTTCGACCATCCGGTCCCGCGAGTGCGGATATGAAACTGGATGGTATCAGCAGTGATCGACTGAATGATCGCCAGGCATTGCTCACAAGTGTCGATCGTCTACGTCGTGACATGGACGCCAGTGGAACTCTGGAAGGATTGGACACGCTCTCGCAACAGGCGTTCAACATCCTCACCAGCAGTGAACTCGTCGATGCGTTGGATGTGTCGAAAGAACCGGAATCCGTCCGCGAACGCTACGGAAAAGGTGACACGAAGAATTTCGGCGATGGTGCTCCCCGCAACCTGGAACATTTTCTGATGGCTCGACGACTTGTCGAAGCTGGCTGTCGCGTCGTGACGCTCAATTTTGGCCGCTGGGATTTTCACAGCGACAACTTCAACGGCATGAAGAAGACACACCTGCCGCAATTCGATCAGGGCCTGTCCGCACTGATTGAAGACCTGCATCTTCGCGGCATGGACAAAGACGTCGCCGTGATTGCGTGGGGCGAATTCGGACGCACACCTCGAATCAACCCCGATGCAGGTCGCGACCACTGGCCTCAAGTCGGCGGCGGATTACTTGCAGGCGGCGGATTCCGCACGGGCCAGGTGATCGGAGCCACGGACCGACTCGGTGCCGAGATCGCGGACCGACCGGTCCACTTCAGCGAAGTCCTCGCCGCTCTGTATCGTCACCTCGGCATTGATCCCGATGCGACCAAACTTCACGACCTCGGCGGACGTCCCCAGTACCTGCTGGAAAAAACTACGCCGATGCCAGAACTGGTTTAATCCGCCGTTCCTCGCAGCAACTCGTTCCAGGGCTCTTGCCCTGGAACGCAATGTCCGGAGACTCCTGCCTCCACTCCACGGCGCAATGCGGAGGCAGGAGCCTCCAGAGCAGTGTGTTCCAAGGCTGGAGCCTCGGAACAAGTCAGATGCGTACAATTGCGACACACTTCCGCACTTGTCACCATACGCTCAACGATTTGACTCTCTGTGTGCTGGAGTATCGGTTGATGCGGCGAATGATGTTTTCTGTGGTGTGTCTCGCGACGATTCTGCTTTCAAGCCCGGTTTCCGCTCAGGAGGATTTCATTCCTCGGGCGCAGGACAAGCCTCCGGGACCAGCTTTGAGTCCGGCGGAAGCCATTGCGAAGATGGTGGTCCCGGAGGGATTCACCGTGGAGCTGGTTGCGGCCGAACCGGATATCGTCAATCCGGTCGCGATGACGATTGATGAACGCGGTCGGTTCTGGATTACGGAATCGTTTGAGTATCCTCGACGCGAACCGGGGCCGGGCCGCGATCGCGTCAAGATTCTGGAAGACACCGACGCGGACGGCAAAGCGGACAAGTTCACGATCTTCATGGAAGGTCTGAATATCCCAAGCGGCATTGCGGTGGGACACGGCGGCGTGTGGATTGCGAATTCGCCGGACATTCTATTTGTGCAGGACACGGACGGTGATGGCAAAGCCGACACTCAGGAAGTCGTCGTGACTGGGTTCGGTCGCGATGACACGCACGAGCTGCCGAATTCGCTGACATGGGGACCGGACGGATGGTTGTATGGACTCAACGGCGTCTTCAATCCGGCTCATGTGAAATACGGGCCGAAGAATCCGAATTTCAAAGAGGGCCAGAAGCCGTGGGATTTTACGTGCGCGATGTTTCGCATTCATCCGAAGACACGCGAGTTCCAGATTTTTTGTGAAGGCACGAGCAATCCGTGGGGCATCGCGTTCGACAACGAAGGAGAAGCCTTCATCAGTGCGTGCGTGATTGATCACTTGTGGCACCTAACGGAAACGGGTTACTACCATCGCCAGGGCGGCCCGTATCCGCCCTTCACATGGAAGATTGAAAGCATCGTCAGTCACAAGCATCAGAAGGCGGCGTATTGCGGCATTCACTGGTACGACAGTGATGCCTATCCCGAGCAATATCGCAAAAAGCTCTACATGGGCAACATCCACGGCAGTTGCATCAACAGTGACAGTATTGCGAGGCGGGAGTCCACTTATCAGGCGTCTCCCGAACCTGATTTTCTATCCGCTAACGATGCCTGGTTTATGCCGGTGGTTCAGAAGACCGGGCCGGATGGATGTCTCTATGTTCTCGACTGGTACGACCGCTATCACTGCTATCAGGATGCGAATCGTGATCCTGCCGGCATTGATCGATTGAAAGGGCGGTTGTATCGGATTCGCTACAAAGAAACACCGCGAGCGAAGCCAGAAGACATGGCGAAGCTGTCCAACGATGAACTCTTTTTGCGACTTGGATCTCGGAATGGATTTCATCGTGATATCGCGCAGCGACTGTTTACCGAACGGCTGATGGCAGACGGCGACCATCAGGAACTGATCGACAATATGACAATTTCGATGTATTTTCCAGGATCTGAACTCGGCTGGAAGAATACTCTGGGAACGCTTATCGCCGCCGGCAAATTGAATTCAGAAGTCTATCTCCAATTCCTGACGGAGGGCGAGGACGAATCCAAAGCCCGGGTCGTTCGCGCCGCTGGGGACTTACACGAGCTTCCGGATTCGATTGCAAAGGCGGTATTCGAACTTCGCAACGACCCATCACCACAAGTCCGTCTGCAGGTCGCGATCGCGGCGGCGAAGCAGGAGTCCATTCCAACAATCCCGACATTAATCGCCGTACTTGCTCAGGCCGGTGACGATCCACTCGTGCCGCGCATTGTCTGGCAGAATCTGCATCCGCTGCTGGAAACTCAAACTGCTGAGTTTGTGGCTGAGATCCAGAAGCCCGGCTTTTCCGAAAAGCCGGGCTTCTATCCGCAACCAATCATCGACATGTTGCCGCGCGTTGCTGATCGCATTTTGTCCAATCCGAAACCGGATACGCTGGCCGTCGCCGAGCTTGTCAAACTGCTGCTCGCCAGCGATGCCACAGAAGACGCCGCCGATCGGTGTCTGCAACTGCTGACAGCCCGCATTCGTTCAGGAGAAATCACGGGCGATGCACTTTCGGATGTTCGCACGCGATTGGATGCCTCTCTATCGGCGGCAATGAGTCGTGATGTTGCGAGACCGTCCACACTGTCAGCTGTCGAACTGGCTGCGTCTTTGGAGATCGACGGAGCAATTAAAGCAGCCCACGCGATTTCCTTGAATTCCCACGACGAGAGCGTCCAGCTACGCATGGTGAATGCGATGGTCACTGCGGGCGATGTGGGTGCATTGTCGCTTGCGGAGAAGATGCTGACGACTGCGAAGTCAACTGATATTCGGCGGGGTGCGATGCAAACCATTGGCCGAGTCGGGACAACCGAGGCCACTCAGGTCCTTCTACAGCGACTTTCCGATTTGCCTGCGGATGTTCAACCCGCTGCGATCGAAGCGCTCACCGATCGCGAAGAATCAGCGATTGCGCTGCTTGAACTCGTCCGCGATGCCAAACTTTCAGCTTCGTTGATCAATGCGAATCAGGCTCAGAAGATGCTCAGCATGAAGAGCAGCGTGCTGGCCGATTTAGTAAGCAAGCACTGGGGCGTCGTTCGCACCGAACGCGACCCGGCTCGCGTCGAGTTCATCAGCAAAATGCGAAACGACTTACGCACGGGCGATGGTGATCCGGTGGCCGGGCGAGTTGCCTTTAAGAAGGTCTGCGGTCAATGTCACAAGATCTACGGCGAAGGCGCGGAGGTCGGTCCGGATATCACACGCAACGGCCGCGCGTCGTTTGAACAGCTGCTTTCGAACGTCTTTGATCCGAGCCTGGTGATCGGTGCTTCGTACCAGGCGTTGACCGTTGTGACAAAAGAAGGACGCGTTGTGGCTGGCTTGCCGATCGAAGACAGTCCGCAGCGAATCGTCCTCAAGGTCCAGGGCGACAAGCAGGAGATCATCGCGCGCACGGATATCGACGAAGTAGTGCCGAGCAAACTGTCGCTCATGCCGGAAGGCCTGGAAAAGCAGATTCAGCCAAAGGAAATGCTCGATCTGTTTGCCTACATCACGCTCGACAAACCACCGGAGGATCCGAATGCTCGTCGGCTAATTGGTTCGCGTATCATTCCCGGGCAAAGCAGCAAGCCTGAAGAATTTTCGGCGTTCGTCGAGCAGTTATTGCCCGGATATTCGACGGCCAAATCAGGCGAAGGCGGTGTTGCCGTTCTCGAAAACTATTACGACCGCCCTGCTCTGCAAACTCACCCAGTGTCACGAACCGAACCATGTAAGCTTTCAGCGACAACCACACTGCCAGCCGCAGCGAAGGTAAAATTGCGTCTCAGCGTCGCATCGCACAAAGATGGCGATTGGCAACTGGTCGTGAACGTCAATGGTGAAACTCGCCATCAGTCGATCGTCAAACGCAACGGCAACAAAGTCGAATGGCGCGACGTGGTGGTTAATCTCAGCGACCTCGCCGGTCAGCCGGTCACGATCGACCTGTTGAACAAATCCAACGACTGGAGCAACGAATTCGGCTACTGGAATGCCGCAGAAATTCTGGCGGAGTAACTCGTTCCAGGGCTCCAGCCCTGGAACGCACTGTATCGGAGGCTCCTGCCTCCTCTGCCCTGTTGGATACGTTGTAGTCTCGGGAGGCAGGAGCCTCCAAGGCAGTGCGTTCCGAGGCTGGAGCCTCGGAACGAGTGTGAGGAAGTTGACGCGGAAAAACTACACAGCGAAAGGAGGTACACCATGGCTCGCACCCGCTACCGGTTCTCAAAGGAACAACGCCCGCACTTCATGACGGACACGATCGTGGCGTGGCTCCCGGTCTTTTCCTATCCGGACTACGCCAACATCATTCTTGACAGCTGGCGATTTCTGCAGCGACAACGCGATATCGTGATTCTCGCATGGGTAATTATGGAAAATCATCTGCACTGGATTGCAACGGGACCACAACTGTCAAAGCGAGTTGGTGAATTCAAGTCGTTCACCGCGAAGGAGATCATCCAGAAGATGGAGAAGAACGGAGCAAAGACGCTGTTACAGGAATTGACATACTACAAGCTGCGACATCGAGTTGATCAGGAGCATCAGTTGTGGCAGGAAGGCAGTCATCTCAAGGTGACTGAATCGGATGACATGATGTGGCAGAAAGTTGAGTACGTTCACAACAACCTGCTGCGTCGAGGCTACGTGGATCAGCCGGAGCACTGGCGATATTCGAGTGCTCGAAACTACGCAGGACAACCGGGATTGATTGATGTCTGCACGGACTGGCGTTGATCCTCGTTCCGAGGCTCCAGCCTCGGAACGCGCTGTATCGGAGGCTCCTGCCTCCTTCATTTCTGCCCAGAGCGACGTCACAGTGGGGGCAGGAGCCTCCGGGGCATTGCGTTCCAGGGCTGGAGCCCTGGAACGAGTAGTATGAAAGGCTCTCCATGAATCAATCTGCACCACTTGACTGGAACGAGCGACTTGCGATCGTCGAGGACACGATGCGGACGATCAGCCAGCAGACGGATCCGCAGGAACTCGTACGAACCTATGGGGAGAAGCTGCGGCAGTTGACTCCTGTTGACCGCAGGATTTCGCTCAGCCGACGCGATTTGCAGAAGCCGTTTTTTCGGATCACTCGCAGCACCACGTGGGAAACGGAAATCGATCCGTGGGCTCAGAGGGACAAACTGCCACTGCTTGAAGGCGGAATCCTGGCGGAGCTGTGTTACGCAAACCAGACGACGGTGATTGACGACCTACAGGTTTCAAAAGACGACCCTGCGTTCGAGTATCTGGATGGATTTCGATCGCTGCTTGCGATCCCGATGTATGACAATGGCGAGTCGTTAAACTCAGTGATTCTCCTGCAGCGACAACCTGCGGCATTTGAGCGAGATCAAATTCCTGACATTGTCTGGCGGAGTAATCTCTTCGGACGCGCCACGGGGACGCTGGTGTTGAAGGCTAAGTTGGAAACGGCCCTGAAGGAACTGGATCGTGAGCTGGAAACCGTGGCTCGCCTGCAGCGCTGTCTGCTGCCAGAGCATCTGCCGAAAGTTGATCGCATGGAGGTCACGGCGTATTATCAGCCTGCCAGCAATGCGGGAGGCGACTATTATGACTTCTTCGAGCTTCCCGATGGACAATGGGGACTCTTCATCGGAGATGTCAGTGGTCATGGAACACCTGCTGCCGTCATGATGGCCGTCACTCACTGCATGGCGCATACACATCCGGGGCCGACAGTTCCTCCGGGAGCCGTGCTGAAGTATCTGAATGACCACCTGGCGAACAGCTACACCGGTCGTATCGAAGCGTTCGTCACCGCCTTTTATGGTGTCTACGATCCGAAGAACCGTAAACTTGTCTATGCGTGCGCCGGTCATAATCCTCCGCGACTCAAACGCTGCGCAGCGGGTTCTGTGTTTGCCCTGGATAAAGTGGGTGGCCTGCCGCTGGGAGTGACGGAGGGGGCTGAGTATCCTGAAGCCTCCATCTATCTCGACTTCGATGATCAGTTAATCCTGTACACCGACGGGATCACCGAAACTCATAATCCGGCGGGTGAACAGTTTGGCGAGCATCGCATTGACGAAGTCCTGGCACACTGCGGCATGGATCCAAAAGAACTGCGTGAAAAACTCCTGTCCGCCGTCGATCAATTCGCTGACGGCGTTGCCCCGCACGATGATCGAACGATGGTGATCCTGAGAGCCACGTGACTTTGCGTAGGCGAGCGGCAGACAACGATTTACCACCAGAAGCCCGGCTTCTCCGAGAAGCCGGGCTTCTTTCCGGGTATGACTCTGTTTGCCGCTTGCCTTAAGCCTCGAACGAGGACAATTCCCACTGTCATTGCATCATTTTTGTTTCTTCCACAAAACTTCAGGTTGCCGTGGCATTTGCGTGGTGAGCGAGTCAACATACAGCGTACGGCTGACGATTCCATGATGACAGGACACGTTGAAATGCAAAAGTTCTTATCGCTCTCGATCCTGATTCTATGCTGCGGGGCAATTTTCGCAGACGAACCACAAGACGCAAAAGCGACGACGGAAGAAAAGCCCGCAGAACTCGAACTGCGCGTCACGGGCAGCAATGTCTACTTCGAGAGCGAGCGAGACCTTTCGAAAGGGATTTCAGACGCCACGTTGCTCAAACGCAAAGCCAAGCAGGCTACCACGCCGTTGCGCCAGATTCAGCAGGAGATCAACAAATATGAAATTGGAATGGTGCAGGCTGAGCAGCAACTGGTCCTTCTGAATGCTCAGCTGGCCAACGTGTCTGACGTGGCCAGCAACAACCGCCTGGTCGGTACGATTAACACCGTTCAAGGCCAGATGACGCTCGCAACAAAACGGATCGAGGTACTGAAGGAACAGGAGGACAAAGCTCGCCAGGAGCTGAATGTTGCCCGAGAAGCCTACGTCCAAAACATCATCAACATGCGGCAACTCGCCGATCAGCTGGCCAAAGCTTATGAACACAGCGAAGAGAACGCGGAACTCCAGGACAAGATCAAGGCTCTTGCGGCAGACAGCGGCAAGGATTTAACGTTTGCCGCCTCATCAGGCTTTCAGGGAAACATTCGGAAGCTGGACGATCTTGAAAAAGCAATTCATACGGAAAAGATCTCGCTTCGCCGCGATGGCAATACGTTTCGCGCCTCGGTGGTGATCAACGGAAAACACACACAGGAGATGGTTGTCGATTCCGGTGCCAGCCTGCTCACTTTGCCTTACGAGATGGCGATTGCAATGGATCTGAAACCCGAACCCAGCGACAAGAAAATTCTGTTGTCCATTGCGGACGGAAGCACGATCACCGGCGTCCTGAAGAAGATCTCATCCGTGCGAGTTGGCACGTTTGAAGTCAAGGATGTCGAATGTGCTGTGCTGGGGCCGGAAGCGATCAACGCGGAGCCCTTGCTTGGGATGAGCTTCCTCGGTGAATTCCAGTTTCAGGTGGATGCGGCCGCGTCCACGCTTGGAATGACGCAGATCGAAGGCGACGCACCGTCGAGTTTAAAACGCAAGTAACCTCACGGAGGCAGGAGCCTCCGGGGCAGTGCGTTCCAGGGCTGGAGCCCTGGAACGAGGTGGTAAGCTTTTCAGCCGGAATGTCCCACAGCGTGTCGGCTCCCGATTGTTCCGCCCACTCCCCGACATTGGACAATGCGACGGGCGAATACAGCCGCGCCGCCGCGAGCATGCTGAGGATGGCACCATGATCAAACCCCACCTGCGGATCGGCCGACAAATGTTGATTGATGATTCCGGCGAGGTTGCTTTTCTAAATCATGGGCTCAATCACGGCGAACGCCCCAAACGTGGCGGTTCCAACATCGGTTTGGCTTCCGTACCATGGTGTCTGATTTATGACGTGAAATCTGGCAGGTCCGGCAATTTGCGGAAATACGGATTTCGACTCGTCTCAAGGTTGCGGAAAATAGGTTTAACGATTTTTTTGGAAGCATAACACTGGCCAACGTATTTCCTTCAGCACAGAAAAGTTCCAAACATGAAACCAAATTTGAAACTCCTGCATCTGGTCATCCCGTTCCTTGTGCTGCTTCTACCTCGCGCACTTCAGGCAATTGAAGACACGTCGCGGCAACCGACCGATGCGATGGACACCCTTCGAGCCGGAGTCGCTCGTGTTGACATCACGGATTACGCGGCCGGTCCGGTCAATGATCCGTCGTATGTCAAAGTGCTGGCGATTTCCAATGGGCCGACCACAACAATCATCGCCACGGTTGACGCTGTTGCGATTGGCGGAATCGGACGTATTGGAGATATGTACCTTCCCAACGTGCGCGCCGAACTGCAGAAGCTCGGCATCACACCGGAACACTTTATTGTCAACGCCAGCCATTGTCACAGCGTCGTTCGAGGCGACACGGATGTGCTGACCATACAGGCTGTCAAAGAGGCGCTGGCTGCAATGGTGCCTGTAAAGGTTGGCACGGGGCGAGGTCACGAAGACACGATCATGGAAAACCGGCGTCTGAAAATGAAGGACGGCAGTGAGATCGATATGCGGCAGGCATATTCGATGCCGAAGGACGAAGATGTGGAGTCGGTTGGGCCAGTCGATCCGGAAATCGGCATTTTGCGACTTGATCGCATTGACGGGACGCCGCTGGTACTGCTCTACAATTTTGCTTGTCATCCGATTCAACGCGTGCCAAGCGGTGGCAACACGGCCGATCTTGTCGGCTTCGCTTCAAAAGTGATCGAAGAAAATTTGGGTGACAATGTGATGGCGTTTTTCGTTCAGGGCTGCGCGGGCGACATCAACCCGGCAATGTACAAGATGGTGCATCAGTTGCACGATGCGGAACCGTATGGGAATAAACTCGGGCTGAGCACGCTCCGCGCCGCACGTCAGATTGAGCCGACCGCGACATCGACTCTGAAAGTTATCAACGAAATCATCGCCCTGCCCCGTGGAGCCGATCTGGAAATCCGGATTGAAACGATCAAGGCGGAACAGGCAAAGATCGTGCAGTCGCTCCGTGGAACCAACATCAATCTGAAGACGTTTCTGCCCTTGTACATGCAGCACAAAGTGTCCGAAGATTTTCCGACCTACTACAGTCAGCGGTATCTGCACGACAAAACTTTGGGCCGCGATGATCTTGGCAAGCTGGACACCGAAAACCGTGCCGGACTGGAAGCCTACATACGGAACATCCACGCGATGGAACAGTTGACGCGTTTACAGACCAATTTGAATCTGCTGCAGATGCATCTGAAGCAAAATCAGGCGGCGGCATTATCGACCGTCAACGTCGAAATCTGCGGTGTCCGCATCGGCGACTTTGTGCTGGTCACGTTTGGCGGCGAATTGACGGTCGAAATCGGACTGGCGATCAAGAAACGCTCCCCGGCGGCAAACACATTCGTCGCTGGCTACACGAATGGCTACATCTATTACCTGCCGACTGAAGAGCAACGCAACAATTCCGGCTATGCCCAGGAAGACTGCGACTGTATCGTTGCCCCGGAATGGCAACGGCTGTTTGATGAGCGGGTGGACAGTGTGCTGAAGCGGCTGGCGGACGGCAATTGAGTGAAATGGTGGCTGCTAAGGCGAGCGGCAGGAAAGGATTTACTATCTGCGAGTCATTGGGCCGAGCGGACCCGTGCAACTGATCCACGCCAAAGGAAGCCGATCTGAGGACAGATCTGCCTACGTAGTCCGACCTGTCTCAGGTCGGATTCCCTGGGCGACGCGATATCCCTGGTAATTCTGTTTCTTCCGCTCGCCTAAAGATCGATCGAGAAATAAGTACGACAGGCTTCCAGCCTGTCTTCTGCAAACAGACAGGCTGGAAGCCTGTCCTAGTGCGCCTGTGAAGGCGTTTGATCGGAAGGGTGCGAGTCCCTTCATGGGTTGATCTGAACCCATTAACAGA
>Ga0154020_10005085_pt1 | contig 15601 bp, 20 predicted proteins | sample Klosneuvirus_201_FD_109709 | JGI IMG/M metagenome (GOLD analysis project Ga0154020, IMG submission 109709) | Active sludge microbial communities from wastewater, Klosterneuburg, Austria - Klosneuvirus_20160825_MG | ecosystem: Engineered > WWTP > Aerobic digester > Activated sludge | place...
CATGGGTCGAGATTACCCATCCATCGAATCCGGTCGCTTCATGGAAAGCATGCCGATCGAGCAGGTGCGATTCAACCAACGCCAGGGAACTCGTTTCCATTCCATCGCCAACACGCTTTACCTACCCGCGGACTGCAAGGTGATCCGTATCAGCGAGACGCCCAAGCCCGAGGATGACGCTCCATGCTGTTCCTACTACGGTAGCGAAGAGCAGGTCCTGTCGCCGGGGAACTTGGCTGACTTGACGATGCAGATTCGGCACAAAACGTCAGCACTGACGATTGTCGACCAAGGATCTCTATTAACCATTAATAGGACCGAGTTCCGCAAGGCAGCCGGTATTGTGCATCTAATCCAGGAGCACGGATTGCGGCAGGCGGATGCCGAGACCCTGGTGAAGGAAGCCTCGATTCACAATTACGTGAGCGTGCGGGTTAAGTACGCCCAGGAAATGCCCATGATCCTGGCGGATCAACCAGGCGCCAGTATTCCGATGTCGGAACCACAGGGCTTCTCCGGTATGCCCGGCAGCACAAACGGTGCCGCCACCGTGAGCACTGGCGAGTCCCTGACCTCGGTACCTGGTGCACAGCATAATGGCCGAATCCGGATGCCGGTGGATACCTCCATGCTGCAGCTAGCCCAACTGGCTACTCAGAACGGCGATAAGGAGTTATTCGACACCGCGTCGTTAGGCTCGCTGCTGAAGGAAACCAACGAAGATCAACTGATTTCTGAGTTCGTTTCCGACTGGCTCGGGTCGCTCGACAAACTGGGCCGCATGATTCTGGTATTCTATTGGCACAACGAAGAACTTGCCGAACGGTTTGGCGAGAAAGACTTGCCGCGGCTCGAAGACGTTCTTCGTAATGCCTTCGATGTGCTGGGCGACGTGGTCTTATTCGTTCAAGAGAAGACTGTTGAGCCGCTGGGGCACGCAGATTCGAAGGTCGGTCCCGATATCTCTGACGCCGCGAGGTAATTCCAATGTTCAATCTAGTCTCCCACACGCTCACAGCCACGCTTGCTCAAAACACACTGCAGGCGATTGCGTTTCCCACGAATGTAATGGTGCAGGGCCTGAAGGTGGTTCGGCTTGCCGGTGGGGATTTCAACCTGAAGTTCTACAACCGCAACCTGGAAGCGTCGCCTATCGATATCATGTTGATCGATAAGTCCGATCTTCTGACGTGGCCCATCCCTAGTCCCTACGTAAACGGAGCGGTAAAGGTCAGCACACGCGAGGCCCACGGGCTGAGAGACGGTGATCTGGTTACGATTGCCGGATGTGCTGTGTCGGCCTACAACGGCACCGATATCCGCGTGCACCTTGTGCTAGACCCGTATACGGTACTGGTCGATCTGGAGTTCGTTTCGTTGGTTAGCAACGAGGATGCCGGTACACTGACGGGCGGCGTGCCAGCCGCCGAGTGGCCCGTGCATTTGTTCGCCACAGTGACACAAGCCGGCTGGGTTAACCCGGCGGGCGTTCCGATGGCCTATAATAGCCAGGGTCCAGACGACAACACCGGACGTCCGCGATTGGTTTGGGTGTACGCTGATACGGCAGGTACCTATGTGATCGCGGCGGACGTCACATCCGACGACTAGGAGAACACATGAGTACCGCACTGGCGTTAACCACACCCGCCTCCCGCTACCTACACTATCAGCAGTACAATCCGAGGCGGTCACCTCGCTGGCGGTACGAGCGAGCCCTGGCCCTGGTAAACAAAAATCAAGGCGGCGGCGATGACGAGCTCATCAGCCGCCTTCGCCGTTTTATAAGGCTGTGGGATTCAAAGATGCCCCAGCTTGATAGCCAGGATGATATCGACAACGCCAGTGCTTCCCTGTTCTATGCCGACCCGGCCTTATTTCAGGCTTACGACACGTTCGTGGCCGGTACGGAGAAACAGGAATTTTCCAAGTATGCCCTGGAAGGCCGTATCCTTGCGGGACAGACTAATGCGGAGATAGCTCAACACCTGGAATTACTGCCGGAGTCGGTTGAGGCCTACGAGAAGTGCTTCTTTCACGTTCGCGAGCGGCTACGCTCGAAAGATTACATCGTGGGCCAAGTTATCGGGACCGCAATCGTGGTTAATGACAGCAGCCTATCCCCTGACTTCTCGGCTAAATTCTTTGGTTACTTCGGCGGCCCCTTTGTTCTGGACGCCGTGCTGTATGCCTTCGATCAGCAGATGGTGGCGCCCGTGAGCCACGAAGGCTCGTTAGCCTTCTTTGACGAGCATTGTATGCGACAGGTACGTCGGCGTATCGCTGAGGCGGCCGGCGTCATGAACATCAATCGGTTCAACGTTGCCCAGCTGCTGGAGATTCACGCCAAAGTGATATCCGATGCCCGCAAGGCCTCCGAGGGCGGCGGTGCCACGACCGAGTACACCAACAACGTCAAGGTATTCCTCCAGGGATTGCCGTTTACTTGTGGCTCGGTGAAAGCAACCGAGCTGGCAAACGGAACGCTGGGACCTTATCTTGGACATAACATGGAGCTACGGGCAGACGAGGTTCTCGCGATCGAGAGCGGAGAGCCCGGACCCGATCTAACACGCCCATTGGACCGCGATCGCAACAAGGAATAACACGATGCCTGAGAAGCTGACCAAGGCGGCTGAACGCAAGTTACTATCCGCCATCGACACGATTGTGGCCGAGACGACAGCCGGTAAGGATCTGCACGACAGCTGCTACAAGGTGGCATCTGAATCGGATCTGACGGAAGATCAGGTACGACTACTCTGCCGTACGTACAACGCTGGTGCCGTCAATCACCAGCGGGAAAACACCGGGGAGGGTAGTATCCTTGCGAAACTTGCCCAGGTCGCCTTGCTCGACCCCGACGTGGTTATCGGCCGTATGGAACAAACAAAGTCCGCAGCGGATGATTCCACGGTCATTAGCGACTGCTACAGTCGTCCGCCACAACGAGTCGAGCCCGCGGTCCTGCGTCGAAAGGTGGCTTCGGCCACGCCTACGCCGTCCGCTCCCCCGGAACGGAAGATGTCCATCGCGGAGGTAGCCGGTCGGGGTCGGGAGACGCTCAAACGTGCACAACAAGAGCTGACACCGATCAAGATGGCGTTTCTTGCCGCTTTCGGCCAGTTCGCCGATTCGGTACGGGACTCACGCATCTCGGATGGCGAACTCCTCGGAGCCTGCGAGTTACTGGACCCGGCAGCCGGCGGTAAGATCGCCGCCGCGGTGATCGACCGAAACGCCGGTACAGCCGAGACCAGCCGGAAGGTAGCGTCCACGACCCCGACGTTTCTGCTGGACGTAGAGGCCAAGCCGTTTTGCTACCTGGCGGACGTGGTAAAAACGGCCAATGAGTACGTGCGGGCCAAGCAGGATTACGCCAAGGGTGCCATCCTGCTCAAGCTGAAAGTAGCTGAGCTCGTGGAAGAGCACTCAGGCGACTTTAAGTCGATCCTGCCCGGCCACGTCCGTTGGAACAAGATGGCGGGGGACATGATGACCTACGTACTGGGCAGTAACCTAGCCCGGGTAGGCGCTGACAGCCTGCTTAAGACTCCGGACGACCGAGAGGCTAAGATCCAATCGGAGATGAATACTCTGAATGACCCAGCCCACGACAACGAGCTGCGGAAGTATCGGTCGGAAGCCATGATGCACAGCCTCATGAACGATGATGAGGTACTCAGCGGATACAAGCCTGAGCAGATAGCCGAGGCCTATAACGAATTGTCGCAGTTATCGCCGCGAGCCGCTCAACAGCCCGTACTGGCCCGGTCGATCCTGCGTAAGTGGTTGCCCCAGGGCGGTGTCGATACTTTCGAGGCCAAGGACATCGCAGACACCGAGAAGGTGCTGGCGGGAACCCAGCCGAAGGTTGCCAGTGAGAGTCCGTTGTTCCGCGACGAAACTTATTCCATCTTGCGTCGGTAAGGGAGTACACGATGACCGTGATTGACCCAGATAAGTTAGCTGAGCTGCTGGTTACTAAGGCGGCTGCGGTACGACGGATTAAGACAGCAATCGACCCCATCTCCGGAAGCATGCTCGCAGGTGCAGCCGGCGGTGCGTTGCTGGGCGGCGGTACCGCCGCTGTAGGTCCCAAGAAGAAAAAGAACATTGGACGTAGTGCCATGATGGGCGCTACGGCCGGTGCCGGCGTCGGCCTGGGTGTCGGAGCCTTGGGTTCCGCCGTCAAGAAGCTGCCCAAGGGTACATTCACGTCCCCGACTAGCGTGTTGCCGCCAGAAGTCCAGGCCAAGCTGCCGGATATCGCGGAGCAGTTAGACAAGTCAGACTCGCCGATCACCAGCCCTATCTCGTTGGCGGTGGACGGGCTTTCGTCGTACACCAAAGAACACCCCATCCTAGCCACGATTGCCGGTGCCGACGCCATGAGCCACCTAGGCGGTGCGGCTGGTAACATGGCGAGGCGGCACACCGGCAAGGGTATGCCTAGTATGCGGGTATCCGATCTTCTGGAGGGCCTGGAGGCCGCCATTCAAAAGCCCAAGGACATGCATGCGGAGAAGGATGGCCCACAAGAGGCCTTCGCCGCCGCGAAAAGAATCTTTTCGACCGACTCTACCCAGGCGAAGAGTTTCCTCCACCGTATGCGTACGGCGATCGCGGATAAAGCAGATGAGTCCGTAGACTTAGGGTACGGTCTGAGGCTTAAAGACGTCAAGACGCTGCCGATGGGTCAGCAGACGCCGCTCATGCCGAAGTTTCAGCCCATGGTCGCGGACGACGTGGTTGATTTCTTGCACTGGGTCACCGGTAAAGGTAATCCGGCCGACTCTACAGGCACCCGCTTCAGTCCGGCCCATATTGAGAAAGGGCAAGGCGTTGCGGATCAGGCGATGGGGAATTTCCTTGGAACCCGTAAGGGTCAGAAAGATATTACGTCGCAGTGGTTCGGGATACCGGAAAAGTTAAAGAGCTACAGCGGCAAACCGCTCACCATGGAGTCGTTACTGGCAGATGCCGACGGTCCGACGACCAAGGCGATGAACCGTTGGTTGACCGATGCGATGAATCGACCAGCTTCGCATTTCATGGATGCAATCAACGCCGGGATAAACGAAAATACCACAGGAAACAGCATGGGCGAGTCTGTCGTCGCCAAGCTGACGGACTTAATAGGAAAAAAGAAGAACCTCTCGTTACGCAGCGCCATTACGTCAATGACTACCGGAGCCGGCGGCGAGGGCATCAAGTCCCGCATCCAGGAAGCGATGCAGAAACAATATCTGGCGCATGCATCCAAATTCCTGACACAGCCCACCACCGAGAAGCTGCCCGGAATCGGTAGCAAGGTAATGCGGGCCATATCCGGCCTTGAACTGGGCGGGCGGGCCAAGACCTGGGCCGGAGCGATAGCCCCGCGGGCTGCGTTATATGGTGGTGTACCGGTGCTGCAGTCGTTGCTAAGCGGTTACCTAGGTCGTGCTTCGGAGCAGGGCCGGCTGAACAAACTCATCCAGGACGCCATGGGGAAAAAGTAATGCATCTCAAAGTTGTCTACGCAGATTCCTGGGACTTCGGCCAAGCCCTGTCCCGGCAGATTAAGTGGGCCTCTTCTGGCATTAGCGGCCACGATTTCAACCTGCTGCAGAAACACGCAGGTGATGAGCTAGCCGCCAGAGCCAGGAAGCTGGAGTTCGCACCAGGCGAAATCCCGCTGCACGCAATCGGACTCGGTGCCTTCGAGAAGTATTCCTGCAATCGTAACGCAGATGGCTTCTCCGAACGAACATTGCGGGCTACGGTGAGCAGCTTTGAGAAGTATGCTCACTACTTTAAGAATCATGCCAACGGTCCGACCGATAAGCGGTACGGACGTATCAAGCTGGCGTTCTACAACGAGCCCATGAGCCGCGTTGAGTTAATCATCGGTGTCTACGGCACGGCCAAATGTGCGAGAGACCACGGCGGATTCGTCAACGAAGACGTGGTGCGTAAGCTGGAGGAAGGCCGGGATGTCGCCGGCTCGATGGCCTGCTTTAAGGCCGATGCGAGAGTTAAACGATGGGACGGTACATACTGCCCCATCAGCGAGATTGCAGTCGGGGATGAAGTGTGCACGCACCACGGTAATCGCGGCATAGTAACAGTTAAGTCACAACGCCGCTACGCAGGTGATTTTGTACGTCTTAAGATAGCGGGATTTCCCGATCAGCTGGAAGCTACGGAGAACCATAAAATCTGGATACGTCCAACGCTTCGCGGCAAGGCCCAAATCTGTCCTGTATGCGGTCGTCAGTTCAAGTCCTTACGCTGCCATTTTCGTGAGAAGACAGATCCACAGCATCGATTAGCCGCTGCTGATTATGGTCGTTACGCTGAGAATTGGTGTGAAGCGAAGCAGCTTACCATCGGAGACTATGTGCGTATACCGATCAACACCGCGGTCGCGGAAACCGGTGACCCAGTTTACGCCGAATTACTCGGATTCTACGTGTCCGAGGGCAACACGTGGCAATACGAGCGATTTGCCAAACGCCCTATTGATACGTACCGCGGCGTAGATTTTTCTTTTCACCGCGACGAAGTTGAACTGGCGGAACGCACAATTACTCTGTTGCATGAATTAGGTTACACCAGGACGCATACTTATTTGCGTAAAAACAACGTGCGACTAGTCCGAGTCAACTCGGCCGAGCTTGCGGACCGGCTAGAACGAGACGGCGGGCGGCTGGCTGCGCATAAGAAATTGTCTACAACGGTGATGGGCTGGTCGCCGTTAACACAAAAACGTTTGTTAGAGTCGTGGCTGGAGGGAGACGGTACGTTCAGCAAACGACATAGTACCGTGGTGGGTGTCTCAATATCTCGCACACTATGCAGGCAAATGGCCGAGATTGGGTGGCGTAACGGCATCGCGGTGCGTATCGGACGAAGCTACGGCGCTAAGAAGTATGAGACGTGCGTAATTCGCGCAACCGAGGTCAATAAACTATCCTTGCGCAAAATACCCAGCGACTATCGCCCGCCCGGTCCAGTTTCTGTGGCGTGCGGGCAGTTACGACACCAGGCGGCGTCAGCGGTTACCAGGTTGCGAATGGCCGCAAAGCCGGAAAGTTTTATTGAGGGCGACTTCTTATACTGTCGTATCCGCGGGACAACTAGGATCTATGATACTTGCGATGTCTTCAATATGACCGTAGAGACCGATAATTCGTACACAGTCGAGGATGTTGGAGTTTCAAATTGCAAGCTGGCCTATGATGTCTGTAGTGCCTGCGGCAATAAAGCCAAGACTCGTAAGGATTACTGCAAGTCGGCGGAGGAAGGTGGCACCTGTACTTTATTTGGTTGCCGTTCGGGACTGGCGAAGGTAGCCGCGTCCGGACACATTCAGCACGTCGACAACCCGATGGAGGCTGGACTTAGGTTCTTCGATTACTCGCACGTTGGTAATCCTGCCGATTACATCGCCTACGGAGGGCGGGCAGACTACCTCAGTAAATCCGCCAGTGAGAATCGAATAGTCTCCGGAAGTGAGCTGGGGTCCATGTACTCCCTGCTGCCACCATTGGAGCTTTGCTTAACTGACTGCCTTCGCGAGCCACATCGACGACAGATCAAGGCAGCTCACGAGTTTGCCGCAGTGGAACATGAGTGGCAGCTGGGGCAGCTGATTGCCAAGGGAGCGATGAAACAGCCGGAACTACTGCCGGACAGGGCTGAGAAGCGATCGGCCTGGGCTGCCCTGGCCTCCCGCGGCGTTATGCTGAGTTTGTCCGAGTTCGCCCGGCAAACCGGGGCTACCGGACAGGAAAAACAAGCCGCCGCCGAACTTCCCGGTTTTTACTCGCGTGTGATCGCGGAAGGTCAGCTTGAGCATTTCGTTCGCAGTAATCCGTATACGGATATTCCAGCGTTTTCCGAGCAGTTGCAGGGCTGGGCGGTAAAGCAGGCCACTCTCTACGCCCTGACTAAGGAGGCTCTTCACAGCCGCGTACTGACCTACGATACGGCACTGCCGTTGGTACGAGTTAAGGCGGCAGCACTAGACCCAGACCACGAGAACACCGCACTGGCTACGGCCTATGCGAGTTATAAATTGGCATATTATGCCGGTACCGCGGCCTCATTCGTATTGACGCCGCGCAACGTAATTCTGCAAAATTACGATTGTGATGTTTGAGTGTGACCTGCGCGGAGGTCTGTTCACCGCGAAAGGAGTAAACGACATGTCGAGAAGTACTGAAAATGCCAAGGGTGCACGTCGTAGCATCGACGATCTGTTGAAGGTGCTCGAAAAAACGTCGGCCACCCAAGGCGCAACAAGCCATCCATCCAAGAGCGTGGACGACGGTACTCATGACGTGAGCTTAGGTGCTCACGGTAATGATGACAACGCCACCCTCAAGGAGCAGGAAGCGTTGGGTGTTGCCAAGGCTACGCCTAACACCGCTGGTCAGCAGACTGATGCCCAGACCAACATGGGTATTCAGGCCAAGCCAACCGGCGAAGATCCCAGTGTTGAGGATGATTACAAAGATACGAAGGACGATCCAGGCTCCACGATGCCCGCTCGTACCGACAACTCGTCACTCAACGGCAGCAAGTATGCCGGTGTGCGAGATTCCTTTACGAAGGCGGCCGCAGACCTGACCGCGTTGCTGGTGCAAGAATTGAACGGAAGCCAAGGCAATGCCGCAGCTCCCGTCAAGGAAGCCGCAGCCGCAGCCCCGGCAACCACGGAAACCAAAGAAGCCGCCGCAGGGCGTACTTTGGCCGAAGTGGTCATCGGTGGTGAGCTTTCGGAACAAGAAAAGCAAGCCGCCGACGCGATCGCCATGCAGGAAATTACCCTGGTGGTTAAGCAAGCGTCGCAAATGGCCAACGACTTGGCGGACTACTACCGGGGACATCAGAAGTCCGCGGAAGAAGCCGCTGAGGCTGCCATGGCTGCCGAAGCTGGCGGGGCACAGCCTGGATCGCCAGCCGGTGGGCAGATTCCTCCGGAGCTGTTAGAGGCCTTGCTGTCCGGTGGCGGTCAGATGCCCGAAACCTCCATGGGTGAGATGACCGGGGCCGGCGGAGCTGGTGGCGAAGGTGGTGGCGGACAAATGGACGAAGCTGCTTTGCTGCAGGCACTCCAACAGCTGCCTCCCGAAGTGCTCCAGCAACTGCTGAGCGGTGCCGGTGGTGGCGGTGGCGATATGGGTGGCGATATGGGCGGCGGCGGTGGACCCGCTCCGGACGCAGCTGCGGCCGGTATGCCTCCCGAAGCTGCAATGGCCGGGGCAGGTGATGCGGACACCAAGGTGGCTTCGGTCAACCGACCGACGCCTTCGCAAAAGAAAGTGGCCCAGCACCGAGCGGCCTTGCTCGAAATCTTCGGCCGTAACGCAAAAAAGTAAGGAGTTTGTTCCATGAAGCCTGAAGTAGTTAAAGCCGTCATTGGGTTTGTTAAGACGTCCTCTGAGACGATCGACAACTTGCTCTCTGACTTAGAGCGAGCAACTGCGGGACAAGAATCTGCCCGCACAAAAGTTGCCGCTGTCGTGAATACGTTGTTGGACCGCAAGCTGATTGCAGCCAACGAACGTCCGGTTGCTGAGAAAATGGCCTCCACTTTGGACGGCAGTTTGGATATTCTCAATCTTGTGCTGTCGCATTACGCGGCAACCGAGAAGAAAGCAAACGATGAACTGGGTCGTGGGGTTGACTCGCAAGATGCAGCTCCTGCTCCCGGTTATGTTGTCGAACGAGTACCGTTCGGCGAACGTGAATCTGATCAAGTCCTTCGGCGGTTTGCCGAGCGACACAACAATCGTTAAGTAGGAGGTTCGCAATGGCTCGCAGAATCAAAACACATCACACGATGGATGTGATCAAAGGTAACCGCCCACCCAACGATCTGGACAAGGCGCTGGAGTTCGATCCAGTCGAAGTGGCCCTGATCGAAGGTGGCATCATCTTCGAAGGTCGCATCGTCCATATCAACGATCAGAACCGCTGGTCGCTTGGTGTTGGCGATAAGCACCTGCCGTGGGTGCTGTTCAACAACTCGGATGACTTGGACGTCATTAACGACGGCGGTGATCCGGCGACGGAACCAGATGCGTGGAAGGCCAGCAGCCCCAGTGGGGAAATGAAGGCTATCTGCGTGATCGGGTCCGAATTCGAAGTCACCGAGTTCGATACTTCGCGTACGTACTTGGCGAACGACCCGTTGACGGCACCTCCCAGCACCGGTGTCGGCTCCACCATGCTGACGACCTCTGGTGTGCTTACCAACGCCAGCGTCACGTACGGTGGCGATTGCGTGGTCGGTATCGTTACCGAGGCTCGGACGCCTACCAGCCTCAAGAACTCGAATTTCCGTCCTTCGCTCAAGTTCATGGGGTACTTCCTGCCTAAGCTGTAATTTCCAGCCTATCGCGAGACGTATCTGAAAGGAGTTTGTTATCGTGAGTACATTAGTAAAAAAAGCTGGGATCTCCCAGGAAGAAGAAAAGCTTATCAGCCAAGCGGTCTACGAAGGCCTGTCTTCGCGAGACCCTGATATGCAGAAAGAAGCGGCCGACGCCATCGACGACTACACTCGCCTTCGCGTTCGCGAAGAAGCGTATGTCGATCAGGTGTTGCCGCCGATCACCATCACGTCGGACGATCTCGATCGTCAGTACGACGATGAAAAGAACGTCAAGATCGTGGACATGGAACCAGACTCCTGCGGAGCTCTCGCAGTTCCACTCGGGTCCACGCCCATGACCTACACGATCCGTGCCCGTCGGTACAAGGTGCAGATGAGCCGTCGCCAGACCCAACGGTACCAAAAGGACGTCAGCGCCCTTCGGACCTGGATCATGGACATTCGGCAAGTCTTCGCCGACAACTCGATCAAGGACATTCACTACTCCCGTGACCGTGCTTGGCAACGGGCGGTGGATGCTTTGAATCCGGTGGCAGGTCAGGTTAACGCCATGACCGGCGTTGCGATGTACAAGAAGTTGCCCGGCGGTATCAACCGTAACAGCGGTTGGGACATGACCAAGGTGACCCGCGACACGCAATACGCCATCGCCCCCAAGGTCGCTGTGACCAACCACGTTACCATCATCGACTTCTTGAAGTTCGATCGGGTGGAATTCGGTGGTGACATCGCCGAACGGGTGATGAAGAACGGCGTTGCCGAGATCGAAGGATTGTACGGTTTGAACTGGGTGGTTACGATCAAGAAGGCGTTGCTTCCCAACAACCACGTCTACCTGTACCCGGATACCCAGTTCCTCGGCAAGCACTTCGTCCTCGAACAACCCACCATGCACATTAAGCGTGAAGCTTACATGGTCGAGTTCTTCACCTACGAAGAGTCGGGAGCCACCATCGGCCATACTGGGTCGTCCGGTCACGTTGAGTTCGTGGCCTAACCCCAATCACCCGAGGAGAATCGTATGACTACAAACCAACAGCCGTCCGCGAATGACGTGACGGCTGCCAGCCAAGAAATGCTGGATCGCGTCGCTCTAGACGTGTTTTTCAATAAGATGGCCGCGGCAGGTTTTCCTGCGCAAAGCCCTGAGCACGGTGCTTCAATGATCCAAGACGCGTTACTGGTACAGCAAATGCTGAATCAGCCGCAGGTCAAGGAAGCCTTCGCTCAGAATAACGTGACAGCCCAGGCCAGCTCGACCCTTCGCAAGATGGCGACTGACTTGGGTGTTTTACCCAGCACGGCGGAGGATCAGGACGCGGAATATGTCAAACTGGCATTCGCGTACGCACAACAAGTCCCGGATGTATACGCCGCGGGTTTGTTGACTGGCATCGCCCGTAACCAAGGAGACGCCACATGAGTTCCACGGCTTCGCTAAAGTCGAAGATTGTGAACGTAAGCGGTGACACCCTGAACTTGTCGTTCATCGGCAACGGGGTTGAGCTGGCAGACGGTGCGGAATACGAATTCATCGGAACGCTGACCGAGGCAGTTACGCGAGGCAAGAATACCTCCCGTGCGGCCCGGGCACTCGAAGCACTGGAAGCTTTGTTGCTCCAGTCTCCGGCGATGATTGAAGTAGTCTCCTCGCCGGCTGTGCTTGTCTACGACGCGACGGACGATGTCACGAAACAGATCTCGCTGGACAATGGCGCATTGATCGCCATCTCGCCAAGCTGGCTCTCGACTCGGTACTCGTCTTCGCTGTAGAGTTTTATTAACCGTTAATAGAAATGTCACCCGCCCGTGGGTGTATTTAACGGGAGCTGTAGAGTTCGGCGAAACATTTCGACTATACTAAGGTGGCGGGAGCTTTCCGCCACCTTTTTTTGTTTAGGGAGCAAGAGGGATGTCCAATACACTGTACGATTTCGGACGTGAGAGTTTTGCCAACGGCGATATCGACCTGTTGGCCGACACGATTAAGGTAGTCGGCATCGACCATGGGGTTGACACGCCGAACGCAGCAACTGATCAGTACCTGTCGGACCTCTCCGCCGGGTCCCGGATATTCACCTCCGCCGGATTGAGCACCAAGACCACAACCGCCGGTGTTCTCGACGCCGACGACGTGACCATGTCAGGAGTGACCGGGTCCTCCTTCGAGTCGCTCACGCTGTACAAGGATACTGGCGTGGCTGGCACATCCATCCTTATTCTGCTGCTCGATACCGTGGGCGGATTACCATTTACTCCGGCCGGTGGAGGAAGCGATTTCCTTATCGTCTGGGATTCTGGCTCTAACAAAATCTTCAAGCTATGATCGAAGCTATTCAAGCACGCATCGACAGCGAGTCGATCCTTATCATCCACCGCCACGTTACGGCCAAGATACACTACCGTGATGTCCTTGAGCTTTATGCGTGGCAGAAGTTCAATATCCCTAGTGACTTCGTAACGCCCATGGTACGAGTCTCCCGGGTTGCAGGCGGCGTAACGCTTAGGCTCCGCGGGGAGCAGCAGACGCAGCAGGAAGTCGATTGCCCCGCGGAAGTCGCCGCACAGCTGATAACCAACCTGTGTCGGCTGGCCAAGCAAGTAGAGGCATTGACCAACGCCAAGAATCTGATTGCCGAGCAGGCCTTCCTGTTACAACAGCCGGTCGGCTTGTGTATCACGCCGGACGTACGGATATTCAATGAAGCCACCAAACTGCTGGGCGGGGCGGGACACGTACCCGAGCAGCTAATCGGACTACCTCAGATCATTTCCCCCAGTTCAGGAGCTTAAGATGCCGAAGATATCGCTTGAATACGAGGAGCTGTCAGCCGAGGAGTTGGCAGCCAAGACAGGACAGGAGCTGGAAGTCATTGTGCAGCAGATTGACTCGCTGTACGGGCAGTTGAAAGTCTACGGCCGTCGGGTAGCGGCAGCACTCGACAAGACCATACTGTCGCAAAATGCGAAGGCACGCCTGGCCAAACTATCCCCAGCGGAGGTTGCGGCACTCAAGGCTGCGTTACGAGTCCCCGGCGTCGAATCTGGCGAAGCGGTCGGTCAGCCTTAGAAAGGATAACACATGGGCGGCGAACATCCATTATGGACCATCCTCCGCGAGCATCTCTCGGTGCTGTGTGCCACCGTATCGCTCGTGGTTATGCTCGTCTTCAATTACAATGGAGTGGATCACCGCGATGCGGAGACCACGCTAGTTGTCGCCATCTCCACGGCCTGTGGCGTTGTGGCGGCCAAGAAGTTTCTGACACCTAAACCAGACCGGGATGTAGAAGATAAGGGGACGGACAATGAGTGAACCTATGGAAGCAATTTCTGATATGCACCGCGTTCCCTCCGCCGGTATCCAAGATGCGATGGTGGAGGCCGTTAAGCGTAAAGTTGTGGCCATGGTACATCGTCGCTTGGATACAGCCGAGGAACGTGAGGCCAAGAAGAACGCCATGCTGGAAGTCTTCGACAACTGGCAGCTAAAGGGCATCCCGGCGTTTTTGGCCCGGCGGCTTAAGGCGTGGCTGCGGCCGATGCTCGCAGACTTGATTGACGGAATGCTACTTAAGCTGGTCTCGGAGCTGGCGAAGGAAATGTAGCTCTATTAACGGTTAATAGAACTTCACCTGCCTGTCGCTTGCTGTTGCTCGGATTGAGGCTGGTGTATTACAGTGATTGAACACGGCCACGAGGCTAAGTTAAGTAACCCAGGAGGGGCCAGAAGATGGCGACGAACTTTAAGATCGGTACTAACGCACGTAACGCGGCCTGTGACGGAATCGTCGATCAGGTTGACGCTGGAGCGGGTGCCGGTACTATTTCGATCCGGACAGGATCTCCACCAACCAACGTGTCTGATGCCGATACCGGCACGCTACTCGGTACGTTAACGTTCAGCGATCCGGCCTTTGGAAGCGCTTCGTCCGGTACCGCCACTGCATCCAGCATCACCTCGGATACCACAGCGGATGCGTCCGGCGATGCCGGGTACTTCAGCGTCAAGGATTCCAACGGCGTTAAGGTACTGCAGGGTACCGCCGGTAATGCCGGTGATACGCCGGATATGGTGTTCGACAACAAGACCATCGTGGCTGGCGGCATCATTGCCTGCTCCAGCTTCACCATCACCGTTCCAATTGGACCGTAGGATTTATCATGACCAACGATGACCTGAAAAAGATGTGTGCTGCTGCAACGTACGAAGAACTGCGGCAAGCATTGAACGAGCAGAGAGAGCTACTGGCCGCAGTTAAAGAGCGACTGTATATTATCGAGGAGGCTATCACACCTCATAACCTTCGTGCTGCCGCCTTGTCCAAGCTCGCTAGGGCTGGCTTAACCGAGGCGGAACTAAAGTCGCTCACCGCGGAGAAGACAGATGACGGATCAACCTCAGAAACAGCCGAAACCCCTGCTACATAACGTAGACGCCGGGTTTAACTTTGTATTGCCTAGCCTGGTAGTGAAGGCCACCGCGACTAGCTCCTATACCCAGGAGCTAGTCGCCAAGCGGCTGCTGGCCATGCGAGAGAAGCTGGCCGCGGACCCGACGGACGCGGAAGCGAAACGAGAGATCGAGTTCCTGGAGCCACTTCAGACAAGGTAGCGACCATGGGCAGCTTCAACGCGAACATGTTGCTGGGCATCGTTACCGCGATTGTCGCGGTGTTGCTGTGGGACACTTGGCTGTATTTGAATTGGGGTTACGTTGCCACCATCAGCGGCGTGATCTGGCACTGTCAGGTTGATTTTTGGTGGGCGAAGTGGGTAGCGCTGGCCGTATTTCTGTTTTTGTGGTGGCACTGGTTCTGGGGAAAAAGAAATGACAACACTACGTGAGTTCGTGATTGGGCAAGGCATTGTTCTACCGCCGATCGCAACACGCAACGGAACGGAGTGGGATGAGGCAGCCTTGGTAATTGAAAAAGCGGCGTACGCTGAAATCCTGTCCCAATACAACGCGGCTGGATTTCGCCGGCTGAGGCCCTGTCTCTTGGGCCGCAAGGGACTCTACGATCTGTTCGGACTTCGGGCCGCGGCGATTTCGAGAACGCTCAAACAAGTGATCCTCGCCGAATCATGGCCGGCGGAGGCCGTGGGAATAATCACGCAGGGCTTGCCCGAGGGAGTGGCACTCCCGGACCTGCGGGACGCGCTGAAGGAGTTGTCGGCCCTTATGGAGCCCGACTCAAAAGAAGCTCC
>Ga0154020_10005086_pt1 | contig 15600 bp, 13 predicted proteins | sample Klosneuvirus_201_FD_109709 | JGI IMG/M metagenome (GOLD analysis project Ga0154020, IMG submission 109709) | Active sludge microbial communities from wastewater, Klosterneuburg, Austria - Klosneuvirus_20160825_MG | ecosystem: Engineered > WWTP > Aerobic digester > Activated sludge | place...
CCCGACATAAAGAACGCATACATGTGGTCGTCATCCAGCGCGAAGTGCTGCTGAATCGCCTGGTGCAGATCGCGAAACGTCTGCGAGGCCAGAAGCTCGACGGTACGAGACACAGAAGGAGCCCGCTCAGGAACGATGTGAAAGACATACGTTCGCAAAGCCAGCTCGCTCCGTTTTGACGCGCTCATCCGTTCGGTAGGAGTCGCTTTGGACACAGAAGTATTTTTACGCATGAGCGGACAATGTCTCCGCGAAACTGCGAGATCAAGCGTGATCTCTGGCAGAGTCTGCTTGTTTTTGCGCTGGGTTTGCTATTGGGAATGGCTTGCTGCGATCCAAAAACGACAGGAAGGACTCACGGATCTCTTTGACCAAGTAGTGAAGATCCGCGTCGAGTGGCAGCTGTTTCTGGGAAGGAGAGAACGGAGTGTCTGTGCTTTGCATAGGCCGCAAGATGGGGCGGCGCGCAGAAAGTGACAACATCGCAAAAGAGAAACTCTGTGAATGTGCCCGGTCATTCCTTCCTGCAAGTCGTGGATGGATCTGTGCTACGTCTTGGTTTGGTAGTCCCGCAAGAGGTGAATTTTCATGCTTGGCATTGGCGAACCGCCGACGGACTTGTCCTCGATTCTGCGCAGCCTGCGACCAGAGAAACAGTATCTGCTGTGTCGGACGCTCTTGCAGGAACTATTCCGAACCGTGACCGACTTTGAGGCATTTCTCCTCGACTACGGGTACGCCGAGCTGAGACGTCAGTTTGGGCACATGGAGTGTCGGGAGCTTGAGAATGCACTGCTTGCGAAGCTGGGTCCGCAGCGGTTGATTGAGCAGCTTTCCGACTACAGATCGACTGAGGTGTTAAGGTTTGCGCAGTCATTCTGGTCACAGATGCCAAGTCGGCTTCCGCCCAGCGCGATCCGTCCCCCGCTGCTCGGGATTAGCTTGAACATGGATGCGATGCTGCGTGCTTCTTCGCTTTGGGAAGAGGGGCCGGAGCCTGCCGAGCTGTTCCACCTGGATCTCCGCAAGTTCGCACAGAACCGACGTGCGGAGCCGGCGGAGCTTGTGGCTGCCCGCGATGAAGCGAGTCGACAAATCTACCAGCAGCACATTGCCGCGCACACCGGCCCGCTGGATGTGATTGGGAAGGCGCAACTTCCGCTCCTGCTGTGGATCGGCTGGCAGCTTCGCTATGTCCGCAACGTGACAGCCTGGAGTGACCACGGTGCTGAGCCTACGCCTTTTCCGGGTCCGCAAGCGCCGATCGTGCCCACGCAGGGTCGTGTCTACGAGCGACTTCGCGTGGAAGAGCTCTCTGCTCCGCTGCCGAGCCGCAACAAGTCACGCCTGCGCCCGCAGGAAGCCTGCGTTATTTTAGATACTTCCTCATGCAGTCGGAGTGAACAGCTCAATCAGTTCTACCGCAGTGATGACTCACCACCTCTGATCTGCGCTCGTCGTTATCGACTCGTCCGGCCCACCGCCGAACCGATCCAGCCCGCTGATCTAATTCCAGTGCTCACAGATGTCCTTCAGTTCCTGTCCGAGCTGCGCCAGCAAGGAATCGCTCGAATACACCTTGGCCTTGCCTGTCGCGCAGTCGTCGCATTCTTCCTCGGTCAACGCCTCAATTCTCAGGTGGTCAGCCTGTACGAATACTACGCCGGCAGCCAGGACAGGTACCGGTACGTGTTTGATCTGGAGTAGGTAGCAAGCCCGTTCAGCACTCCCTACCTGCATCAGGAGGGAACCAGAATCCGCTGCTCCACATCGCTGATGAGCCGCTCACAGAGCTTCGCAGGATTGGCTACCCCAGCCACGGCGATCCCAAGTTCTGCCAGAACGTTCTTGACCAAGTCTTGGCAGAGAAACTGCGGTGGATTGTGACCGGACCACAGCTTGGCAGCCTGCATTACTTGCCTCGCTGCATCCATGCTCTCCTCTGTCGGAACGTTGTGTGCCACGTCGTTGCGAAGATCACGCACTGGACTCGGACTGCTCTCACCTGTGCCCGAGATGGCCTGATGCAAACTCAAAAGGTCAGGCTTGTTCAGGTACGTTGTCACAAGCTTGGTACATCCTGCCTTTCCGGTGTCGACAAGGTATGATTTCGTACCATCGCCTTCAAGTTGTTCCCTTTTGAATGGAAAGCCGACAGGTGTGGACGGGGGTGACTTGAATGAGTAACGTTGAGAATCCGTTCGACAAGGATTCAGCAGAACTGCCAACAGGTGATCCCACAGCGCCGACTCAAAGAAGGCAACGGTTCCATGGACGGCAGAGGGAATGTTCCCCGCTCGCAGTGCCATCTCGACTTGCAGCGCAGAGCGCACCGCACGCTTTCCTGGACCGGAGTACGTAAGCAGCTCGATGTTGCAGTCTGTTATCGGCAACGATGAAGCCCACAGGGAGAGCCACTCTAGAACCCGCGTCCATGAAGTCACTTCTGACCATCGCTTTTTCTCTGCATCTCTGTGAATGTGTTCGATTGCTCCGAACGCACCAAGGAGGTGCCCACGTCGCACAAGATCCAGTGCGCGACGACGTGCGGCAAATAGCTCATCTGGCCGCAGTACTTCCGGCACCAGCAACGCCCGATCTGGTCCCGCGCTTGCCGATTGCCGAGCGTCTGGAACGTCGATCTGATGGATTGCAATGTCCTGGGAAACGCGCAACCGAATGATTTCTGGGACCAACGAACGAACCGCTGGAAAACCAGCACTCACAGCAAGAAGGATGGCTGCTGGCTTTTCTTGATCGATGGCTGCGCTGCATGCTGCGTCGATCTTGGCAACGACTTCGCGACTCAGGACCGCATCACGAGGATCGCCAAGAGCGACGTATTCCTCTTGGCCCGACAGATGTGTACCGAACCTTGCCTCGACCTTAATCATCTCCTTGAGCCTTCGCGCCAAGACAGGCCCAGCATGGCTCGGGTCTTTAGCGTGCCCTTTTCCCTTCAGAGCTCCTGTTGGTTGGCGTCTTGTATCGAGGATCAGCGCGGCAGAGATCTGTAGTGGCTCCCCATCAGTGGGCTTGGCTGCGTACTCCAGGATCGCATCCAGCTTCGGCGTGCAGAGTCCGATCGGGCCTTCTGGCAGCACCTCCTGGCGTTTATCTCCCTTATCGATGGGGGCATCTCTGACTGACCATCGCTCATCTGTCTCTACAAGCTTCGACAGCTCTGGATACAGCTTCTCCGAAAGCTCCTTGCGCTGTTCTCCCTCACAGAGCTGCACATCGGTTCCGCCGACCGTCATGATCAGAAGGGTCTTCATCGCTTACTCCCATTCTCGTAGCGACGTTCTCGCGAGTGATCTGCTCGAAGCTGGGTGTGATAGGTGAAGATTTCGCCATCCTTACGTGGATAGTCCCCAGCATTGGGATGCTTTTGGCGGTGTACACCAAGCCAGTCGCTCAGAAGGGGGCACTTGATGCTTCTCCATTTCTCGTGGAACCACATATCGGGCTCTTGCCGGCTGAATACAGGGGGGTCAGAGGTTGAACTGAGAAGGTGCAACTCCTTCGCCACCACGCAAACACTTCCCCACCCCAGAGGTCGGGCGTATCCGAGCTTCGAGCAGTAGCCGTCCTTATGATTGCCACCCACAATCTTGGCGAACTGATCGGGACAGAGCGCCAGAAGCACTGCCGCCAACTCGGCTGGCTCTAGATCTCGAAAGCGGAGCGTAAATCGAAACCGCTGATTGGGTCGAGATGCCTGAATAGCCAGAGTGCTGCGTTCATTGAGTCGGTTCGACGCTGAGTCATCTACCCACGGCTCTTGGGTGTAGGCGTCGGCTCGATCCAGATAGAACTTGCGGCCAGCGAGTTTGCCCGGTTTGTCGTATCCAGCCGCGTCGCCATAGGTCACAAGTGAGGCCTTATCCGTTGGTCGATATTTGGACCGTGAAGCGTTGCTGGTTGGCTGCTCAAGATAGTGCTCGACTGCGCTCGGCTTCGGCTGTCCCAGCTCCTTCAAAAATGTTGGGCCAAGAAATCGATTCTTCTCAGAGGACTGGTCGTCTTGGATGACCTCGATCGCTGCATTAACCGAGATCCGGCCCATCAGTTGTGAGTAGTTGCTTACGCCGATTCCCAGCGTCCCTTCATTCGTCTGATCCGCTGCATAGCCAAACAACCGCCGCACAGCCGAGAGCTTCGATGGCTTCTGCTCACCAGGTTTCGGCAACTCCTGCAACAAGGGAAAGAGTCCAGTGCGAGGAGCGCGGACTCCATTGATTTCATCGGAAGTCATTCGTATCGAGTCCTCGTAGGCCCATCGATAGTAGTAATGCCAACCAAAGGAGACGATCTTCTCTTCCTGGGTGTCCCACTCTACCCAGATGAGATCGTTCGCCCCGAATGCTCTCTGTGCAGCCTTTTTTACTGCGGCGATTCCTTTTGCTCTGACGTGAGATTTGTTCCCAACTTGCGGATGTCGATTACTGAAATGTCCGCTCTCGGGGGACAAATAGTGTTCCAGGGTTCGTCGATACTGATCAAGGACTGACCGTGTTAGCTGCTGCTTTGGACTGTCTACCTCGACCGCTTCAACAACGTAGAGTTGCGTGTGGATCGTTCGATGGGCCGCGTCATCGGACAGACACTCTGCGGGTAGCTTTTCGCCGCCACCCATACCGCCTTGATACCGTCCAGCCTCAGATGGAGCGTGAGAGCCATGCCTACCTGGATAGTATTTCTGTTGGTCGCGAGTAGCCATCGACAAGATATCTACCGTCTCAGGCACTGGGAAGGTTGCCCCCATCACTTCCAACGTGTTGGTTGTCAGCACACGGGCCAGGCGGGGCTCAAGCCTACGTCTAACGGAGGAATCAGGGAACCTGAGATTGGGTCGATAGGAATAGGCGCGTTCGGCGACCCGCTCCATTGGGGCACCGAGCAGGGCTCCCAGTTCGTGCCGGAGCAGTCCTTTGATTGAATCCCCAGGAATCAGAACCGGACCGTGTTGCCACGGCGCACGCAGTGGGTAGATGATGGACTTGCCTGCGACTACATTTGTTACGCCGAGTTGTGTCGAGTCGACAATTGGCGTTCCGTCTGTTTTTTGCCCGACGCTTGAAAACTCAATCGGCCATGAGTCGGAGAGTTCTGGCTCACCTAGCTTCTGCCGCTCCCATCCGACAAGCAGCGGGGTCAGGTTCTTGATCTCGAACCGGATCTCTCCTGACAGCCGCTCTGTGGAGCCGCTTCCATCGTGCCAGACCGGATCACTCGCATCGAAGCTCTCTGGAAGACTGACAAAGGAATAGGGCTTCTTGCGAGATCCCTGCTCAACTGTTGGCTGCGATATCCTGTTGGATCCTGCTTCTCGAGAGGTTGAGCGCGCAGCCTGTCCCTTTTGTGTCGAGTCAGTTGGGGACGCGATGGAAGGAGCAGTAACATGAGATTCCGCAGCTAACTCCTCAAGCCCAAGTGCGCCTAACTTGGGCCGTAACTCGGTGAGTTGTCGTTCGGTATGAGTGGCTAGCCAGAAGCAAGTGGCTGGCCCATCCTGCCGGACGTCAACGAAGGTTCCAAGCGCAGCCTTGAGCTTCTTCCATTCCCTGGGCTTTCCATCGCTCACACGCACTCGGATGGATGGTTTCTGTGGCATTACTTGCTCCCTTTGGTCAGGGTGTATCCAACGCACTGGGAGCCGGCCCGCCACTCTTTCACAAGCAGTCGACCACTTGCAGTGAGCTTGGCAGAAAATCGATTCCGGTCCTGATGCAGTCGCGCTGGTGTTGGATGAATGTCCACTAGCACTGCATCAGTGGTTCCGTTGTCGACCTCGCGGATGTAGACGGTGCGCCAGATCTTGTTCGTGCGCGCAATGCGCCAGACAGCATTTCCGGCAAAGAAGGCGACTTCCTCGACCTTGAGTTTCGTTAGCTTCTCATCTGTCGGCCATGTCCAGCCGAAGGTCTCAGGCGCATCTTTGACATCGAAGTCAATCGCGGGCTCGCACCACCATGCCACAAGCGCGTCCTTCACTTCTTTCGGTGCTTGCTGTGCGACCATCGCGAGAGTCCGATGATGTTCCTTCCTGAGTACCTTCTCATCCAGAGTCCCCGTCTCTACAAGGACGGATCTGGGTTGTGGCGTATCCTTCTGAATGGACGCCAGCGGCAAAAAGCCGGTCTGCGGTTTGGTGCCTGCTGACTTCATCGTCGATGGTTTCGTGCCATTCTGTCTTGCGTTGGCTTCGGGCGCTGAGTCACTGCTGTTGGGACTCTGCACTACGTTGACTTCCATCCACTTCTCTGGCGTCCACTGACCGAAGCCCGCCCCTTTGGTCTTGTGTCCTCCGATGGGCAAGTGACCGAGCTGTCCCAGTGCAATCAGTCGATTCAGCTCTTGCTGCTTCTGGTCGACTGCTTCTAGGTCTCCGCCTTCGATGACAAAGCGAACAGAGAACCGTCCGCTCAGCAGTCGAACGGCATCGCGCTTGGCGCTGCCATAGGAGCCCGCAGAGAACTCGTCTTCTGCATGCATATGCAGCCGAGCCGCAGTCCAGTCGTCCTCCGCACGCGCATCACGGATGAGCAGCGAGCTAGAGTTTTTGACGGTTCCGAAGAACCGTTCAGCCTCATCGTCTCTGTGGTCTTCCGCCTGTGCCTTCTTGTGATTGTCTGGGTGATTCGGGTCCGCAATCTTCCTCCCTTGGCGTCGCTTGTCACGGGAGAACGCATGCCGCAGCGGACCGCGTATGCTTGATCCAGGAATCAGCGGCACTTCGCCATCCATGAGGATTGAGCGCTGCGTGAGCTGCTGATCCGGTAGCTGAGAGGAGTCGTCCACCCAAGACGGACGAGCCCAGGTTCCGGTTCCTTGGCGTTGCACTCCTTGCTCGATCTCGTGCGGGCCGACCGCGAGCATATCCACGCCCCAAGCCGTGTTCGCGCCTTCGGGCCGATACTCACCGAACTTCAGCTTCACCTCGATCGTGCGGAAGTACCAGGATCGATTCGGATCTCGGCTTGGGGTTTCGGACTCATATTGCGTCAGTAGCTTTCGATCCCCAATCACCCAGTCATCGTAGGCATCTTTGCGGATCCGGTAGGTCTGAAGATGCTCCAGATGACACCATCCCAAACCACGCGCAGCACCACCGCCAAGCCAGCAGCGACCTTCGTTCCAGTGTTTGGACAATACATAGCCCAGGATGCCTTCGACCTCTTCTGCTTCTGGACCAGCGAGCTGCCAATCAACACGCAGATCGAGCTGCCACTCCGTGCCCTCTGGAAGCACCTCACGGTCGTACAGCACCCTTTGGGCACGAGCTCCTGTCTGTTGAAGAATCCCGACCCCGGAGCGCAGTCGAGGGATGGCCGTGCCTATCGGGTGAGCGTTACGAAACAGCCAGGCCGATCGACGCAGTGCTTCCGTGCGGCCAATCTCCTCAGACACGGAGCGGGGTAGTGGAGCAAAGAATCGCCGCGCCATCGCCACTGCCGCGCCTTTGAGCCCACGCCCCGACAGAATCGGAACCTGCTGGCCATCGATCATGATCATGGTGAACGGCTGATCCGAAGTGCTCTCGCGATCGATCCCAGAGACCGACAGCGCGCTGTCTTGCACCAGCCTCGCAGAAAAGATGGTGAATCGAGTGCTCATGCGACCCCCTTATGGTTCTTGGCCTTCACTCGGAGCCATCGCACGAACATCCGAGCGTGGGCTTTCAGCTCCGCCTGGGTTTTCAGCGCATCAAGCTTCTTCAATACGGCATTGGCATCCGGATCGTTCCATCCTGCTGCCCCCGCAGTCTTTGGATCCATGCGGCTTTTTATCGCGTCTGGCTTTTCCGCATCCAAGTCAGTCACTAGATCCTGCCACTGCGACATGCTGGGGCGCGGGCTGCTCTCTGTCTCGGTTTTCTTTGCAAGCTCTTGGTGGTGCTGACACCATTCCTTGGTCTGCGCAGCCAGCGCGTCATCTGGGTCATCGTCCAATGTTGCGGACTTGAACAAGATGGTCTTACCGGATTCTTGGTCCGTCTCCTTTGTAACGCCAGGCAGTGTCTGATCGATCCGGAAGCGTCCAAATCCCTCATGCGTTCGTTCACCGAGCCAAAGACCTGCTGCTGCGGCATTGATGAGTTCCTGAACGCCTGCGCCTGCGACCTTGAACACCGAGCCACGACGAATCCCAGCAGCCGGTAGTCGCCACAACCTAGCCGTTCCATTCCAGCCGTGAACAGTCGTTGCTTCTTGAAACTCTGGCGACACGAGGATGTCCGTCCTTGGCCAGCCGGGCAGATCCACAAAGTCCTCTGCTGTCAGGACTGTTTGCCAGCGAAGCTGCTTGTCACGGAACAGCAAGTCCGAGGTCAGCGTAACGTACGCCGGACCTTTGTTGGCAGGAGGCGGCGGCGCGTTGCCCCGTTTCGGAGCAGGAAGTGGATCGCCAGGACTGACTCGCTCGACCACCACTGGTACACCAGCTCGGCCAATCCGCAGCCACCTGTTGCTTTCGAGCACAGGACGTAGCGCCGACTGAATGTCCTCAAGGTCCGATGAGCCGCCGCGTAGTTCTGCAAGGAATAGGGTGCCCTCAGCGATCTGTTCAACAGCAAACAGCGAGGGGTCTTCCTGCTTTGGATCGGGTCTGCCGTTGCGGAGGCGAACCCGAGTCTCTGGTCGATACGTCGTCCATGTCCCGCCATCGTATCGCTGAACAAACAGGTCCGGTTCGGGACGCTTGAGCTTCGGTTGGGCATCCTTTTTTGCTGCATCTTCTTGACGCGCCTTGTCTCTAAGTTGTGCGGCATTCACCCGATGAACGGGCGCTGTCTGCTGCGCCCACCAGGGCACCGCTCCGGTTGCACCGCCCGGCTTCGCACTCTGAAGGGCGAGTGGTGCAGGCAGAACCTCAAGCTTGGAAGGCGATCGTGCCGATTCAAAGTCGCCGCTCTGTATCGGGAGCGCATCACTGACAGCAACCTGGCCATCCACGAGCAGCTTGGCGGCATCCTTCCGCCCCTCTGCAATCAGCCATCCTGCCAGCGCTCCAAGCAGCGTGCGTCCGGGTACAAACGAAAGCGTCGGAATGATGTTTCCAGGTGTCGCCGTGGTGGCAATACAAAGCGGGTCCAGGTTGCGAAGCAGCAGCAGGACTCTGGACTTGGCCGTCAAGATAGAAGCGGTCGTCTCTGCATCGGTGAGTTCTCCCCACTCTACGCGCCCAGCACCGCTCGCTCGACCATGACCAATGGCATCAACCTCCTTCAGGAGTCGTGCAAGTGTCGGCAGGTCCTTCGCTGGCAGTTCCACTTGGCCCATAAACACCGTGTCTGCGGGGACAAACTCGATCGCACGCAGCGTGTCGTCCTGGGGAGCTCGATTGTCAAACGATGCTCGCGCCGTCGAGCGCCATACCCGCGAGGGCTTTGCCTGCTCCGCGTACAGCGAGGTCAACACCATCCGCTGTCGCGCCCGTCCTTGCTCGCCAAAAAGGCGCTTCACTTCCTCTTCATCGTACAGACTCCGGGCCGCCTCTCGCAGAAGTCCTTCCAAGTGGCTCGCCCAGATCACCGGGCGTCCCTTTCGATCACGCGCCACCAGTGCATTGATGCCGTCGCTTCCCACCCCAGAACCCGGATGCGCATCCTCGACAAGTCTTGCTGTGATGTGCCGTCGTACCCACTCCGTACGATCTGGGTTGGCCGTCTGCGGCTGGCTACTTGACCGCTGCTTACTTTGCTTCCCCATAGACGACCTCCATTCCATCGGCACGGTCTTCTTGCCAAACCGGCGTGGTGGGCGCAGTGACTTTCTTGAAGCGCCCTAGCTTCGGAATCTCGCATACCTCGCCCAAATCGAGCACAGAGGTCAGAAGCGGCTCACCCTCCTTGGTCGGAATCCAGATACTCCTCACGCCAGCCGCTTTGAGTGCGTCGCCCGTCGGATCGGAAAGTTCCTCGAACGCCAGCTCGGCCAGCGTCTTGCCCCGACCAAGTTGTTCCACGAGATAGTGAAGCTGCGAGCGCGGTGCATCGTTCAGCTTGTCCGCTCCGTCTAGCAAACCATTGAGACAGTCGAGTCCCTTGCCTAAGACCAGCAGCGGACGCTGAGACAGCACGCGCTGGTTTTCCTTTTTGCCACGAATCCAGTCACGAGCGCGTACCTCCGCTGGGTCGTCCGCCCACGCCGTCGTGTACACCGCCCAGTCGACCACGGAAGCGGGCATCGCTGGGTCCAGACCCCGATACTTCCGCTTCGCAGAGGAAGCGAGCTGCTCGGCCACCGCATGCAAGCGATGGAATGGCACAGACGGGCGTGCGAACACCACTCCAATGCCAAGCGTGAGCCGAAACTGATCCTTGGGATCCAACCTCTGGAGGTCTTGCAGCTTCTCGCAAAGATCCTTCACAAACCGCAGCGCCAGACTCGCTCGGCAGACCACCAGCACATCATCCCCGCCAAGCATCAGCACGGTCAGTGGCGCAATCGTCTCGTCGCTTACGGAGCCAGCGCGCTCCATTGCTTCTTTCAGCGCCCCCCGAAGTAGCACACGGTTGCGGTGGAAGAAACGCGCCTTTTCCGGATCGGACTTGCCCTGCGTCGCGAGTCCAACGCCATTGCCATCGGCATGGATCACCGCAAGGTACTCACCTGCCGCTAGGTCATCGAAGGTACCGGGGAGCTGTTTCGTGGCAAGCAACGTCTCGCGGGTCAGTAGGCTCGCCAGATCCTGCGCCTTGTCCTTGTCAGCGGCACCATCCTTGGCTTTGCCCTCCGATGCACGTAGCGCTGCTTCATGTCTGCGGTGGACTTCCAGTGATACGGCGGCCTTTTCGTCCCCTTGATGCACCTTCACTGATGCGAGCCCACGACCCGTCCACTCACAAGGAGCCAAGACCGGCAGTTCCATCGACCAACCCGAAGTGCTCTGTTCCAGGCGCTTGTCCCCCACCGTGACCGCAAAACGGAGTCCGGGCAGCTCGCGCCGAATCCGATCGCTGGCTTCTTGTGCAAAGTCATCGGCTCCCGATGAAAACAGCGCCTCGAAGTGGCCACCATCACGAGCCAAGATACCTTCCTTGGCGTCTGCTGCTGGGTTGTCCTCGGCACCAAGCGGATCGATTGAATCAGTGTCACCGAACCCATTGGCCTCGGCTTCGGACATCGGCGCAAGCGACCACTTCGCCCCGGACCTCCGCGCCAAATCTGGCTTCCGCGCCAGTTCTGGCAGCCTCACTCGCAGTTCTTCTCCCAGCAGCGCATTCGCGCCGACCATTGCTCTCAGCCTAGGAACCGAGAACAGCCACGTCTGCACCCGCTGAAACTCGATATGAACCCTACATGCCGTCATTTCGATTCACCTGTTCTGCGTAACGCCGTACAGCGTGACAAAGCGAACCCGCCAGCAGATCGCCGCCAACGCCCCGGACGTTTACAAGCCCAAAGTCCGAACATGGCCGGGACTATATCGAGCACCCACCGTGCCGGTTCAATCATTTTCGCCCCCCTACCAATTTTCTAAACCGCTGCCCTGAGTTCGATTCGGCGTGCCCTGAGTTCGATTCGGCGTGCCCGGTATTCGATTCGAGCTGCCCGCACTCCGCGTCGCCACCCCAGCTCGCATGGCAAGCGAAGGCTACCCCGAGCAACCCCTTTTCAATGCCCTTTAAGACGGGCAAGGGTACTGCGGAGGTCGGACGACCGATCTCCGAAGCGGTGAAACAAAGTTTCAATGCCCTTTAAGACGGGCAAGGGTACTGCGGGACGAAGAACTTTCATCGCCGCAGCAGCTTTGACCCTTGTTTCAATGCCCTTTAAGACGGGCAAGGGTACTGCGGGTCTGAAGCGCAAAGTAGCGTGGAAGATAAGAAGAATAAGTTTCAATGCCCTTTAAGACGGGCAAGGGTACTGCGGGGAGGAGGACTGCAGGCATGTAGCAGTTCGGCTTAAGTGTTTCAATGCCCTTTAAGACGGGCAAGGGTACTGCGGGGATGACGTGGAAGAAAGGAAGAGAAATACTAAAACAAAGTTTCAATGCCCTTTAAGACGGGCAAGGGTACTGCGGGCATCACTGGGTTTAGCCCCAAGGGTGTCTTGAAGAGCATGTTTCAATGCCCTTTAAGACGGGCAAGGGTACTGCGGGGATCATGATCCACCTGCCACAAGACTGCCCGTACACCGTTTCAATGCCCTTTAAGACGGGCAAGGGTACTGCGGGTCGGTATAAACTTCTACCAAAGAGGAGTCTCCATAATGTTTCAATGCCCTTTAAGACGGGCAAGGGTACTGCGGGATGAGGTACTCTCGAGCCGTATTTCTCGCTTCACTTGTTTCAATGCCCTTTAAGACGGGCAAGGGTACTGCGGGGTCACACTTCGGATAGAGACAAGGCGAAGACCGTTAGCGTTTCAATGCCCTTTAAGACGGGCAAGGGTACTGCGGGGGTACCAGCCCGAGCAAGACGACGCTCGGGATCACCATGTTTCAATGCCCTTTAAGACGGGCAAGGGTACTGCGGGCGAACGCTGGAAAACTGAACCGGCCATCTATCCAAAGTAGGTTTCAATGCCCTTTAAGACGGGCAAGGGTACTGCGGGTTCTGGATGGCCTTCCACCAAAACGGCAACGTACTGGTTTCAATGCCCTTTAAGACGGGCAAGGGTACTGCGGGAAAGGGCTTGTGGCCCTTATTCAAATTGATATTGATGGTTTCAATGCCCTTTAAGACGGGCAAGGGTACTGCGGGCCAAGTGATTGATCCCGCCCTTTACCAGGCGAGAAAGAGTTTCAATGCCCTTTAAGACGGGCAAGGGTACTGCGGGGTTGTCGAAACGCGACAACTAGGGGACTGGGTCCCCAATGGTTTCAATGCCCTTTAAGACGGGCAAGGGTACTGCGGGGGACGGCAAGCTATTCGGTCGGACTGATGGTGAATGGAGTTTCAATGCCCTTTAAGACGGGCAAGGGTACTGCGGGGCCATTCTCGGCCAGATCGGCTTCAGGACCGGCGGCAACTGTTTCAATGCCCTTTAAGACGGGCAAGGGTACTGCGGGAAAGTAATATGACGATGCTCAGGCAAAGCTGCTCAGTGTTTCAATGCCCTTTAAGACGGGCAAGGGTACTGCGGGCGGTACAAGGATCATCGCGACCAGCGCAGCGACAAGGGTTTCAATGCCCTTTAAGACGGGCAAGGGTACTGCGGGTGCTTCTTGTCCAAGTCTCATGAACGGAGATGAAATTAAAGTTTCAATGCCCTTTAAGACGGGCAAGGGTACTGCGGGTCTGAAATTGCGCTTCCCAAGCACGGGAAATCTCGTCATGTTTCAATGCCCTTTAAGACGGGCAAGGGTACTGCGGGACCGTGTATGACGCCTCGGCCAGTCAGGTAGTCAAGGTTTCAATGCCCTTTAAGACGGGCAAGGGTACTGCGGGGAACTCAATGAACGCGAGCTTCCTGGGGGCGGAAAATCGTTTCAATGCCCTTTAAGACGGGCAAGGGTACTGCGGGTCGGTCTGGAGTTCGGTGTGTCGTTCGATCGCTTCAATGTTTCAATGCCCTTTAAGACGGGCAAGGGTACTGCGGGCGGTGTCGGTTTACTCGGCACTGGCTGCCGGGACAAATGTTTCAATGCCCTTTAAGACGGGCAAGGGTACTGCGGGGACGTTTCAGAGTTGTAAAGAAAAGAAAGCGTACGGAGATGTTTCAATGCCCTTTAAGACGGGCAAGGGTACTGCGGGGGACCAAGAATCAGTCCAGCGAGTGGTGGTCTCAACAGTGTTTCAATGCCCTTTAAGACGGGCAAGGGTACTGCGGGTACCCAAGAAGGAGAGGTTCAATGGAAAACCTTGTAGTTTCAATGCCCTTTAAGACGGGCAAGGGTACTGCGGGCTACAACGATTTTCCCAAGGCTTTAGGAGGCCGATCATGGTTTCAATGCCCTTTAAGACGGGCAAGGGTACTGCGGGATGGTGACCGTCCGTGATCTGCTCTTAGAGCTTTAAGGTTTCAATGCCCTTTAAGACGGGCAAGGGTACTGCGGGACGGTGAAAAAATCTGCAAGAGCTACGTCATCGTGAACGTTTCAATGCCCTTTAAGACGGGCAAGGGTACTGCGGGACTACTGGTACCAAAACCTGATCAGCCGGAAAGCTGTGTTTCAATGCCCTTTAAGACGGGCAAGGGTACTGCGGGACAAACTCTTGGGAACTGTCGAACTGCCCGAGAAAGTGTTTCAATGCCCTTTAAGACGGGCAAGGGTACTGCGGGTGATTTGGCCGCAGTCGCCGAGCGGCAGCGCGTTGAAAGTTTCAATGCCCTTTAAGACGGGCAAGGGTACTGCGGGGCCCTGATAGAAACTTCAACAACGCTAGGAGTGGTAAACCGTTTCAATGCCCTTTAAGACGGGCAAGGGTACTGCGGGCAAATGAGAACACATGGAGGTGCATGATGACGAAGAGTGTTTCAATGCCCTTTAAGACGGGCAAGGGTACTGCGGGGCTTATCAAGAGCCTAGCTCAGCGATAAGTTTGAGGTTGTTTCAATGCCCTTTAAGACGGGCAAGGGTACTGCGGGAGCTGAAATCGTTATCGCGCTCAATCCCGAGCACGAAGTTTCAATGCCCTTTAAGACGGGCAAGGGTACTGCGGGATGATTTTCGTACTGCGGCGAGCAAGGAAACGGCCAAGTGTTTCAATGCCCTTTAAGACGGGCAAGGGTACTGCGGGGGTGGTGGAAACCACTTTATCGAACTCTGTTTGGATACTGTTTCAATGCCCTTTAAGACGGGCAAGGGTACTGCGGGTTTGTAGAAAGATGACGGTGTGGTTTGTGAACCAGACGTTTCAATGCCCTTTAAGACGGGCAAGGGTACTGCGGGCAAGGACGCGAGTTACCTTGCGTCCCTGTGCTGTACTGGTTTCAATGCCCTTTAAGACGGGCAAGGGTACTGCGGGTGCGAAACCTGCCATCGGGAGGGACGCCCACGCGCGTGTTTCAATGCCCTTTAAGACGGGCAAGGGTACTGCGGGGATCATCATCACTGGTTCTCCAATGAGACCGCCGTGTTTCAATGCCCTTTAAGACGGGCAAGGGTACTGCGGGAGATGAAATCGCCGTCAAAAAGGCGGTTTTGCGAAAGTTTCAATGCCCTTTAAGACGGGCAAGGGTACTGCGGGGCTCGGATTCTCCAATCCATGGCCTCAGATGGAAACTTGTTTCAATGCCCTTTAAGACGGGCAAGGGTACTGCGGGATCTTCTAGGAGCCCTCATGTCCAACATCGACCCCCGCGTGTTTCAATGCCCTTTAAGACGGGCAAGGGTACTGCGGGACCTTCTAACTAGCCTTATTGAGGTGAGAAAAAATGCGTTTCAATGCCCTTTAAGACGGGCAAGGGTACTGCGGGAGCCTGAGAGAATATCAAGATAGTTTGTTTGAATTCTATGTTTCAATGCCCTTTAAGACGGGCAAGGGTACTGCGGGACGTGGGAACGGTAGCCAAGGTTGTTCACGTCGATGGTTTCAATGCCCTTTAAGACGGGCAAGGGTACTGCGGGGGACCCCCTCCGAAGTCCTTGATTTCCAAGGGGTTGCGAGGGGGGTTTCGCTAACCTCGGTCATCGGGGGCCTTTGGAG
>Ga0154020_10005088_pt1 | contig 15595 bp, 10 predicted proteins | sample Klosneuvirus_201_FD_109709 | JGI IMG/M metagenome (GOLD analysis project Ga0154020, IMG submission 109709) | Active sludge microbial communities from wastewater, Klosterneuburg, Austria - Klosneuvirus_20160825_MG | ecosystem: Engineered > WWTP > Aerobic digester > Activated sludge | place...
TCCGATCGGTAAGTTCGGCCCCGTGAAGTCAAGCTCGAAGAAGAAGCACACCGTGCGTGTGGTGGAATTGTTCGCCGGTGTTGGCGGCTTCCGCTTGGGACTGGAGCGGGCATCTGGAAAGGGCGTGGATTTCAGGGTCGTTTTCAGCGATCAGTACGAACCCGGAAAGCGCAAGCAACATGCCTCGGAGATCTATGTGGCGCGTTTCGGCAACAAGGATCACGTGAACGTGGACATTGCTACGATCAAGGGAAAGGATGTTCCAGCCCATGATCTATTGGTCGGTGGCTTTCCGTGCCAAGACTATTCAGTGGCCAGTACACTGAAGAACAGCAAGGGTTTGCAAGGGAAGAAGGGCGTGCTCTGGTGGCAGATCCACCGGTTGCTTTCGGAAGCCAAGGAAGCACCATCTTACCTGCTTTTGGAAAATGTTGACCGGCTGTTGGGTTCGCCAGTCGGGCAACGAGGGCGTGACCTGGCCGTGATGTTGCGTTCGTTGGACCTATTGGGTTACGCGGTCGAATGGCGCGTGATCAATGCTGCGGACCATGGTATGCCCCAACGACGCAGGCGCATTTTCCTATTGGGTTACCACAAAAGGACCACACAGTACAAGCAGTTGCTCAAAGCCGATCCGTTGGAATGGATCACCGGAAGCGGACCATTGGCGAATGCATTCCCGTGTAAGGTTGAAGGACAGATCGTTACTGTTCAGATCAATTCGGACCTTGACGTGTTGAGCCGTGATTTTGGTGAGAAGAAGGCCCGTTCGCAGTTCAGGTCATCTGGCATTATGATCAACGGGGTGGTCAGAACGATCGCGCACAAGGCGAACTACACTGGAGAGATCGCGCAATTGGGGGATCATCTTCAACCGGAATCCGAAGTGCCTGCTGGGTTCTATATCCCAAAGGCGCAATTGAAAGAGTGGCGCTACTTGAAAGGTCCGAAGAAAGTGCCCCGGGTGGCTCTCAATGGTGGGCATGAGTATGCGTATTCCGAAGGTGGCATGGTATTCCCTGAGCCCTTGGACAAGCCATCGCGCACGATCATTACGGGCGAAGGTGGGCGGTCGCCATCGCGGTTCAAGCACGTTATCCTCACCAAGAGCGGAAGGTATCGGCGACTTACCCCGGTCGAATTGGAACGACTGAACATGTTCCCTGATGGACATACAGAAGGTGTTAGCGATACTTGGCGTGCCTTCTTCATGGGCAATGCGTTGGTAGTGGGTGTTGTTGAACGGATCGGCAAAGCCTTGGCCGCTTCGATCAAAGGTGAATAGTTGTTGCTAAGCGAGGGGGAACCGATCGGGGTACCGAACTTTGCTGCGTGTAGGATCGGGGATCAACGATCAAAAAGATCATAGCAGCATGGTAGGGAACGAACAAGGCGAATTGCAAACCATCACACTAGGTGCCGGTTGCTTCTGGTGCGTGGAGGCGGTCTTTGTTGAACTTAACGGTGTGCGGTCGGTCACGTCCGGTTACATGGGGGGCCATGTGAAGAACCCGGCCTATCGTGAGGTTTGCAACGGGACCACCGGCCATGCAGAAGTGGCGCAACTCAAGTACGATCCATTGGTGGTAACACTCGAAATGATCTTGGAGGTGTTCTGGCAAACCCACGATCCCACAACGTTGAACCGGCAAGGTGCCGATGTGGGTACGCAGTATCGGTCCTCGATCTTTTACCACGACCAAGAGCAAAAGCGGATAGCGGAGAACCTGCGAACCGAACTGGACAAAAGCGGCGCGTTTCGTTCACCCATTGTAACGGAGATCGTTCCCGCGACGGATTTCTACGCGGCAGAGAATTATCACCAGGACTATTACGCGCTGAATGGGGAACAGGGCTATTGCCAAATGGTGATAAGGCCCAAATTGGACAAGTTCCGAAAAGTGTTCGCTGATCGTTTGAAGAGCAAGAACAGTATTTGATCGTGCGATCATGAATTGGATCCGTCCCAGGGAATGATGCTTATTGGGTGATATTGATCACGAACGAACGATCCTATTAGTGCAGCCATGTTCGCGAAACAGAAGAAGATCTACAGCGTCATCCACCGGAAATGCCCGCATTGCCATGAAGGGGAATTCTTTGTGACACGGAATCCCTTCGCTCTGTCCAAAGTAGGTGACGTGCTACCGAATTGTTCGGTATGCAAAAGGAAGTACGAGTCGGAACCCGGCTTCTACTTCGGTGCCTTGTACGTTTCTTACGGACTAGCCGTGGGGCTCTGTATATCGATCTTCTTAGCAGTGAATGTACTTGCCCCGGATACCAGTGCAACAACAACTGTGTGGTGGGTGCTTGGCGGTTTGTTGCTCTTGACACCGATCCTTTATGCCTGGTCCAAGATCATTTGGGCGAACATGTTCATCACCTACAAGGGAGTGGAACCGTTGCCTGGGGAGGACTTGCGTTGGCTCCCTCGTTGAACCGATCGGCGGAACAACGCCCTAGTTCATTGGCACGTTCATGATCTCCTCTTCAGAAACGTTCTCATCATCGGGAGCTGTGGGGAAATCCATTTCCGGTTGGCGTGAGGCGAAGATGAAAGCCTGATAAGGGATCTTGGCGGTGTATGTTCCAATATCCGTGTAACCGCCAACACTCACTTCATCCATCACCCGTTCCGCAGAAACACGATCCGTCATCGGCGGACCGATGGGCGTCGCGGAATTCAGCCATTCCACAATGAACAGTGGCTTCGGCTCCATAGTGCCCAGAAAGACCTTGGTGAAGAAGGTCTTCTTATCGGGAATGCGCACATAGCTATGGACCAGCAAACAAGCATCCACTTCTTCCGGAGCGAGCATGGGATCGTTCAAGGTACCCAGCCGAGTGCGCAACCGATCATCGCCAAGGTTCAATGCCTTCTTGCGTTCTTCGATCTTGGCGAGTTTGGCGGGATCACTGTCTATGGCTATCACATTGGCACCCACTTCGATCATCTTGAAGGTGAAGTAGCCATCATCGGCAGCTAAGTCCGCGATCGTGCGTCCACGCAGATCGTTGCCCATGAGCATGAACACTTCCTGTGGTTTCTGCCAACTATCACGTTCGGCAGTGGAAGCTGTGGTCCCTTGTACGGAAGGCGTGTTGGGTATGGTACTGGTCTCCGGTCCTGCGCTATCCGTTGCAGGATCGGTGGTACAGGCCACCATGGAAATGAAGATCGGAAAAAGAAGCAGATGTCGCATGGGGAAGTTGGAAAGGTGCGAATTTACCGAAGCTGATCAGAATGGCGATCGCGTGCAACTACACAACCTTGTAATATTCGCCATGGGATATACTTGCCGTACCTTTGGGCACTCAACGGAAAGGGAAGTGGCGCGGATAGGAGAAGAACTCAAGAGCACGTTTGAAAACGAGCAGCAGAAGGCGATGCTCAACGTGCTTTTCACGGCGAATTGGTTCAAGAGCGATCAGGTGAAGCTCTTCAAGCCGTTCGACATCAGTCCACAGCAGTACAACATTCTTCGGATATTGCGCGGTGCCAAGGAGAAGATGAACATGCATTGCGTCAAGGATCGCATGATCGACCGCGCGCCCAATGCCACCCGGTTAACGGACAAATTGATCGCCAAAGACCTTGTTGTTCGCGAGCGTTGCGAAAGCGACAGGAGGGTCGTGTTCGTTAGCATCGGTCCCAAAGGGTCGAAATTGTTGGTTGAAATTGATAAAGAGCTCCAGGCATCGATGGCGCGTACCATTGAACACCTTACACAGAAGGACGCACTTGAATTGAATCGAATTCTGGACACCCTTCGGGGCTAGTGGGAACGGCGCGTTCATTCGCACACCAATAATTCGAACATTAACCAACCCATTTCCTAGGCACGGACCTGGAACTCTTACAACCTTCACTATGAAAACGCTAGCACTTTCTACTCTTCTTGTATTCACCACTCAGATATCATTGGGTCAAGCGGCTGCAGAATTAGCCGTGTATCCTGCAACTAGCAGAGTGCTGTGGACAGCCACCAAAGTCACCGGCGAACATTCGGGCGAAGTGCCGGTGCAAGGCGGAGTGATCAATATTGGAGGTGGTCGTATGGTAGGTGCCCAGATGACGTTGGACATGTCCAAGCTCACCTGTATCGATGTGGAAAATGAAGGTTCCAATGCCAAGCTGGTCAACCACCTGAAAGGACCTGATTTCTTCGATGTGGAAAACCACGGAACAGCGCAGTTCATTACCACTTCTGTGGAACCGATCGCCGATGCCAAACCGGGACAATTGAACTACAAGGTAACAGGTGACCTTACGATCAAGGGTGTAACCGCGCCGAACACCTTCGACTGTTTGTTCTATATGAAGGATGGCACTGCCCACGCGGCGGCATCGATCGTTTTCGATCGTACGAAGTATGGGGTCAACTACCGTTCCGGGTCCATCTTCACCGACCTTGCGGACAAAGCCATTGCGGATGATGTTACGGTCACATTCGATGTGGCAGGGAAATGAAAGAGGAGCGTTTGGAAAGAAGCCAACTACGGATCGACCCGATCTTGAATGCGCGTTATAGTCCGCGGGCTTTCAGCGACAGGGACCTTACCGACGAGGAAGTGACCCTGTTGATGGAAGCAGCGCGGTGGGCACCGAGCAGCCACAATGAGCAGCCTTGGCGTTTCTTGGTAACGCGACGCGGCCAAGAAGGACATGCGCCGTTACTTTCTTCGCTGATCCCTTCGAACCAGTCTTGGGCGGCGAAGGCTCCGGTACTTGTTCTGAACATGGTGATGCGCGACTTCGCCTATAACGGAAAGCCGAACTACCATGCTTGGCACGACATGGGTGGTGCCTTAGCGCAATTGACCGCGCAGGCAACTTCCATGGGCATTGGTCTGCACCAGTTGGCAGGCTTCCATGGCGAAGTGGCCCGCGTTGCGTTTAATATACCAGAGCACATTGAATTGGTGAGCATGCTGGCTGTTGGCTTCCCCGGCGATCCTGATACACTGGAAGGCCATTTGCGGGAACGGGAATTGGTCCACACCACCCGCAAAGAGTTGAACGAACTGGTTTCGTTCGGTGCTTTTGAAGGTTAAGGGGAATCGACACCGCTCTACTTTTCCTGTTCGATCGCCTTTTCCCAGAGCGGCTCTCCTCGCTCGTTGAATATGCGGATCATCATGGTGCGGGCATTCTTGGCTCCGGTGAATGTGAGGGTACCGAAGTTGTGCTCTTTCACCAAGGTCCCTTCAACCATTAATGAATTGGTCTCCGTTGGTGAATAGACGCCGGAGGTGAACGGTGAAACGGTGAGGTCATGCAGCTTTCGGCCATCCTTCAACACCATGGTGCTCAACTGACTGAAGTGCCGATCACCGGTGAGGAAGACCACGTTCTTGATCCCTTCTACTTCGATCCGTCTCAAGAGTTCTTTTTGTTCATCCGGATAAGTTGAATAGTTCTCGTACACGGCCCCATCATTCAATACCTGACCACCAACGGCAATGAGCTTGAAGGATGCATCACTGTATTTCAATGCCTTGATCAGCCAGTCGATCTGCGCCGAACCAAGCATAGCGGTAGGAGAGGTCTTCAGGTCCGCGCGTGTCCGGAACGTGCGGTTGTCCAACAAGAAATAGTCCACGTCGAGGTGACTGAAGGCAGTGGTTACGCCTTCCACACCGGGCACGCCGTTGGTGGGGTTGGGCCAGAACAGATCGAAAATTTCGCGGGCCGTAGAACTATTCACAAAACTCCCATCGCCATCATTGGGTCCAAAATCATGATCATCCCACGCGGCGTAGTGGCTGGTGCTCCGCAACAACCGTTGGAGTTCGGGTGTGGAACGTGTATGTGAGTAGCGGTGCAGATACCCTGTTCGGCTTCCCCAGTCCGGTTCGCGCAGGTAAACGTTATCGCCCAGCCAGAGCATGAGATCGGGCTTTTTGTCAGCTATGGCATTGAAGATCCCGTATCCATTACCGTATGGCCGACCCGGCCTATCATATGCGGGCTCATTGATGTATGCACAACTTCCCAAAGCCATGGAGAACGCGGGCGGATCGTTCCGGAATTTCCATATCGGCTGCGTGGTGAAGGTGAGTGGTTGCCCCACATCGATCCGTGTACCGTTCACCACAGGGCGGTAGCCGTAGGTGGTCCCGGGCACAACGGGTTGCATCACGTGGTCCATGGCGAAAGCCTTGTTGGCGTCACCGATCAATTCCGCGGTGCGCAGCAAACTATCCGGTCGATCAATGGACCAGAACTCCATGTAAGCGGTGCATGGTCCAAGGCATTGCATCCAGATCGTGGCCTGCAACAGATCGGTATGGCCCGGCATGGGACCATTGATCTTCGGCTGGGCGCAAAGGGTGAATGAACAAAGCACAAGAGGGGCAACGAGCGATCGCATTGGTCACGGTTGTTTGTGTAAGGGTATGGCCAAAGTACGGGTAGCTCGTTGAGCGGTTGTTGCTTCTTGTCATGGACGTTCACTTGTGACCGGATCACTAGGGTCGTTAAATGATCCCAATTCCTCTTCCACATTTCGGATCACGGGGTGGCCGTATTGAACGGGCTGGATGGGCAGGGATACCTTTGTCCGCCCAATGCAGACCCACACACTTCCATACGCCGCTACCCACCGGTTCTCTCCCTTGGTGCTGGATCTATTGGCCAATGACCCCGAACTGCGCGATCACTATACGCATTTGCCAACATTGGAAGGGTTGATGGAAGCCGCTGCCTCCCGATCATTCAGCAGGGAAGCGAGATCCACCTTGTGCCAGGTACTTCAGCAGCAATACCGCGATGTACCCATGCACGCGAAGGTGCAAGCGAACATGGAGCGCCTTGCCCAAGAAGACTGTTTGACCATCACCACGGGCCACCAACTTTGCTTGTTCGGCGGGCCGCTCTACGTGCCATTCAAGATCCTCAATATTGTCCGGTTGGCCGAACAGCTGACCAAAGAACGCAACGGAAAACCGGTGGTCCCCGTGTTCTGGATGGCCACCGAGGACCATGACCGTGCGGAGATCGATCACACGTGGTTCAACGGGAAGAAAGTGGTGTGGCCTGGTGAAGCAGGAGGTGCTGTTGGTCGAATGCGATTGGATGGTATCGAAAAGGTTGTGGAGGAAGCCGTCAGCATGTTGGGTGCTGGCGAACATACCCAAGCCATGGCGGAACTGATCCGGGAATGCTACCGACCAGAATACACCTTGGCCAAGGCAACGCGACTCTTGGTGAACAGTTTGTTCGGTCGCTTCGGAGTGATCTGTTTGGATGGCGATGATCCGGAGTTGAAAAGGCTCTTCATACCGGCGATGCAGGAGGAGTTGATCAATCAAGTTGGGCAACGAAGCGTTTCATACGCCAATGAAAAGTTGCAGCATCGCTACAAGGTGCAAGCGCACGCGAGGGAGATCAACTTGTTCTACTTGTCACCTCAAAAACGTTCAAGGATAGAACTTGACGGCGACCGATTCGTGGTCCTCGATGGCGGTCCAACATTCACGTTGGACGGGCTACTGGAGGAATTGAATTCCCATCCCGAGCGCTTCTCCCCGAATGTGCTGCTGCGTCCCGTGTACCAAGAGACCGTGTTGCCGAATGTTGGCTATGTGGGTGGTGGCGGCGAGTTGGCCTACTGGCTCCAGCTGCGTTGGCTATTCCAAGGTCTCCAAGTACCCATGCCAGCGATCCTTCTACGCACGAGTGCGGCCTTCATCAGTAGTAAACACATGGGGCAGTGGAAGGAATTGGGCCTTTCATTGGAGGAACTCTTCGCGCCAGTTTCGGAGATCGCATCGTTGGTTGCGAAAAGGACGGCCACATTTGATATTGACATGAATGCCGAACAGGAGCAGCTGAAGGCTTTGTACAATGGCCTTTTGGAACGGACGGCGGTCATCGACCCCAACTTGCAAGGTTCCATTGAAGCTCGACGATCAAGTGCGATGCACGGCCTAGAGCGGATCGGTAATGGATTTCTACACGCTGCTAAACGGGAGCAATCCACAGCCTTGGGCCGGATCGAAAAGATCCATGCTGCGGTATTTCCCGGCGGTGGCTTGCAAGAGCGACGGGATAATATCCTTCCGGACCTTGCTGCTTTTGGCCCGAGCTACTTGGACGAGCTTTTGCGGATCCTGGATCCGATAGCCAACAAGTTCACGGTCGTAGAAGAAGCCTCTGCTGGCCTTGAAGTAGAATAGGGGAGAAGATCCGTTAATAAACGAACTTGGTACTCTCCGTCCGATCGCCGTTCAGCAGGCGGAAGAGGTAAGCACCACGTGCGAGGTCCAAACCTTGCAGTTCAATCCGGCCTTCAACGGTGGTTGACCCTTCCACGATGATGCGCCCGGTCATGTCCTGCAGTGCGAACCGGCTTCCTGCTGGGAAACCATGCAGTGCGGTAAGGCCACTACCATTGTTGAAGGCCACAAGTGGACGCTCGTTCAAAGCACCCATCATGATCGCCACCACGTTCGAGTAGGTCGTGTTGCCATCCACGTCCGTTTGGCGCAAGCGGTAGTAGCTCAGCCCGGAATAGGGGGCGCGATCCAGTTCCGTGTAGTTCAAGGTAGTCGTACTGTTCATCGCGCCGGGCACATCCATGACAGGTTCAAAGTCGGTCCCATCCTTGCTTCGCTCTATGGTGAAGTAGGCGTTGTCCCGTTCCGATGCCGTGACCCATTCCAAACGAACAACTTCACCTTCTGGTGCGGCATCAAACTGGACAAGTGAGATCGGCAATGGATTTTCCGATGTAATGGAGGCCAATGTCCAAGGGGTCGGGCCGGGGCTGGCATTGAACAAGGTCTGAATAGCAGCTGTTGGAATAGTACCTGAAGCAGTCGGCCCGGTCGTGCCGGTCGCTCCACCATTTCCGCGGTCCCGCCAAATGGAAGCGGCGTTGTCCCACCGAGCTACTCGCAGGTCCGTTAATAAGGTGACGCCACAACTATTAGGAGCGAGCCATGTCAATTGGACCACGGGGCTGGCAGCACCCGCGCTTCTGTCAATGGTCCAGTACTCGCATTGGCTAAGGTGGTTGATCGTTGGTTCTGAAGGGATGCCCCATGTGTATGCACTAATGGGGAAGTATTCTGCAATGATGCCACTTCCAACCCAATCAGCGCCATATCCGGTAACGCCGCATGGCCTTAAGAAGTTACCCTTGCCCACAGGGAAGAAGTAGTTGGTATTGCCGATCTTCTGCATAGGGCCGTTGACAAAACTGGCGACGGTGGCATTGACCGAGGTTCCTCCGGCGCCCAGGGTCAAGAGCCCGGCCGGATTGCTCGTATTTACTCGACCACTAGTGAGATCCAGGGTAGTCCGCACTTGTACAGGGTTGTTCAACGTTAGGGAGCCAGCGCTCTTGTTCAGTCCCAACGTGGAGAAGTACTCATCACCCGTTGCAATGGTTATGGTCTGTGGCCCAGCACCATTGAACCGTACACGACTGCCGACATCCAAGAATTGCGCTTCACTCTCCAGATTGACCCAATCCCCGCCAATGTCCAAATTCCCGTTGGTCAAGATAATGGCTCCGCCCACACCTAAGGTTACGTCACTACTGAACGAGGCTTGGCTCGTGACATTGGTGTTGGAAAACGTAGACCCAGTAGGAACGACACTCGACAGCGACAGCGAGGTAGCATTGAAGGCTGCTGTTGCCTGCATTGCAATACTCAAGAACCCCGTTCCAGCGGTCCGTTGTACGTTGACCGGACCACCCACGTTCAATGTGCTGCCGTTCGCAACGGTTAGGCTGCGGTTGGCGTCTGTACCCGTTCCGAGCATGCTTACCGATGCACACACACCTATGCCACCTGGATTTAGGCCAATTGGGCCTGCAAGACCCACAACGCAATTCTGCGAAACGTATTGCGGCTCAATGGTGACATCCGTGGTGGCCAACGGTACCTGCACGTCATCCCAGTTCTTGCACTCGAACCAGTCGGTATTGGTGGATCCCCTCCAACGGCCGGCCACGAATGGCGCAACGATGATGGGTAGGATAGGAGCAGAGACCCAACTGTTTCCCATCGCATTGTAATCGGTGCAACTCAAGTAGGGGGTCCACGAAGCAGTGTTGTCTATCCGGATTATCCAATCACGCTGGGTGGCTGCAGCTAACGAACCGTTGTACTTACCCCAATCACTGGCAGAAGTTGGGGCCATGCTGAAGCACTCGACACCAGGCGGTAAGTTGCTTTGCTGCGATCCCGTAGCGCCACAGGAGGCTGTCCAGTTCGGTGATGGGTTCGAACTGAAGGCATAGAGTATGGTGCCGGTATAAGTTGCATTGTGCGCGTGCACGTTCGCTGGGGCAGTGCCACTTCCCCAAAGATCTCCCTGCATAAAGAACAATTGGTCACCTCCATTGTTGAGGGCAACAGCAGTAGCGAAAACAGCGCCAGTTGGTGCATTCAGGCTCGCGCATGTCCATGCACCATCCGGCGCGAACGAGGTGACGTTCGTGGGGCCGGGAACGTTCTGCATTCGGAATGTGATCACTTGGCCGGCAGGGATCGCAATCCCGGTCCGGGTCATGCGAACGGTACCTTCAGAATTTCCCCATTGACCCGGATTGCATCTCTCGTAACCATTGTCCGTGATGATGATCTGAGTTCCTGGAACGATCGGTTTGAAACAAAAGAAGCTCACTAGATCATAGCCACCGATCGGGCCACCTGAACATGCGAAGTCCGATGCGTTCACACCAACGATCACCAGATCTCCGGGACTTAATACCGTGGCAGGAGAATCGTCATCACCGATGGTCAAAACGCTCCCATTGCTTCCACCGACCGCATTTCCCGCAGAGACCGCCGTAACTGTAAAATTCACGGTTTCGGTCAATTCGATCAAAGCGTCATTCAGAACAGTGATCGTGAACCCAGCGGTGGTCGCTCCCAAAGCGAAAGGAACCGTAATAAATCCACCGAAGATGCCTGGATTGGAGAGATAGTCTTGTCCACCACCATAGGTTGCACCAGGCCCGTTCGTCACTTGGATGGTTATCGTTCCGGCTGCAGTAGCCGCAGGGAAAATACTGAGCGAGAAGTTCTGCAACCCGGCCGTTTCCATCACGGTAATGCTCAGCGTGCTGAAGTTCACGGTTGGGGTAACGTCGTTGTCGATGATGGTAAAGACTTGTTGGATAGGTGTGCCAATGGCCAATCCACCTGTCACCGAAAGGATCCTACAGGTAATTGTTTCATTGAATTCGGTTGCTATGTCGTCGTTGATATCGATCGTAAAGCTTTGTCCGGTCGATCCGATCGGTACCGTTAACGTGAACGTAAGGGGAGCTCCGGCGGCGGCAGGTGTAGTTTGATAATCATTCGGTGGGGCACCGTAAGTGCAACCAGGTCCATTCGTCAATCGCACGGTGACCGTTGCGGCGGCTACTGTTGCCGGACTTATGGCCAAGTTTATTGTTACCGAACCAGCAGCTTCACCCGCTGAAGCAGTGGCACCCGTAAATGTGATGGTAGGACCAGCGGTGAATGGAGTCCAAGTAATATCATCCACTCTTACTTGACCACCGCTTATGCTACGTATTTCTACTTGGACATTGCCCGCGATATTGATCGCTTGGCTGTAGGAAACTGGGACATCTGAAGAGGTACTGACGGCGATATTACCTCCGATCTGGGTGCCGTTCACCCAAACTTGGATCGTACGGGCACCGGCGCCGGTGAACCCACGGACGTAATCAAAGGCGAGCGTGCCCATGCCTCCTGCATAGATCGGAGAGGTCACCCACCGATTTCCACTGGTCCCGAAGCAGATGGCTTGTGTGTTGAGGGTCTGATCGGTGCGTGCACCCTCGGCGGTCCAGATGACCGCATCAGTTCCGGTCCAAGAGCGGTTGGTATAAGTTCCTGGGCTCGTTGTCGGAAGGTTGGTGAAGTCTTCAACACCTTGTCCCAGAACGTTCATGGCCAATGTGCCAAGCACGAGCGCAAGAACATTCCGCATGCCACGAATGAATGCAATAGCCTTGACCGAATGTTGTTGACAGCTGCGCATGAATGCCTCTTTCATTACGGGCACAAAGCTCGAACGATCAGCGTGTTCAGATGTCATGCCAACGTTAACCTTGCGCATAGCTTTTGTCTCCCTTGCCTAAAGAAAGACGAGTTAAAGGTACAATAGTTGTCCGCTCTTTCAACAGGGCCTCACATGCTTAGGACGTAAACCCATGGCCAAGGCCACCCCGACAAGCACAAAACTTATGCACGATCCATGAACGATCGAGAGGTATGGGCCGATCAGGCCCAACAGAGCATGATCACGGACCGATCACTTTAGGTGTTACCGTCCTGTCAAATTGTGAGGAAGGATGATCGCAGTGTACGACTACTTTTGGGCACCCTTGCAGGCACCAAGCCAGCAGGCCCACCATCGTGCCCGATCGCATCCTCATTCTCGACCATGGTTCCCAGTTCACCCAGCTCATCGCACGGCGCGTCCGCGAGCTGAACGTGTATTGCGAGATCCATCCCTTCAGCAAGGCCCAACAATTCGTGAACGACCCGGACGTGAAAGGAGTGATCCTGAGCGGAAGTCCAAGCAGTGTCCATGACGAGAACGCCCCGGACACGGACCTCACCGGGTTCCAAGGCCGGGTCCCGGTACTTGCTGTTTGCTACGGCGCCCAATTGCTTGCCAAACGCACCGGAGCGCCAGTGGAACGCAGTAAGGTGCGCGAATATGGCAGGGCGCACTTGGATACCGTTGCTCAGGATCGTCTCTTCGACGGTATTGAAGCAGGCACCCAGGTGTGGATGAGCCACGGCGATACTATCACCGCGCCCAGCGAGGCGATGGAAGTGATCGCCAGCACGGACCATGTTCCGGTCGCTGCCTTTCGGCTGATCGATGGGCTTACCTATGCGGTCCAGTTCCATCCGGAAGTATACCATACCACCGATGGCGCTCAATTGCTCCACAACTTCGTCATGGGTATCTGTGGTTGCGTTGGCGATTGGACCCCGCATGGCTTCGTGGACCAGACCATTGAAGGACTCCGAAAACAATTGGGTACGGACAACGTGGTGCTTGCATTGAGTGGCGGCGTCGATAGTTCTGTTGCCGCGTTACTCCTGGATCGTGCCATCGACGAACGGTTGCATTGCATCTTCGTGGACAACGGCCTCTTGCGGCAGGACGAATACGATCGCGTACTCGAAAGCTATCGGCACTTGGGCCTGAACATCACCGGTGTGGATGCAAAGGATGAATTCTACGCGGCGCTGAAAGGTTTGGAGGACCCCGAGGCGAAGCGCAAGGCCATTGGAGGAACCTTTATCGACGTGTTCGATAGGGAAGCGAAACGGATCAAAGGCGTAAAGTGGTTGGCCCAAGGGACCATCTATCCTGACGTGATCGAAAGCGTGAGCGTGAACGGACCCAGCGTTACCATCAAGAGCCACCATAATGTCGGCGGACTACCTGCGCGCATGGCCTTGAAAGTGGTAGAGCCGTTGCGGTTGTTGTTCAAGGATGAAGTGCGTCGTGTGGGCAAGGAATTGGGACTAGACCCGAACATCCTCGGAAGGCATCCTTTCCCAGGGCCCGGTTTGGCGATCCGTATCCTGGGCGACATCACTCCGGAGAAAGTGGCCTTATTACAAGCCGTGGACCACATCTTCATCCAAGGTTTGCGCGACGAAGGCCTTTACGACCAGGTGTGGCAAGCAGGAGCGATCCTTTTACCGGTGCGCAGCGTAGGCGTAATGGGAGACGAGCGCACGTACGAGAACGTCGTCGCCCTGCGCGCTGTGTCAAGCACCGATGGCATGACAGCGGACTGGTGCCACCTGCCCTACGAGTTCTTGGCACGGATCTCGAACAGCATCATCAACAAGGTGAAAGGAGTGAACAGGGTGGTGTACGACATCAGCAGCAAACCACCAGCAACGATCGAATGGGAATAACGGTGGCAACGAACCGGATGCTCTCACGGAGCTTGATGGTCCTGGGAATTTGGTTGATGGGACTTTCAACAAGCGCCCAAGGTGTTCGTACGGTGAACGGCCGCAAGTTCATGTTACACACGGTCCAAGCCGGCCAAACAGTGTATGCCATCAGTCGTTCGTTCGCCGTGCCGGTGGATGATCTCTTGAGCGCGAACCCGGCCGCGGCATTCGGTCTCACCATCGGTCAGGAATTGCTGGTGCCGCTGGATGCAGTACAGAAGAAGGAATTGAAGACCGCACCGATGTTGCGCATCGATGGGGAGTTGATCCACACCGTTCGGAAAAAGGAAACGCTTTACGGTATCGCCAAAGCTTATGGGCTGGAATTGAACCAGCTCTTGGAACGCAACCCGGAGGCCATCAATTTGAATGAAGGAATGAGCTTGGTGATCCCGGTGGCCAAGGTGAAGGGGACCCAAGAAGCGGCACTTCTACCAGCTACGACCGATGGGGTCCTACTGCACCGTGTGCAACTGGGCGAAACGCTGTTCAGCCTTACCCAACAGTATGGTGTGGACGAGGCAGCGATCCGGTCGGCGAACGGCGGATTGCCCGAAGGGTTGAAGGCGGGCAATAACGTGCGCATTCCAGCGGCAGTAGCCCCAGTGGATACCATGTCCACGGCCGATGACCACCGGAAGGAACGGTACAAGGTTGCCTTCCTGCTGCCCTTTTCCGCAGATCAGAACGACAGCGCCATGGCACAGGCAGGGGTGAACGAAGTGCCTCGTTATTACGAGCCTACGCGCATCGCCATCCAGTTCTACAATGGTGCCTTGTTGGCCATTGATTCGCTCAAGGGCTTGGGCTTGAATGCTGACGTTACCGTATTGGACGTGGGAGACAATGCCGGCACTTGGGGACCCGTTTTGAAGGATCCGGCATTGTTGGAGAATGATCTTTGCATTGGACCCTTTCATCGATCGGCCATTGAAGCATTGACACGTGCCAAGGTGAAGGCGCACATTGTATGTCCAGTTCCCCAGAGCAGCAAGGTGATCCTAGGGCAACCTCTTGTGAGCAAGATCACTCCGACACGTTCGGACATGATCCTTCACACCGCCCGATACGTTGCACATACCCATGCACAGGAGAACATTATTCTCCTAAGGCCATCGATCGCTTCGGAAGCGGATCTACAGACCCAGATGGAGCGGGCGTTGAACAATGCCCTGGCCAAGCAGACCGGGTTGTACAGGGACTCGGCATTGGTGGTGAGGCCCGGGGCCAAGGACATGACCAGCTTGACCGACAAGTTGGATGCCAGTAAGCTCAACGTGGTGGTGCTGCCGAGCGAGGATGTTGAATTCGTAACGCGGTTGGTGGTGAAATTGAAACCCCTTGCCGGCAAGTACAGGATCCTGTTGGTTGGCATGGAGAGTTGGACACGTTTTGAAGCGATCGACGCTCAGGACCTGGATGAACTTGGATACACATTCGCCTCCACGGCCTTCACCGACAGAATGCGTCCCAAAGTCAAGTCGTTCGTAAAGAAGTTCCGCGAAACGTACAGTGCGGAAGTGGATGAATACGCCTACCTCGGCTTCGATGTCACCTTCTACTTCTTGAAAGCGTTAATGACCCAAGGGACCAGCTTTGCCAACCACTTCGATCTGGTGCGCACCGA